>Ga0194132_10002227_pt1 | contig 37118 bp, 32 predicted proteins | sample TA2KigOf80mmetaG_FD_148612 | JGI IMG/M metagenome (GOLD analysis project Ga0194132, IMG submission 148612) | Freshwater microbial communities from Lake Tanganyika, Tanzania - TA2015054 Kigoma Offshore 80m | ecosystem: Environmental > Aquatic > Freshwater > Lake | place: Tanzania: Lake...
GAATAAAAAGAACAGTTAAAAATTTTACTAAATCCATGGATTAATTATATTTAATTTTTAAATAGTACTTAAACGGTGAGTAATACAATGGGCAAGAAGGGACTTGAACCCCCGACTTTACGCTTATCAGGCGTATACTCTTACCGACTGAGTTACCTGCCCATCAACTTCGAATATTTTATACAATAAAATTATAGTATAACTTGTGCTCTTTACATAGCAAGAGCACAAGCAACTTTATGACTCATTATATATAATGGAGCTGGGTAAAGCATAAGAAGTACTAAAAAGAAGAAACATATTGCGATACAATATGAAGCCGCTAATGAAGGTCGAGCTAATGTCACCCATGTTTTCGGAGTTTCAAAATACATTATCTTTACAATACGAATGTAGTAAAAACAACTTACCGCACTAGTAATTATTCCAATTACGGCTAGTGCATATTGAGACACATTCATTGCTGTCCAAAATACAGCAGCTTTCGCATAAAATCCAGCAAGTGGAGGTATTCCTGCAATAGAGAATAAAGCAGCTGAAATAGTTAAAGCAAGCACCGGGTGTGTTTTTCCTAAACGTGCAAAGTCAGTTGTATACTTAAAACGCTCAACTTCGTTAAATCCCGCGCGATGTACCGGAATCAATAAAATACCAAATAAAAGAGCTGTTGTAATAACGTAAACTATAAGATAAATAATAACTGATTGTACTGCTTCAAGTGTCCCACAACATATACCAAGAAGAATATATCCAGTATGTCCAATTGAGCTATAAGCTAATAATCGTTTAATTCTTGATTGTGTAAGACCAGCAAAACAAGATAAAATCATTGAAGCCGCACTACAAAAAAATAATAATGCTTGCCAATCTGGCAGGAAATCGTAGAAACTTTGATAAAGTACACGAATTAATACAAAAAAGAAACTTGACTTTGGAACAATTGAAAAGAATGCTGTAACAGGTAATGGCGCACCTTCATAAACATCAGGAGACCACATATGAAATGGAACAGCTGTTACTTTAAATAAAATACCAATCATTAAAAATATCATTCCTAATTCACATCCACGCCATTCAGTAATACTTGAAACACCACCTTCAAAACTTTCTCCACAACGAAGAATTTGAGACAATGCATCAAATTCTAGAGTTCCAGTAAATCCGTATATTAAAGAACATCCAAATAATAAAAGACCTGAAGAAAAGGCTCCTAGTAAAAAGTATTTTAATCCAGCTTCAGTAGAAAACTCAGAATCACGACGAAATGCTGCTAAAACATAAAAGCATAAACTTTGGAATTCTAATGTTAAATATAAAGCAAGTAAATCTCCTGCGGAGATAAAACAAATCATTCCTGTTGCCGATAAAAGAAAAAACAAAGGGAATTCAAAAGAATTCATTGATTGTCGACAAAGAAAATCTTGAGAAAGCCAAAGCGTCACCATAGTTCCGGCAAGTATTAAAACTTTAAAGCATGTTGTTCCATAATCAACAATAAAACTATTTGATAAGACAGCACAATGTAACCACGGATTAGCTATAAGGAGAACAATCGTCCACCCAAGCACTAATTGGGCAAGCCAACTCAACTGAGAAACTAAAATTGGATAATTATAGTGCTTTGATGTTGCTATAACAACACCATAAACAATAAGTCCAAGCGTACATAAAACCAGAAATAGCTCTGGTACAATAACTTTTAAATCGTTTTCAAAAAAAACTGCCTGGAAAGAGATATCAGTTGTTTGAAAAAAAGGCCATGAAATATCAAAATTCATAAAAAAGTATTTTTAAAGAAAAGATTAACAGGTGTCCTTACACCGGGAGGTGTTAATGCACTAATTACATAGAATGCATCCTGCAGGACTCGAACCTGCGACCTGCAACTTAGAAGGTTGTTGCTCTATTCCAACTGAGCTAAGAATGCTCACTATCGGACTTGAACCGATACTCCCAAAGGGAACAGATTTTAAGTCTGTCGTGTTTACCAATTTCACCAAGCGAGCAAAACTTGGTAATCAATCACCTTTTTCAGAATCTCAAATACTTTTTTATGGGCACTTGAGATTCCGAAAAAAAAATTCTCATGAACTTTGAAGACTGCGTAAAGCTTGACGAAGAAGTGTACGATTCCATGATGCACCTTGCTTAGATTTTTGAAGTTTTAAAAGCACACGAGCCATTTGTGACTGCGCCATTTGTTCTTGCCATTGACTTTGTAATGGCCCAGCTGTTTGTGCAAGTGTTGCTAGTTTACGACTCATATCCTGGGCAATAACAGTTTGTAGTGTTTTATTTCCAGTAGCGCAAGCACGTTGTACTTGAGATGCTGTAAACGTAGCTAAAGATTGAAGTGCTTGAGGTAATGCTTTTACTTTTTTATGTTCTTCAATAACTTCTTCAAGAGCAGCTTTTTTTAACATAAAAAAAGATTCTAATTCATGTTGAATTGACTGGCTTCTTTCATCTAAAGACTCTTGTATTGTTTGTCCGAAATACGAATAAACAAAATAAATAAAAGCAAAAAATGTTAAAGCAACTAAAATCTCTTCATTATAAATAATAATATGCTTTGAGCTTAATACACAGAAAGCTAAAAGAGCAAAAATATACGGGCGAAGTTTTTCATTCGTCATCATAAAAATATCATTTTTTTTTGTTTATATTCTCATAGAAATTACAAGAATAATAGTATTATATAAGCAATAAACTCATATATTTTAACGACATATAGTTTGTAACCTACTCATTCGTTAGGCAGAAACAGACTATAAAAAAAGTATTTAAAAACTTTCAACGAGCTTTCGTTTTGTGAGAAGCTTTTATCTGGGCAAACTGAGCTAATTGGCTTAGAAGTACAGACGAGCGTAATGTCGAATGTGTTTGAGGGAAAGTTAAAGCAACTCCTAATTGACGTGATAAAGATTGCTCTCCAACAGCTTTTAAGTAAGAAGTATTTGCATCTTTCCATTGTTTTGCATTTGTTTCTTGTAATACGGTATCAACCCATTGACCTGTTGTTGTTAATGTTGATTGTACTAATTGTTTTGATGCAGTAACTGCTGTATCAAAAACTAGTGCAACACTTGTTCCCACAGTTGATTTTTCTTGGTGTAGTGTTGTAACACCTTGTGATGATCCACTTAATTTTTTTTCACGTAATTTGAAAATACGTCCAAATTTTGGTAGGATAAACTTTACAACAACCCCATAAAAACCAATATAGAAAAAACAAAGCCAAAAGAATTGCGAAAAAAATGTTACTTTGTCTAATTGAGGCATAAACGAAATATTTTGTTTATTTAAAAAATAATATAAAATGAGGAATTCAATCGAAATCCTTCATTAAAAGGTTTGGGAAAAGTAGGATTCGAACCTACGTAGAAAATCTTCAACAGATTTACAGTCTGCCGCCTTTAACCACTCAGCCACTTTCCCAATATTGGAAAAGGTTGGACAGCAGAAAAAGATCAGCTTAATTTTGTGCTTTTGTCCAACGATTCCCACGGACTCGCGAAATCAAAAGAACGAAACTCCTGTGATAATTCTAACGGTTCGTAAATCACTCGTTTTTCTGTTTCATCATAACGTACCTCCGTATATCCTGTCATTGGAAAATCTTTTCGAAGAGGATGTCCTTGGAACCCATAGTCAGTAAGAATACGACGTAAATCGGGATGATTTGTGAAGAAAATTCCAAACATATCCCATACTTCACGTTCCCACCACGCAGCACAAGGATAAAGGGCTGTAACTGACTCAACACTAGTTAAACCGTCAACTTCCGCTTTCAAACGAATTCGCGCATTTAAATCAATACTTAATAAATTATAAACGATAGTAAAACGGTTTTCGCGGTCAGGATAATCAACAGCAGTAATATCAATAAGTTGTGAGCAACGCGTTCCCATATGATTTTTTAAAAAATTACACATAGGTACAATTGCATCCGAATATACTGTAATCATCAATTCCCCATTGATAACTTCACATGATTTTATCCATTGTGGAACAGTTTTTATGATTGATTTAGCAAAATTTTCTGACATTATGAAATTATTTAGTTAATTTTTGTTCTGTATAAGAGAACAAACATATTTTCTCCTATATAAGGAATAAAATATCCCTTACGGGAATTGAACCCGTGTTTCCGCCTTGAAAAAGCGAGGTCCTAACCACTAGACGAAAGGGACTCCACATGGTAACAAAAGCATAACAAGAGTCAAATATCCAGGGGAAAAGGGAGTCGAACCCTTAACCTGTGGTTTTGGAGACCAATATTCTACCAAACGAACTCTTCCCCTTATACATCCTTATACCACACAATTATACATTTATGCATAAATAAAGCTATAAATGCAGCCTGCATGATACCAATGAAAAATCTTGTATTTGTATATAAGATCGGGTTAATCTACCATGCATAAAGCCGACGGTTAGATAACATAATGGTAATGTATGAGATTGCAAATCTTGTAATGGCGGTTCAAATCCGCCTCTAACCTTTTAACTATACTCACTATCGGACTCGAACCGATATGTCTAAACCATAGATCAATAGATTTTGAATCTATCGTGTCTACCAATTCCACCAAGTGAGTACTATTAACAATATTCTTATGAAAATACCTGAAAAAGCACCCATAAATTTATTCATAAAAGAAATGCAATGGCGGTTATGTTATACACTTTTAAGTGTTATATTTACATTCACAAGCTGCTATTTTGTTGCCCCAGATCTTTTGTTTTGGATCACAAAACCGTGTCAAGCTTTTCAAACCCATTTTGTGTTTTTTAATATACCTGAAGCTTTGTACACCACATTAAAAGTGTGCGCTTTGATTTCTTTATGTACTGTTATACCTGTTTTATGGTATCAACTTTGGAGTTTCTTTGTTCCAAGTTTTACAGTTTCAGAAAGAATACGAATTACTCGCGTGAGTTTACTTTTCTTTTTTTTCTTTAATTTAAGTATTTATTGGACTTTTTCAATAGGAACCCCATTATTAGTAGAATTTCTTTTACAATATCAAGTCCACCAAGGTTCGTTTGTACTCGAATATCAAGCAACACTTGTTTCTTATGTATCGTGGACTTGGTCGTGTTTACTACTTGCGAGTATTTTAGCTCAATGCCCAACAATTTTATTCATCGGACTATTATGGAAAAAACTAAAACCTGAAAATATAACAAAATATAGAAAAGCAATATTTTTATTGTGTATTTGTTTAGCTGCAAGTCTTTCACCCCCGGATATTGTTTTGCAAACCGGGATGACAGTAGGTCTTTGGTTATATAGTGAATTTATCATTATTTGTTTATATATATATAATGCGTTATTCCTAAAAACCCAATAATAATTAAATATTTATTAATATTTCGATATGCTGTTTTAAACTTATATGACGTCTGTCCTGAGAGCCTATTTATTGAGGCTCTCGGGGCGGACGTCATTGTTGTTAACGTACTCGTCACAACATAAGTCCGAATTTATAACAAAATATAGACAACAAATACTACAATCCGCAAACGATTCAAATCCTACACGTCAGTAGGTCGTATATGTGTGTCGCTCGATAATGATATATCTATATGACCCATTACATCGACTGCTTACACATATCGATTACTATACTTACATATAAAGTTATGCATATGTAAATACGTACGACGATCTCATATTGAACTACCACACATGAGATAATACGCAAAAGTCCGTGATATAAATTATATATTAATAGTATTGGTCACTATTTTACCCAGTGAGGTCATGGTATAAAATGTACAACACATTTAGATAAATACTTAATGGGTGAAGGTATGAAAACGTGTGGAATCATATACTTTTCCGGGTACTTTTTAAGCTTATTATGACCGTCAATACTCAATATTATGTTTATTTACGAAATATCTTATACATAGGTGTTACAGTTGTTATAAGAATGGAAGTTACTTGACCGATTGCTTAAAAGTAACGTATGCATCGCGACAGCGCGGAGTGTTGTATGGTCTGATTCTCGGAGATGCAAGCATCACGATTTTACACAACTGTCGCGATGACAAGATAGACGGCTCATTTTGTATAAACGTTGATTGCTTAATAGTTAAGGTTATTTTGACTATAGATTATACTTGTGTTAATATAAGCTTAACGGTCCACTTCTCCGAACACTATATCTTGTGTCCCAATAATTGTTACAACATCAGCAAGCATATGGTTTTTGGCCATAAAGTCGATTCCTTGTAGATGTGCAAATCCTGGCGCACGGATTTTACAACGATATGGTTTGTTTGTCCCATTACTTACAAGATATACTCCAAATTCACCTTTTGGCGCTTCAACAGCAGTATATGTTTCTCCTGCTGGTACAGTAAATCCTTCAGTATATAATTTAAAGTGATGAATCAAAGATTCCATGGAAGTTTTCATATGTGTTCGTGAAGGAGGTGTGATTTTGCGATCATCGGTTTTAATTTCTCCTTGTGGCATTTCTTGTAGACATTGAAGGATAATTCGAAGACTTTGACGCATTTCTTCTACACGAATTAAATAACGATCATAGCAGTCTCCGCGTGATCCAACGGGTACTTGGAAATCCATTTGTTCATATACATCATATGGTTGATTTTTTCGTAAATCCCAAGCAACCCCGGAACCACGTAGCATGACACCTGTGAATCCCCAATCGAGGGCTTCATCTGCCGTTACCACTCCGATGTCAACTAATCGTTGTTTCCAGATTCGATTTCCAGTTAGCATTTCTTCCATTTCATCAATTCGAGATGCGAACTGGCGAGCAAAACGATAAATATCCTCACTTAATCCAATTGGTAGATCCTGGGCAACTCCTCCTGGTCGAATATATGCGGCATGGAGACGAGCTCCAGATACACGTTCATAGAATTCCATAAGTTTTTCACGCTCTTCAAATCCCCAAAGAAATGGGGTTAAAGCTCCAACGTCCATTGCATGACACGTTAATGCCAATAAATGGTTTAGTAAACGTGTAATTTCGCAGAATAATACACGAATATATTGAGCTCGCTTCGGAATTTCACAGCGAAGAAGTTTTTCTACTGCTAAAGAGTATCCGTGTTCTTGAGCCATTGTTGAGACATAATCTAAACGATCAAAATAAGGTAAAGCTTGAATATATGTTTTATACTCAATAAGTTTTTCAGTCCCTCGATGAAGCAATCCGACATGGGGATCTGCTCGTTGGACAACTTCCCCATTCATTTCTAAAACAAGGCGAAGAACACCATGAGCAGCTGGATGCTGAGGACCAAAGTTTAATGTAAAGTTTTTTAAAGTTTGACGCTGTACTGCTTTTTCAATTGCCATAGTTAAACTATATTTTTTATAAAATTTATGAACATACTGTTTCAAGTAGGTAATGATTTTACTATTACCTACTTGAAATATATTATTCAATAGAGTCAATCGCGTGTGATTTTGTTACCGATTCACTACTTGTAAACAGGAATGCTAAAAAGAATAAGAAATATAATCGCGGATCAACAAATCCTTCGAGAATATCCCAAAGAGCAACGAAAGCAATGGCTAACGTTACACCTAAAACCATTAATACAGCATAATGTGGAATAAGCCCACTCTGTAATGTTCCAAGACGACGACTCCACTTAGGGAATGTTTCAATAATTCCATATGGTCCTAAAATTTCAAACCATCCTTTATCTAAACTTTTCCAAGACACATTATACCCAAAATCTAAAGCCTTTTGGGCAAAGAATTGGTTGTATACCTGGTCAACGAACCATCGACGACTTGACATCGTATAGAAGCTACGACCTAAAGAAGTTAATTTTAATTTATAAATTAATTTCGTCCATTGGAATGACATGGCATAAGCTACAACGGCTCCAGCAAGCGTAAAGAATAGGGGCAATAGCTTTTGTGTTTGAGGAATATATTCAGATTCCACTAGTAAAGCATTTTTTGGTAAAACAAATATTGCATTCCCCCAAAAATTTGTACCAATACCAATAAACATGTCGTGAAATATATATCCCACAAAAATACTTCCGAAAGCTAAAAGAATTAAAGGGATTGCCATAATAGGCGGTGCATCATGGGCGTGTTCTAATACATGAGGTGATGCAGCTGTTGGACGTAGAAATGTCATGAAAAGTAATCGGAAAGAATAAAGTGATGTTAAAAACACACAAATTGTTCCAAACCAATATGCAAAATTTCCACTAATAGTATATGTTGCATAGGCTAATTCAAGAATTCTATCTTTTGAATAAAATCCTGTTAAATATGGGAATCCTACTAAGGCAAGAGACCCAATAACCATCATACTATAAGTTAATGGGAATAATCGAACAACTCCCCCCATTTTTCGCATATCTTGTTCATCAGATAAACCATGAATAATAGACCCCGCGCTTAAAAACAAAAGTGCTTTAAAGAAAGCATGATTCATCAAATGAAACACACCTACCGAATATTGAGAAAGCCCGCAAGCAAAAATCATATATCCTAACTGGCTACATGTAGAGTAAGCAATAACACGTTTTAAATCATTCTGCACAAGTCCAGTCGTTGCGGCAAAGAAACATGTCATTGCACCAATAACGGTAACAACAACAAGCGCGTTTGGCGCATATTCAAACAGAGGAGAACAACGAGCAACTAAGAAAACTCCGGCCGTTACCATTGTTGCGGCATGAATAAGAGCTGAAACGGGAGTAGGCCCTTCCATAGCGTCAGGAAGCCAAGTATGTAATCCCAATTGAGCTGATTTTCCAATTGATCCAATAAACAGAAGAATACAAATTGTGGTCAAGACGTCTACTTCCATTGTGCAAAATGTAAAAGTTGTTTCAGCTAATTTAGGAGCACAAGCAAATGAACATGCAAAATTTACAGTTTGACATTGATAATAAAGTCCCATAATTCCAAGAGCAAGTCCAATGTCACCAACTCGGTTCATAAGCATGGCTTTAATCGATGCTTTAGACGCTTGTAGTCGAGTAAACCAAAAGTTAATTAATAGATATGAAGCGAGACCAACACCTTCCCATCCAAAAAATAATTGAATAAAATTATCAGCAGTTACTAACATAAGCATACAAAAAGTAAACAGTGATAAATAACTCATAAAGCGAGGAAGATGAGGATCGTGTTCCATATATGAAATACTATATATATGTACAAGGGTTGACACCCATGTAATAACTACGATCATAACGCTTGTCAATGTATCAAAATAAAATCCCCAACTAGCATCAAAAAATTCAGATGTAAACCAAGATGAGGCCGATATTGTACACGGACTTCCACATAAAGCGACTTCGTAAAATACAATTCCACTTAGAATAGCAGATATAAGCACACTTCCAGTTGTTACAATAACAGCTCCACGAGAACCAATGAGAAACCCAAATAGTCCAGCTGCACAACTCCCCAAAAGTGGTAAAAATACGAGAAGTAAGTACATATAAAAATGACTTTTTTTGATTTAAAAATGTTTGATAATTATTTTTTATTTTGTATAAATTATACGTTGTTAAGTACATATATATAAAATAAAAAGACAAACAAATTAAGAAACTTTTGTAACAGTTTTTGCAAATTCTCGAGTATTCTGTTCAAATACATCTTGGCGTCGAATGTGTACTCCTTTATGAAGAGTAAGCACAATAGCACCAAGCATTGCAACTAAAAGAATAAGACTTGCAAGAATAAAGAAATAAAAGTAATATGTGTATAATAATACACCAACACTTTCTAATGGTGTGACAGCTTCTACTAATCGAGCCCAAGAAATCCAAGGTCCTGCAGTTGTTTGTGGAATTGTTGTCCACATGTCCGATGACCCAATCCAAGGGATCAAGTCATTGTTTACAATAAGAACCATTTCTGCTAAAAATAAAAGACCTAGAAATCCCCCAATTGGAAGATATCGGAGTTTTCTCTCAGAAATTTCTGCTAGTTTTATATTCAACATCATTACAACGAATAGGAATAAAACAGCAATAGCTCCTACATATACAACTAAAAAGACCATAGCAAAAAAATCAAGCCCTAAAAGAATTAAAAGACCAGCCCCATTAAAAAAGACTAAAATTAAAAATAACACAGAATGAACAGGGTTTCGCGATTGAATAACCATAATCCCTGATGCGATTGCGAAACTTGAAAATAAATAAAACAGCCACGTCATAACGAATAAACTTAAGACTTTTAATCCAAAACTATAATAATAGAAATGGAATTTTCTAAAATATGTGCGTCATTTTTAAAGATTTAAATACCTTGAAATGCACTAAAGATGAGATGGCGAACTTGCTTTTGCGATACTTTAGAAGATTTTGAAGGCATAGTATGCCAATTTAATTGAAACCCCCGGAATCCTTGAAAAAGGTCCACGAAAGGCTCTAATTCAAAAAATAGAAAAGCATCTCGGTGCCCCCGATTGGGTTCAACTACCCGACGTTTATGTTTTCCAGAAAGAATTTGCCAATCATAAAGACGAGGTAGATAACATACGGTATATTTTTCAAAGAATCGAAATAAAACATTCTTACGAAGTGTTACACGACACCCCAAAAGCATATTTTTACGTAAACGAAAAGCTGCAACAGATTTTTTAGACCATGTTGTAATTGCTTTCTGTCCAGTCAAATATTCAAAAGCCGTAAGAATAGGAAGAATTCGCTTTTTATCTTGAACAATATCAGAAGAACTTGAATGAAGTACAAGTTTATTAAGCTTCGGAAGCTCATGAATATTCTGAATGGGAAGTTTTAATAATAAATCTGGATATACAATTTCTTCATAATAAGAAGAAAATCGAGATGCTGGATATGGTAAAGCAATTTTCATAAAATTAAAATGTTTTTAGTATCCTTATGAGTGTTTTACCAAACTAAAACAATTGGCAAATCGAGATAATAAATCTAAACAGTAATACATCCATTCGTGATTCTCCGTATTTAACGGAATAGGATAAGTGATATAATCAGGGCAAGTATTTGAATCTACAAAAGCCAAAACAGGAATTTGAAGACTAAATGCCTCACGAAGAAGCATCTGATTCTCATTAGGTTGACAAATAATTAAAAGATCAGGACGTTCACGAAATTTTAATGAAATAAATTCATTAGAATCCCTGTTTACAACTAAAAATCCAGGAAATGCCTCTTTCATTTTTTTAAAACGAGGAGTCGATAATTTAAACCTTGATACTGCGGGCTGAAAAGTAGAAATTGCGTGCCCAAACTGAGACACATGAGGCGATAATGACGACCAATTAGTCAATGTACCGCCAATCCAACGCTTTCCTGCCATCGCAATCGAAGCATTCAATACTTCGGGCATTTTCATAGCAATATGACTAAAAGGAGAAAATTCGTGACGAGTATCCACTAAAAGTAAACGACCATTTTTTCGCAAAACTAAAGCAGCAAAATATAATGCTTTTACGGTAGCTTTTAAAGTTTCTTGAGGGTTGATAACTGGCATTCCATGTCGAAACCCTAAAAAAGAGGGTGCTAATTCAGGATACCATAGGCGGCCACGCGAGTGTTGAAATGATTTATGCCCTAAATGAGTTTTCCATTTCATCATTCTCTGGAATCGATGATATAATTCAAGTTTCTGCACAGAATTTGTTACTGATTTTTCTCGTTTTTTCTGGAATAATTTTTTAGTTGAAATATTTTGTTTTGTCATATATAATACAAATTCTAAAAAGGCGGTAAGATACTTTACTTTATTTTTTGGGAATTCAATTATGTTTTTAAACTAGAATTCCCAAAAAACGAGTTAAGTTTTACCATCCGGTATTTTGTTCCCGGAAAAAAGACAAATTTACCTTGTCTTCCAGATTCTTAAAATACGAATAAAATTAAGAATGCCATCATTAATGCGAATAAGGCAATCGCTTCAGTTAAAGCGAATCCTAAAATAGCATAACCAAATAATTGTTTAGTTAATGATGGGTTACGAGCTACAGAGTTAATTAAAGAACCAAAAACGATTCCAATCCCAGCTCCAGCTCCGGCTAAGGCGATAGTTGCACACCCAGCACCAATAAGTTTTGCTCCTTCAAACATAGTAAATGTCTTTTGTTATAAAAATAGTCATCATTGATGTGCTAGAAATAAACTAACATCATCACAAAAGTTTCATAAATTTTAAATCGAAGAAATTTAACTCCAATCTAAAGCTCCTTTACGCCATTCGTACACAAATCCTATGGTTAAAATAATTAAAAAGACCATCATTGTCCAAAAACCAAATAAACCCACTTTGTTTAAAACGACAGCCCAAGGAAATAAAAAAGTAACTTCTAAATCAAAAATAATAAAGAGAATGGCTACTAAATAAAACTGAATATCAAAGCGACCACGTGCATCATCAAAAGGATCGAATCCACACTCATATGCAGAAATTTTCTCTGGGTCAACGCGGCGTGTTGCAGTTATGAATGGAAGAATTAAAAGCGCGAGCGCTAAAATAGAAGCTATTATAAAATAGACTAAAACACCAATGTATTCAACCATAGTATTTATATTTTTTAAATTGGTAATTCTTAAATCAAACAAAGTAAGATGACAATCAAATATTTTAAGTGACCTTTAAACAAGTGATCAAGACGAGAGCGACGGGACTTGAACCCGCGACTTTTGGCGTGACAGGCCAATACTCTAACCAACTGAGCTACGTCCTCTCCAAATAAATGAATGCAAAAGAATTATTTTGAGTATAAAGAGGCCCCCATAAAAAAAGGCAGACCTCTTTATGCTTTGTTGACACAAAATCCACAAAACCTTTTATTTTGTAAAGGCTAAAGCTTGGGTCGTAACTGAACCCCATTGCTTTGGCCCTTCATCCGCTTTATAATGAATTAAGAAAGCTTCAAGTTTTCCTAATAATGGAATAAAAATTAAGAAATATACAAAGAAGTATACAGAAGCAAGCTGTCCAATAAGAATATAAGGATCCTCGACGGGTTCTTGACCAATCCATACAAGGATAATACAATCTGCCACCAATAGCCAGAATGCTTTTTTATGTAGTGGACGGAAACTTGAACTTCGTACTTGAGATGTATTAAGGAATGGAAGTGCTAATAATGAAATAAATACAAGAGCAATTGCTGCAACTCCTCCAAGTTTATTAGGAATACTACGTAAAATAGCGTAAACCCATAAGAAATACCATTCAGGTACAATATGAGCTGGTGTTGACATTGGGTTTGCAGGAATGTAGTTATCTGGGTGCCCTAAAGCATTTGGATAAAAATACACAAAAACCGAATAAACGACAGCAAATGCCATCCATCCTACTAAATCTTTTACGTAGAAATAAGGATAAAACGTTACTTTATCCACCGAAGAATTTGTCCCAAGTGGATTGTTAGATCCATATTGGTGTAATGCTGCAATATGTACAAGGGATGCTCCAGCAATAATGAAAGGTAATAAATAGTGTAGACTATAGAATCGATTTAATGTAGCATTATCCACAGAAAATCCTCCCCAAAGCCATGTTACAATTGTATCTCCCACAACTGGAATTGCACTCGCTAAGCTTGTAATAACTGTTGCTCCCCAGAAACTCATTTGCCCCCAAGGAAGTACATATCCAATAAAAGCGGTAATAATCATTAATAAGAGAATAATGACCCCAATACACCATAGAAATTCACGAGGGCTCGCATAACTCCCGTAGTATAATCCACGAAACATATGAATATAGACAACCATGAAAAACATACTTGCACCGTTTGCATGGGCATAGCGCAGAAGCCATCCTCCTTCAACATCACGCATAATATGTTCAACACTTAAAAACGCTAAATCAATATGGGGTGTATAATGCATTGCTAGAAAAATTCCTGTCGCAATTTGAATCATTAAACACAAACCTGCCAGACTTCCAAACCCCCAATAGTAATTTAAATTACTAGGAGACGGGTAATCAATCAAGTGATCGTTTACTGTCGATAAAAGTGGTTGCTTTAAAATAGAAACGCGTTTCATAGATAAAAGAAATTTTTTTTATAAAAATTTTAAGTTTGAATTCTCTTTTCTTTAGTATTGAAATATATTTTTCAAGAAAAGAGAATTCAAAATTTTTTACACAAAGTAAAAATTAGTGTAAATGAATTGCATCATTTAAATAAATGCACACAAGAATTGTAAATACATAAGCCTGTAAACATGCCACTCCAATTTCTAATCCTGTTAATGCAAATACAATAACAACTGGAATAGTTGAAGCTACTGCAAGAATTCCTCCCACAGAAAGCATAGTCCACGCGAAACTACTAATAATTTTTACAAGCGTGTGCCCTGCCATCATATTCGCAAATAATCGAACCCCTAAACTTATAGCTCGGAAACAGTAAGAAACAAGTTCAAGAACAACTAAAAGAGGCGCAAGAATTAATGGAGCTCCTTTTGGTAGTAAAAAACTAAAAAAATGAAGTCCATGGTGTTGGAATCCAACAATAGTAATTCCTATAAATAGAGTCACTGACAATCCAAAAGTCACGACAAGATGACTTGTCGAAGTGAAACTATAAGGAATCATTCCAATTAAGTTAGCACTTAATAAAAATAAAAATGTTGTAAAAATTAAAGTAAAGTACTTACGTCCTTGAGGACCAATTTGTTCTTCCACTAAACTTCTTACAAATTGAAAAATCATCTCCACAATTGACTGCCAACGAGAAGGAATAAGATAACCTCCATGAACAGTTACAAGATAACATAGTAAACTCACTAATCCAGTAGCTAAAAACATATAGAATGCTGAATTAGTAAATGAAAAATAAATATTACCAATGTGTAATGGGATGAGACTAATAATAGAAAATTGTTCTAAAGGTGACGAAATCATAGAATTATCTTAGTAATTTTTCTACTCAAAGTGTGATTTAAGAAAGTTTATTTCTTAAAATACGAGTATTTCTTGAAAATATTGGAGGTTTTTATTTTTACATATTTTTTTTATAAAAATAAATTTAAACCCCCAATATTATGAAAACCCATTCTTCTGTTTTACATTTACGCTCCTCCCCAATAATAGATAGAAACGAAAAGGAATAACCACACAACATCAACCATATGCCAATACCAAGCAGCAGCTTCGAATCCAAAATGGTGTTGTTTTGTAAAGTGAAAGCGAATTAAACGAACTAAACACACTGTAAGAAAGATCGTTCCGATGATCACGTGGAATCCATGGAATCCAGTAGCTAAAAAGAACGTTGAACCATAAATTCCATCTGAAATGTCAAACGGAGCTTCGAAATATTCATAAGCTTGGAACCCAGTAAACAGAACAGCTAATGCCACTGTTATAAACAGGGCAGCAATTGCTTGTTGACGATATCCAGCTAATAGGGCGTGATGCGCCCATGTAACAGATGCTCCTGACGATAAAAGGATTACCGTATTTAAAAATGGAACTTCCCAAGGGTTCAATACTTGAATACCTTGTGGAGGCCATACGGCTCCAATTTCAATTGTCGGTGATAAACTGGAATGAAAAAAGGCCCAAAAAAATGCCACGAAAAACATGATTTCAGATACAATAAATAAAATCATTCCATAGCGAAGACCTTGTTGCACAGCAGTAGTATGGAACCCTTCAAAAGTTCCTTCACGAATAACATCGCGCCACCATACAACCATCGAATATAAAATCATTGCAATCCCACAAGGAAGTACAACTTCTCCTCCATCATATCCGTGCATGTACATTACACCACCAAATGTTGCCACTAATGCAGACATAGAAGCTACAAAAGGCCAAGGACTTGGATCAACTAAATGAAACGGGTGTTTTCTTAAACTCATAAACTATTAAATTTATTTAATTTCAAAAAATTTGTTTTGAAAAAATTAAAATGAGTGCTTTTTCAAGCCTCTTCAATTTTGTTTGCAACCCAAGCGACGTAATCCGATAAAGGAACCGCTTCTACAACAATAGGCATGAATGCATGGTTTGTACCACAAATTTCACTACATTGTCCATAGAATACGCCTTCACGTTGAATAAACGCTGGTACTTGGTTTAGACGTCCTGGAACAGCATCACACTTAATTCCTAAAGACGGCACTGCCCAACTATGTAAAACATCAGCTGCAGTAACCACAAAACGAAGATGAGTATTTGCTGGAACTACGATTCGATTATCCACTTCAAGTAAACGAAGTTGACCAGGAGTTAAATCGTCTTCAGGAACCATATAACTATCAAACGCGATAGCTGGCTGATCTGATTGATTGTAATCACTGTATTCATAACTCCAGTACCACTGGTGTCCAATAGCTTTAACTGTTACTGCTGGATCAACAATTTCATCCATACTGTAAAGTAATGCAAATGATGGAATCGCAATACATACTAAGATAAGACTTGGAGCTAATGTCCAAGCAATCTCAATAAATGTTCCATGAACAATTTTTTCTGGAACTGGACTACGCTTTGCGTTAAAAATGTAAAGTGTACGTGAAAGCATCCAGACAACAAATACTACAATCACCACTAAAAAGAAAGCAATGTCATGATGTAAATCAATAATTCCTTGCATTACTGGTGTCGCAGGATCTTGAAATCCAATCTGCCACGCTTCTGGAGCATCTAACCAAGCAGTTGTTGGTAGACTCCAAACTAAAAAACCAAGGATAAAATGCATAGCGCTTTTTTATTTTTGCCCTTAAAGTATTTTTTTTTAAGATTTATAATCGAATCTTAAATTATTGTTATAATACTTAAAAGTTTTTTTTAAACAGCATCGTAATAATATAAAAACATGTATGTTTTACGGCTCTATTACGATAAAAATTGGCTTTTATTTGATATCTTATAAAAAAACTCATGATGTATTACCACCAACGATATCTTAAATATGCTCTATTTGTTGATGCAGTTTTATGTAAAGCATCACGTTTTTGTCTCGGAGTTCCTTTTTGTAAATAAGCATCGAGTAGTTCGTCAGCTAAATTTTGCGTGAATCCGCGATTCCCAGTTTTTTTACGAGCACGCGCTGAGTCAAGCAGCCAACGAATTGCGATCCCTTGACCTCGATGTAACGGCACAAGACAGGGAATTTCACGTGAAATACCAGCAATTTTTTTTGAGCGTACTTCGAGACTCGGACGCACATTTTCGATAGCTTGCATCAGAAATTTAAAATCATGTCCTAGGAAATTTGTTGAAGTTTTTGTATGAATAAAATTTGAACTAGGAATTTGGCTTTGTGGAAAAGTTAAAAGTTTTTGCTGCGCCAAGTTCGTTGCATTATATACAATAGAAAAGGCTTTTTGCTTTTTTCCATGTTTCATGATACCACAGACAAGTTTTTGAAAAGCTGTCATACTTGACAATGTGTGTTGAGCAGGAGCCCAAAAGTGGGATTTATTATGAATATGGTTTTGTTTCATATTAATTAAGAAATTATTTTGGTTTACGCGTTCCGTATTTTGAACGTCCTTTGCGACGTTTTAAAACAGCTTGACTATCTAATACACCACGAATAATATGATATTTTACACCAGGTAAATCTTTTACACGACCACCACGAACTAATACGACCGAGTGCTCTTGTAAATTATGTCCTTCGCCTGGGATATAAGCCGTCACGTCCAATCCATTGGAAAGACGCACTTTTGCGACCTTACGTAAAGCAGAATTAGGCTTTTTCGGTGTTCGGGTAAATACGCGTAAACACACGCCACGACGTTGAGGACACGCTCGAAGTGCTGGTGTCTTTGCCGAAGCCTTAAAAAGTTTAGAAGTACCTCGGCTATTTTTTGAACGTAAAAGTTGTTGTGAAGTTGGCATAGTAAAAAAAATAAAAAAAAATTAATACAGTTATTTGAGGTTTTTCAATTGAAAAACCTCAAATATGTATACTGACTTTTGTTATTGTAAAAATAACTTCCCTTGTGTTAGCACGTTCGCAATAGAACAACGCATCATATCTAAGAAAGGGTCAGGGAGAACTCCCATAAATAAAACTCCAATACAGAAGGGTAATAAAATGAAACATTCTCGTCGCGATAAATCACTAAAAGCAGCAATATAGTAAGGTTTTGGGAACCCGTAAACAATTCGGTTACATAACCAAAGGGCATAAGCTGCTCCAAGAACCATTCCAGAAGCTGCCAATGTTGCTATTAATGTATTAGTTTGGAATACTCCAGTTAGTACAAGGAATTCTCCAACAAAGCTTGCAGTTCCTGGTAAACTAATATTTGCCATTGTAAAGAATACAAATAATAAAGCAAAAAATGGCATTGTCTGAGCACATCCACCGTAGTATCGAACAAGCCGAGTTTTATGACGATCATAAAGACATCCAACTAAAATAAACAGAGCTGGAGAAACAAGCCCATGAGCTATCATAAGCATCATAGCCCCCTCTATACCTTGTGCGTTTAAACTAAATAACCCTAAAGTTACGAAGTTCATATGAGCAACAGACGAGTAAGCAATAATTTTTTTAAGATCCACTTGTCGTAGTGTTGTTAATGAACCATAAATAATTGCAATAACACTCATAGTCTGTACAAGCGGTGTAAAATAAATAGAAGCTAATGGAAATAATGGAATTGAGAAACGTAAAAACCCATACGTACCTAATTTTAGTAAAATTCCAGCTAAAATAACAGACCCGGCGGTTGGTGCTTCAACGTGAGCTTCAGGAAGCCAAATGTGAACAGGAATCATAGGTACTTTGACTGCAAAACTTGCAAAAAAAGCAAACCATAAAATAAGTTGGCGTGACTCACTCCAAGGAGTAGCATATAAAATTTGAAGATCAGTTGTTCCAGCTTCACTATACATAAGTAAAACAGCTAACAACATAAATAATGAACCGACTAGTGTATAAAGGAAAAATTGAAATGCGGCTCGAATTTTTCGTTCACGCGACCCCCAAATACCAATAATACAAAACATTGGAATTAGCACACTTTCAAAAAATATATAGAACAGTAGAACATCTAAAACACAAAATGCAGCATTTACAAAAGTTTCCAATAGTAAAAAAGCAATACAATATTCCCTTAATAAATTTTGAATACTAGTCCAACCTACAAGAATACATATAGGAATTAAAAAGCTTGTTAAAATAATAAAGAATAGGGAAATTCCATCAACTCCTGCAAGAAAATGTAATGAGGAGTTTTTTGACACAAAAGGAAGAAGATCAACAGTATATTGAAATTTTGCTGTCGAACTATCAAAAAATACCCATAAAAATAATGACAAAATAAAGGTCACTGAGGAGAATCCGAGTGCAGTAGTTAATATACGACGTCGATCCCATTGGGGAAGACATAGTAATACCCCAGACCCAATTAATGGAAGAATAAGAATCCAAGAAAGAAGAGACATAGAAGAAATATACATTAAGTACTTCATTTATTTTTTATTTAAAAAACATGTTGTTTATTTTTCCCGAACATCGTGTTTATAACGAAACACGATGTTACGGAAGCCAATCAAATCCAACAAGAATACCAGAGACCAGTACAACCCATGCTAAAGATAAAGGTAAAAATACTTTCCATCCAAGACGCATTAATTGATCATAACGATATCGTGGAAACGCAGCACGAACCCAAATAAAAAAGAAAAGAAATAGATTTAATTTTAATCCGAGCCAAAAGACTCCAGGAATCCAATGGAAGAGAACAAAATCAAACGGAGGTAACCACCCACCAAGGAAAAATAAAGTACATAATGTACTCATTACAAGAATGTTTGCGTATTCTCCAAGGAAAAATAGGGTAAAACCCATAGCTGAATATTCAACATTATATCCTGCAACCAATTCAGCTTCCGCCTCCGGAAGATCAAAAGGTGCACGATTTGTTTCAGCTAAACACGAAATAAAAAATAAGACAAGTAATGGAAATAATGGAACACAAAACCAAATAGGCTGTTGAGCCAATACCACATCAGTCAAATTTAAAGATCCAACGCATAAAAGTACGGTAATCAAAATAAGACCAATAGAAACTTCATACGATACCATTTGTGCAGCAGAACGTAAACTTCCTAAGAATCCATATTTTGAGTTACTCGACCATCCAGCTGTAATGATACCATATACCCCAAGTGATGAGATCGCAAACACATATAGTAATCCTACATGAATGTCTGCTAATACCGCACCCTCTCCAAAAGGAATAACCGCCCAGGCAACTTGACTTAATAAAAAAGTTAAAACTGGAGCAATTAAGAAAATAACAGTATTTGCACTACTTGGAAGAATAGGTTCTTTGACCATAAGTTTTACTCCATCCGCAATTGGTTGAAATAATCCAAAAATCCCAACAACGTTAGGCCCTTTTCGCCGTTGCATTGATGCCATGACTTTTCGTTCTGCAAGTGTTAAAAATGCAACCGCAAGAAGAAGCGGTACAGTGATTCCAAGAATTTTTAATACACACTCAATAACCATTAAAAACATAAGAAAATGTCATTTAGTAAATAAGTTACGAATTTTTAATATATTAAAAATTCGTATAATAAAAACATGAAAAAGAACCTCAAGTCTATCCCAAAACCCTAATAATTTTAGGATAGACACAAGTTACTTTAATAATGTAAAAACGAAGCCGTTTTTTTATGCACGTGTTGCAATAAAGCGATCTGTAAACCCGTCAAAGAATTTCTTCAATTGAGAGTTTAATTCATCAGAAATTGCTTTTTGTTCACGAATTGCAGTTAATAAATTCGGTTCAATTTCTTGTTGTAATGACGCTTCATATGCTGCGATATCTGATACATTTAGTTTATCTAAATATCCTTTTGTTGCAGCATAAACAATAATAACCTGACGCTCAATTGGCATTGGTTGATATTGTCCTTGCTTTAACATTTCAGTTAGACGTTCTCCACGATTTAATAAATATTGCGTTGAAGCATCTAAATCAGAACCAAACTGAGCAAAGGCTGCGACTTCTCGATACTGAGCTAATTCAAGTTTCAATGTTCCAGCAACTTGTTTCATTGCTTTTAATTGAGCAGCTGATCCAACTCGACTTACCGACAATCCAACGTTAATAGCTGGACGAATTCCTTTATAGAATAATTCAGTTTCTAAGAAAATTTGACCATCAGTAATAGAAATAACGTTTGTTGGGATATATGCAGAAACGTCTCCAGCCTGTGTTTCAATAACTGGAAGAGCTGTTAATGATCCACTTCCTAAAGCATCAGACATTTTCGCAGCACGCTCTAATAAACGAGAGTGAAGGTAGAAAACATCTCCAGGGAAGGCTTCACGTCCTGGAGGACGGCGAAGTAATAATGACATTTGACGGTATGCAACAGATTGCTTACTTAAGTCATCATAGATAATTAATGCATGCTTGTTGTTATCACGGAAATATTCTCCCATGGCACATCCTGAATACGGAGCTAAGAATTGTAGAGGAGCTGGGTCCGACGCTGTTGCGGCTACGATGATTGAATAATCTAATGCCCCTGCATCTTCTAGAATTTTTACTAATTGAGCTACTGTTGAACGTTTTTGACCGATTGCTACATAAACACAGTAAAGTTTTTTCGACTCATCATTTCCAGAGTTTACTTCTTTCTGATTTAAAATTGCGTCAATCGCGATGGCTGTTTTTCCAGTTTGACGATCCCCAATAATTAATTCTCGCTGTCCACGACCAATTGGAACTAAGCTATCTACAGCTTTTACTCCAGTTTGCATAGGCTCGTGTACTGATTTACGGGCAATAATACCAGGGGCTTTTACTTCCACTCGTTGACGCTTTACGTCTTTTAATGGACCTTTCCCATCAATTGGTTGACCAAGAGCATCTAAAACTCGACCTAATGTTCCAGGACCAATAGGTACATCCACAATAGTTCCAGTTCTTTTTACAATATCTCCCTCATTAACAGACGTGTCACTTCCAAAAAGAACCACCCCAACGTTTTCGTTTTCAAGGTTTAAGGCCATTCCTTTCACTCCACTAGCGAATTCTACCATTTCCCCAGCTTGGATATTGTTTAATCCATATACTCGAGCAATTCCGTCTCCAATGGATAGAACGCGACCAATTTCGTCAACTGAAAGTTGAGAATACGTCTTCGAAATTTTTTCTTCCAATAATTTGGACGTTTCACTTAATTGCAAAGTCATACGTTTATAATTTAGTTTTTGTAATAGAATTATTTTAGCCAAGAACCAAAATAAAATCTATAAAAATATGTATTTAAGCACATATTTTTATAATTTATAATAAAGTTAGAGATTTTTTCTTACCAACTCGATTTTCTTACTCCAAGAAGCGCACCTTGAGATGCGAGTTCTCGGAAACGAACTCGAGACATACGCCATTTTCGTAATATTCCACGACTTCTACCTGTTAATGCACAACGGTTACGAAGGCGAACAGGTGAGCTAGAACGCGGCAAACTATTTAATAAAATAACTGCTTGAGCACGAACCTTAGCGGGTAAGGCTAAATTTTCAATGATAAGTTTATATTGACGTCTTTTCAGTTCATTTGATTTAAATAACTGCCGACGTTGTTTATCTTTTTCTATAGATTGACATGTAGAAAACATAAGATATTTTTAGAATTTTTTAGCACAATACAACTATAATGGATAAATAATTATATATAAATTTTATATAATTGCTTTTATTTATAACAGATCCATACTTTAACACCAACTTTACCAAAACTCGTAAAGGCAGCACGCTTTGCAAACCCTACTTTTTCTGAAAATACATGAAGCGACGTTTGACCCCAGTGAAACCCCAGTGTTTGTGCACGTTGTGCTTTCTTTGATTTACGATTTCCTCGTCCTGAACACATTATTCTAAGACCACGTACTGAAGCCCATTGGTTTTTATAATTCTCTTCTAATTCTTTTAGTAGTTGCATTTTGATAGCACGAAAAGGGACACGACGCATTAAAGCTAGCGCAATTTCTTGCGCAATGAAATCCGCATGTTGGCTCTCCCAAGTACTTGACCAGAATGTTACTGTGCTAGGTATTCCTGTATAGCTAGTAATGACGTTTGTTAATGGAGACGTCCCTTGCTTATTAAACTTTATGGTATTTTTTGATATTCCAATCGCTGATTTTATATATTTTGATACAAAATCACTCTCTTCTCTAGTCTTAGTTAATGCTGCTTTTACCATATGTTTTATTACAGATTTAGTATCAAGTGGTATAGGTTTTAATAATTTGTGTTGCGACATAGTTGATGTCGTTACACTATGTGAAAGATAAGCACCAGATTTATTCGCATGTTGACGTACCCTATATCTAGCGGATTTAGTTGCTCGGCTCTCAGTTGGATCAAACATACATACTAAATATTTTTGATTTTTAGAGGATGCAGAAAGTGAGATCTGAGCTTCAGGTAATCCTTTTTGTTGTAGTATAGCATTCATATAACTCTCCATTTTTAGTTTTTGATGAAGTAGTTTCGTATAATTATTCGCACTATACCAGCAATCTGAATAAGTTTTTTGTTTCGTAGGTAAACGAAGGGATATTGGATTTACTTTTTGACCCATAATATAATATGTTGTTAATATTGTCCACACCAATGCCAGGAATGTCCTTACAGCCGGGGAATAATGAAATTCATCACACAAGTATGTAAAAGCGGATAAAGACGCATTATATGCATACTAGGACGATCAGACATTATACCTCGTCCCTACATAGTCCAAGCTTGTAATAAAACATCGGCAACATGTAAGGTAACACCAGCATAGTTGCCAGGTCTTTTGTCGAAAACCAAATAGGAGATCATACATGACCGTGTGCATACCGTCGGCAGTCTTCCCGAGTAGACCCTTGGGTGTTTGTACTGGTTTTGTGATTTCCGTATGGGAAAGTCGCTTGATACCCATGTTTATAATGTGTATATGTTGTTTGAAATATAAATTTCCTCTCCAAGATGGATTTGAACCATCGACCTAACGATTAACAGTCGTATGCTCTACCAACTGAGCTATTGAAGAAAAAAAGCAGGCAATATTCCCGAAACGGGAATACCTACTAAAAACAACGTGTTGTTTTAGAGGTTAATCTTAAAAAAAATATAAGAAAGAGCCCCATTAGTACGAGTTAGCTGAATATCTTACGATATGTACACATCTCGCCTATTAACGTAGTGTTCTTCTACGAGGTATGAAATTTGTTTTGAGACACGATTTCCCGCTTCAGAGGCTTTCAGCGGTTCTTCGATTTGAACGTGGCGACCCAGCGTATTGCCATTGGCATGACAACTGGTAGACTAGAGGTTCATCATTCTCGGTCCTCTCGTACAAAAGAATGATTCTCTCAATTTTATTGGAATATGTATAAATACATATTCCATTATCACTCGAAAAAGATAGGATCCGTACTGTTTCTCAACGCACTAAACCCAACTCACGTACCGCTTTCATCGGCGAACAGCCGAACCCTTGGAATCTTCTTCAACTCCAGGATGCGATGAGTCGACATCGAGGTGCCAAACGACTCCGTCGATAGGAGCTCTTGGGAGTCATTAGCCTGTTATCCCTAGCGTACCTTTGATCCGTTAAGCGAGAGCCTTTCCACACAGGACTCCCGGGTCACTATAGCCGACTTTCGTCTCTGCTCGACTTGTAGGTCTCACAGTCAGGCAAACTTATACTATTACGCTCTACAACTGATTTCCGACCAGTCTGAGTTTACCTTCGCGCGCTTCCGTTACTCTTTAGGAAACCATCGCCCCAATGAAACTACCCATCGATCACTGTTTCCTTTGTATTTGGGATGAGACCACCTCCAGAAACAGGGTGGTATTTCAAGGTTGACAGTTCACACTGTCTCCCACCTATCCTACACAGTTTCCAAAGGGTGTCAATGATAGATTATAGTAAAGGTGCTAGGGTCTTACCGTCTTTTTTCGAGTACTCCGCATCTGCACGGAGAATTCAATTTCACTGAGTCTACGTTGGAGACAGTGGGGCAGTCGTGACGCCATTCATGCGGGTCGACAATTATTCGACAAGGAATTTCGCTACCTTAGGACCGTCAGAGTTACGGCCGCCGTTCACTGGACCTGAAGTTCAAAGCTTATATATGTTAATATATGTACCTTTCCCCTGAAGTTTCCAGCACCGGGCAGGCGTCAGACCCTATACATCATCTTTCAATTTAGCAGAGTCCTGTGTTTTTAGTAAACAGTCGCCACCCCCGTGTTGTGCCGCCTTTAATACTATATAAAGTTCAAAGGCCCTCCTTTTCCCGAAGTTACGGAGGAAATTTGCCGAGTTCCTTCAACGTAGTTCTCTCAATCGCCTTAGTGGTAAACACTCAGTGACCTGTGGTGGTTTAGGGTACGGTGTTTGCCTCATACCTTTTTTCCTGGACAAATAAATATTTATATGAGAAATCCAATAACTCTTACAAATCTTTTATTTGCCGTCGCGTATGAACATAAATTATAAATGTATTTATAATTGTTTCCCATTAAATACAGCTTTCGCTTGTTTCTTAGGGACCGATTAACTCTACATCGATGAACTTCTGTAGAAACCCTTCACTATTCGGCGATCATGATTTTCACATGATTTTCGTTACTCATGTCAGCATTCTCACTTCTGATTTCTCCAATATTTCTAACAAAATATATTCTTCGATTACAGAACGTTCTGCTACCGAATAAAGCCATATGGCTTTATTCCCACCGCTTCGGTAATATACTTGAGACCCGATACATTTTCAGTGATAGTAAGCTCGACCAGTGAGCTCTTACGCTTTCTTCAAAGGATGGCTGCTTCCAAGCCCACCTCCTGGTTGTCTTAGCTCGCAAAAGTATTTTAAAATACTTTTTATATCATCTTTTCCCACTAAGTATATGTTTAGGGACCTTAACGTGTGGTCTGGGCTTTTTCCCTCTCGACTTTGGACCTTTGCGCCCAAAGTCTGTCTGCTTATAGGTTTCAAATATATAATAATAATTGATTCTCTTTGGTATTCGGAGTTTCCTTGAGTTTGGTATCGCTTTGGGCAACCCGCACCCAGAGAGTGCTCTACCCCCAAAGATCTTTTCTATAAACGCTCTACCTAAATAGATTTCGCAGAAAACCAGCTATCTCCGGGTTCGTTTGGCTTTTCACCCCTCGTCACAAGTCATCCCCGCCTATTGCCACAGACGTGGGTTCGGTCCTCCAGAAGGTTTCACCCATCTTTCAACCTGCTCATGACGAGATCACCCGGTTTCGGGTTCAAGTCTTGGGACTACTTTGTTTCCAAAGTTTACGGTTTTCCTACGCCTCCACCTTCACGGCTTAAGCTATGCCACAAAACTTGACTCGCTGACCCATTATGCAAAAGGTACGCTGTTACTTGCTTATAATATTTTTTATGAAGAAAGCTTCAACTGTTTGTCAGCTTTGGGTTTCAGTGTCTTTTCACTCCCTTTTTAGGGTTCTTTTCTCCTTTCCCTCACGGTACTAGTTCACTCTCGGTTAGAACAGAGTACTTAGGCTTAGAGGGTGGTCCCCCTATCTTCCATCAAAATTGGTTTTCGATGTACTCGACCCAAATTCTCATATATATATAGATAAATTTACAGGGCTTTCACCTTTTTACGCAGAGGATTCCACACTCTTTCAATCTCTATGCTACATATTTAACGAATTTGGCGGCCTGGTCCGCTTTCGCTCACCACTACTTACGGAGTCTCGGTTGATTTCTTTTCCTCAAGGTACTTAGATGGTTCAGTTCCCTTGGTTGTACTCTTAAATTTATTATGGGTTTCCCCTTAGGAAAAGTATGGATCTCAAGGAATACACTCCTCCCCATACCATTTCGTTGTGTGAAACGTCCTGTCTTGTTCTACCTAGGCATCCCCCCAAAGCTGTTTTTTAGCTCTTTTGAATTAGTCTTTATTTGCGATTTATTGCTTTTATATCGCGATATTTTTATGTTGTTTTATAAACTTTACAGTATCGTGCTCGGAAAGAGTCGAACTTTCAACTTCCAGAGCCGTAATCTGACACTCTATCCAATTGAGCTACGAGCACTTGTTTTTATTCTATTGATAGTGCTTTTTTATTATTTTTGGCCGTCTTTATAGAATAAAATTGTACGCTGTAATGTATTATTTATTGAACGTAAATATGAGAAATCGCAAAATTGTCTTAAAATCAATAAACGAACAAGTACACTTTGAAGGTTTTGGATCAATGAAACATATGTGGCTGGGCCTAAATGTTGTAATTTGTCCATTTCAATATGTGTACGAAGTGTGGTATCATAAAACCCTCCAAGAATAAAGCCTTCTTTTTCCTGATTAAATAAGATTAAAAGGTCTTTTAATGCTTCAACTGTCGGACATCCACAAACAATTAATTGTCCTTGACAAGGACTTAACCATAGAGGATTATTATCTTTTTCTTTTAAAACCACCCTAAGTAAAGCTGCTTTTGTTTGAATAATTTGGTATTGTTGTAATACATTATTAGGATTATCCGAAACATTTAAAATTTTTTGAATTTTAAACACTTTTTCTTTTACATTATTCCATTCTTTCGTAGATTTTTGTGTAGTTTGATACCAAATAACTACGGGGTATTTTGAAAGTATGCTTTCAATTTGCTGTTTAGCTAATAGTTTTTTTAATGAAGTCATTGCTTACCTCTTATGTTTTTCTGTTTTGGGCCTTTGTGTTTTGCTTGTTTTCTTGTTCTCGCAAATTCTCCAAATCGATGCCCAATCATTTCTTGTGTTATTTTGATCTTATGAAAGGATTTCCCCGTGTGAACCTGCACCTCCTTATGTACATGGGAAGGTAAAATCATTGAACGGCGTGACCACACAGTAAGTAAAACCTCACTCACTTTTTTTAAAACAACTTCAGAAAATATTCCTTTTTTTAGGGATCTTGTCATATTATTTTATTTTGCTAGTTGTGGAAAACTTTTAAGTAGCTTAAAAGCCTATTATCGGACTTGAACCGATACCATTCGGTTTACAAAACCGATACTCTACCGATTGAGTTAAATAGGCATAATCTAACTACTATAAATTACTAGTAACTATGTTGTTAGAATCTTATGCACTATCAAAATTTACTCCAAATTTAGTATGATCTTTGTATTGCTTGGATATCAAATAATGTGGGATAACACATTTTTTGTGGTTTATATAAATATACAATTGAAAATGTTTTATATGATATTTCAATATTCATAGGTTTCATCGAGCTATAAGCTAAAAAAAGCTTTGACGAGTTAATATTTTTTACATATTGTCGCGATGTATAATTATTAGCTTTAGCATCAAACAAATCATCAATAGAAGTACACAATGATTTTTCATCGTATTGTTGCAAAGACTCAACTGAATATTGTTGCAATATTTTCGATAATTTTAATTCATTTAGATTTGGATACTTTTTTGAACCTAAAAAAGCCGAAAATTTTTGGAAAAATCGAATAATTCTTTCAAAAATTTGGTTTTTTAACAAACTATGCCATTTTAAATCAATTGTAATAAGATCTCCCGGTGCCATTTTATAACTTGGTCGTATAGCAATTCGCCCATTAACAAAAATTCGTCGATGTAGAATCCATTGTCTCGCCGCATGCAAACTAGGGAAAAATCCACTACGATATAGTATAACATCCAAACGTTGTTCCATTTCTTGGAAAAATTGTGGAAGCAATAAAGGAGTACGCTTTTTAATATCTTGAATAATTTGACGTAGTTTTTTTGTTGATAATTCACCATAAAACCATCTCAATTTTTTACGTTGATGAAGTTGATATCCAAAATCAGAAGTTTTACTATTTTGATTTTTTTTCAATTCAATATTCAGCTGATCCACGGAATAAAGATTAGTAACTTGGCATTGGTTTTTATTGGATTTTATAACAAAATCAGTGTTTTGGAATAGTTTCGTTAAACGTGTTGCAAGAATATTTTTTCTTTTTGATACACGAGATTTATTAAAACCTTTTTTTAAGAGTGACGCTTTCTTTTTCATGGTTAAACCAGTTTCTGGTAAAATATTTTCCGCAACTGTTTGGTTCATTAAGAAAGGACCAAGTCGTTTAAATTGGCGAGATCTCATAATAAGTTTGTTTGTTGTTTACGAATTCAATACAAAACGAGTCCGTATTGGGAGTTTATGGTGAGCGATACGTGCTGCTTGTTGCGCCAGTACTTGACTTATACCATCCATTTCATAAAGAATTTGTCCCGGTTGTATTGGGCACGTCCAATGGGAGTGAGGCCCTTTACCTTTTCCCATACGAACTTCAGCTGGTTTTGCTGTAATTCCAAGATCTGGAAATACTCTAATCCAGATTTGACCGCTTCTTTTAAATTGACGAGTCATGACTCTTCGTACAGCTTCAATTGTACGAGCATCCAGACGACCCGATTCAAGCGCTTGAATACCGTACGAACCGAACTCAAGCCCTTTTAAATTTCCGACAATACCAGATTTTTTTACTTTATGAAATTTTCTAAATTTTGTACGCTTTGGACTTAACATAGTAAAAAATTTTATTTATTTTTGACACGATACGCATTAAGTTTTTTAGCTGTTCGTGCGTTTCCATGGGTACGTTGCCCACGGCATGGAAGACCTTGTGCTAAACGAAGTCCACGCCAGGTTGAAATACTTACAAGACGATGGGTCTGTTTTTTTACACTAAATAGTTTTTCATTTTCAACGCTATACATATGACGTAATAATTGGCTCAACTCAGCTTGTTGTTTTGATGTTAAATCCTTTACTCGGCAGTCATTACTTAATCCCATATGTGCACAAATTTCATTCGATTTTGAACGCCCAATACCGTACATTTGACATAACGCAATATTTACACGTTGCGAATCTTTTAATGAGGTGTTTAGTAGAACCACCATAATTATAATTAAATTTTTTAATTTATATCGTTTCGGTATAATAATTTCGTGAACGAAGTTGAATCACGATTTCAATACCAGTACATTCTAAGCATTTTAATCCTAAAAGAAAAAGATTTAACGCTTTTTGATTTTTAAACTTATATTGTATTAATTTTTGATTCTTTTTAAATACAAATTGTTCACGTGATTTTTTATCAATGTGCGGGGATCTTAAAACTGTTATATGTGAACGTTGTTCTGGTAATGATACTATTACAACATCGTGTACATTATGAGGTGTGTTCTTTGGTGAGATACTCGTATAGAGTTGTTGTATTTGGGTTTCACCACTTTTTAAACGGTGTGCATCAAACCCACGCAACTTGAGCGAAAGAAGATAAGTGTTTTTCATAATATATGAAGCTATATATTACCCACGACATATGCCGAAGGTAGGCATTCAGAGCGACTGGATTTGAACCAACGACATCCTGTTCCCAAAACAGGTACGCTACCGGGCTGCGCTACGCTCTGTGAGTTTTACCCACACCTATGCCAGCTTGTACCCAAACGTAGGTAATATGCTACCACTACCAGCAGGATATCATAATCCTTAAAAAGAAAAGCGGATAGCGGGAATCGAACCCGCATGGTCTGCTTGGAAGGCAGAAAATTTACCATTAATCTATATCCGCGTCAACGCTGCTCATGACTTCGCATAGGTATTTTGCATGGGCGAATAACGAGAATTGAACTCGTATTTTCAGAGTCACAGTCTGATACTTTAACCATTTAAGTTATATCCGCCATTTTTTAAAATTACGGGTAGCAGGACTTGAACCCGCAGGACCTAGAGCCTAAATCTAGTGTGTTTACCAATTTCACCATACCCGCATTTCAAAGTATATACTTGGGAGTTAGAGGACTTGAACCTCTAACCACCTCGTTGTAAGCGAGACACTCTACCAATTGAGTTAAACTCCCAAAATGCATAATAAAAAAACCGGATGAAGGAGGATTCGAACCTCCGATACCTTCCCAGGTATGCCGGTTTTCAAGACCGGGACCTTCAACCACTCAGACATTCATCCTTAAATATATATACTATATAATCAAAAAAGTCTCATGACTCTTACCACGTCTCCCACAAGCAGCAGTACATATGGCACCAACGAATTTCACATATCGAGTTCGGAATGGGTTCGGGTGGGTCCTCATTGATTTTAAGAATCACAAGATTTTTTTTATTGTATAATTTATATAAATATTAAGTAGGCCTAGAAGGACTCGAACCTTCAACTTAGCCGTTATGAGCAGCACGTTCTAACCACTTGAACTATAAGCCCTTTTTATATATCATAACAAAGCAAGCGGTTCTTAAAGAACCTAGGGTTATGTCTGTTATAACAGACATAACCCCGGTGAAAAAGAGAATTCATTCTCAAATTAGTGAGCTTCTACTCGACCTGGGGCTTGTGTATCTTTAATACTCGGAATTTCTTCAAAAGTATGGAAAGATGGTGGTGAAGGAACCATCCACTCAAGTGTTGGCGCGATTCCCGGTGTTGTTTCCCAAGGGTTTGTAGGGCATCGTTCGTTTCCTGTAAGGGTTTTATACACTACATAGAAGAAGAACACTGCACCAAGTACTGATAAATAACTTCCGTAGCTAGCAACAGCATTCCATCCAGCAAATGCATCAGGATAATCTGGAATACGACGCGGCATTCCTGCAAGTCCTAAAAAGTGCATTGGAAAGAATGTAATATTTACTCCTAAGAAAGTAATCCAGAAATGGATTTGTCCTAAAGTTTCAGGATATTGTAATCCAGTAATTTTACCGATCCAGTAGTAAAATCCAGCAAACATACCAAACACTGCTCCCATTGAAAGTACGTAGTGGAAATGAGCAACTACATAATATGTATCATGAAGAGCAATATCTAATCCAGAGTTTGCAAGAAGTACTCCAGTTACTCCTCCAATAGTAAATAAGAATAAGAACCCACAAGCAAATAACATTGGAGTTCTGAACTCAATACTTCCTCCCCATAGTGTTGCAATCCAACTGAAAATCTTAATTCCTGTTGGAACAGCAATAATCATTGTTGCAGCTGTAAAGTAAGCTCGAGTATCAATGTCTAATCCAACGGTATACATGTGGTGAGCCCATACAATAAATCCTAATACTCCAATACTTACCATGGCATAAACCATTCCTAAGTACCCAAATACCGGTTTTTTAGAAAATGTTGAAATTACGTGACTAACAATTCCAAAAGCTGGAAGAATTAAAATGTAAACTTCAGGGTGCCCAAAGAACCAGAATAAATGTTGGAATAGGATAGGGTCTCCTCCTCCAGCGGGATCAAAGAAAGTAGTGTTAAAGTTACGGTCAGTTAAAAGCATAGTGATTCCACCTGCAAGTACTGGTAATGATAAAAGAAGTAGGAATGCTGTAATGAATACTGACCATACGAAAAGTGGAAGTCTATGCATTGTCATTCCCGGAGCTCTCATATTAAATACTGTTGTAATGAAATTAATAGCTCCTAAAATACTACTTGCTCCAGAAAGGTGAAGACTGAAAATAGCGAGATCTACAGACCCCCCCGAGTGACTAGCAATACTTGATAGTGGTGGGTAAACTGTCCATCCTGTTCCAGCTCCAACTTCAACTAAAGCAGAACTTAATAATAAAAATAATGATGGCGGTAATAACCAGAAACTAATGTTATTTAAACGAGGGAAGGCCATATCCGGTGCTCCAATCATAATTGGAACAAACCAGTTCCCAAATCCCCCAATTAAAGCTGGCATTACCATGAAGAAAATCATTAAAAATGCGTGCGCAGTAATGATTACATTATATAGTTGGTGGTTACCATTTAAAATTTGGTTTCCAGGATGTGCTAATTCCATACGAATAATTAATGAAAAACATGTTCCAAGAACTCCTGAAAAAGCACCAAATAGAAGATATAATGTTCCAATATCCTTATGGTTTGTTGAAAAAACCCATCTATTTAAAAATTGAACCATTGAAGGTTATATTTTTTAGAGTTGATTGCAAGTATTATTATACTCTTCGTTTTCTAGGAGCACGACATCCGTTATGCGCGTATGATGTTTTTTCACATAGCTCCAATATAGTTAGTTGGGTATTTTGAAGGGCTTTCACTGCTTTTTGTTTTCCAAATCCAAGTCCTTTCATATGAATTGAAACCGTAGAAATTCCAAAAGCTTGTGCCTTCGATGCAATTTGTTGAGCTGCAAGTTCAGCAGCATGAACAGTAGATTTTCGACTGTTTCGTAAGCCAACTGTTCCTCCTGATGACCATGCTTTTACTTTACCTTGAGCGTCTACTAAAGTTATAATAGTATTATTGGTTGTACTTTGTATATAAACAGTGCCAGTTCTTGTAGATGGTAATGTAATTTTTGATTTTTTTAAAATAGAAATCATAATATATAAATACTGTTTGGAGATGACCGGAGTTGAACCGATGACTTTATGCTTGCAAAGCATACGTTCTACCAACTGAACTACACCCCCCCATTTCTTAAACAACCGGAGGAAATGGGATTTGAACCCATGGTACAATGAAAATTGTACGTTGATTTAGCAAACCAATGCCTTCAGCCACTCAGCCATCCCTCCATATTTGGTTTATGTGGTAGATTATTGGGTATGGCAGGACTTGAACCTACGACCATCAAGTTAAAAGCCAGATGCTCTACCAACTGAGCTACACACCCGTTTATCATAGGAAAAACATTAAAATGTCTAGAGGGGGACTTGAACCTCCGACACAAGGATTTTCAGTCCTTTGCTCTAACCACCTGAGCTATCTAGACGACTTATAAAAGTTAAATTTTCACACCTGGGGTGAAAGGACTCGAACCTTTGAATGTCGGATCCAAATTCCGATGCCTTACCACTTGGCGACACCCCATACGCATAGCAGCCAATCACTCTCCTCATCTTATACGCAAACTATATAAAGCCACATCAATACGGGGTGTCAGCCATTGGATACGACGAATGGGAATCACCGTGCGACAACGCACCGTCGATGGAGCATATGCTCCACAATAGGCATGGAACATGTGAAAGAGACGATATGCGCGTGGGCTTTATTGCATACTTTGAACAAACGCAATGCTTGCATAAAGACAGTTGGATTTATTTCGCGCGTAGCCATTGACACAACAACGAGACTTATGGTGTTGAGCGATGGTGTCTCCCGTCCTTAGAGCATGTTCTATGCACAAGTGACAATGATCGCAATTTCTTGTCATACCGAGTACTCTATAAAGTGTTTAGTAAAATGATCTCTTATACCAAAAAAAATTGGCATAAATACTTTATTCTATAGAATGGAAACATTTTATAACATCAATTCAATACTCATCATTCGTTATACACTAACCTCACATAATATACATATATAACTATATATAGTTATACTCCATGATAAGTATTATACAACTATATACCCTACCTATTGAGACCAATTAAAACCAGTTGAATGTCACCACTTTTTATTAATTAATAAAAAGTTAAATTTAACTTTTTATTAAAGGATTAACTACGGAATAGGTATAGGGCATTATAACCCAAAGTTTTATGTTTTACACATTTTAAAAACTTTGAGTATAATATAAAACGTTTATGTTGCGCCTTGTTTTTTATTGTGATATCACATAAAACGTTGATCGTTTTTTCAAACCGCTTGTTTATATACAAGTTTCATAAAAATATAACCTGCCATTAATTTACCTGCTACTCGATTTGAACGAGTGACAATCCGCGTATGAAGCGGATGCTCTGACCAACTGAGCTAAACAGGCGGTTATGTGGTTATAATGAGCGGAGGTAGGATTTGAACCTACAACCTTCAGATTATGAGCCTGACGAGGACACCATTCCTCTTCTCCGCTAAAATGAGTCAATCCAGCTGCAGGTTCCCCTACAGCTACCTTGTTACGACTTCGCTCCAGTCATTCAAATGATCTTGGACTTTCTTCCAATATACTGCAAAACTTTAAATTTTCATTGAAAATACCTAAAATTCTGGAATGTAAGGGTTGAAAAGTTTTCTGACCTCTTGAACTTCCAGAGCGTGACGGGCGGGGAGTACAAGGCCCAGGTACAAATTCACCGTGGCGTGCTGATCCACGATTACTAGTGATTCCACCTTCATGCTCTCGAGTTGCAGAGAGCAATCCGAACTACGATAGATTTTGAGGTTTCGCTCCGACTCGCGTCATTGCATCCCACTGTATCTACCATTGTAACACGTGTGTAGCCCAGTCCATAAGGGTCATGAAGACTTGACGTCATCCTCACCTTCCTCCAGTTTATCGCTGGCAGTTTGAAAAGAGGAGAGAATCCGTACTTGGATTCCGAATAACTTTTCATGAGGGTTACGCTCGTTAAAGGAACGAACCAAACATCTCACGACACGAGCTGACGACAGCCATGCAACGCCTGTGATTGGCTTACCATAAACGATAAAGTAAAGGTTCACAAATCATGTCAAGGACTGGTAAGGTTTTGCGCGTTGTTTCGAATTAAACCACATGTTCCACCACTTGTATGAGCCCCCGTCTATTCCTTTGAGTTTTAACCTTGCGGTCGTACTCCTCAGGCGGAAGATTTAACGCGTTAGCTAGACCTCTAAAACATTTAATAACAAGAATGCTCTAAAAGTGAATCTTCATCGTTGACTGCGTGGACTAATAGGGTCTCTAATCCTTTTTGATCCCCACGCCTTCGCATCTCAGCGTCAGTATAAGTACCAGATAGTTGCCTTCGCTTTCGGCCTTCCTCCTGATATCTATGAATTTCACCTCTCCTTCAGGAATTCCACTATCCTCTCACTTACTCAAGACTACCGCTTATCTTGAATCACCTACTTTCCAGTAGGACTTTATCAATTCTTCATAATTTTATGAAGTATCCAAATAGAGAAATACTAAAGTCTCAAATACAACTGAGTAAAATCTCGGAAATAAGAAGTATAGTCAGCCTACATGCTCTTTACGCCCAGTCATTTTGAATAACGCTCGCCCCCTCCGTATTACCGCGGCTGCTGGCACGGAGTTAGCCGGGACTTTTACTTAAACCTTCATCACCATTCTCGATTTAAGGCAGAGGTTTACGACAAATTACGCCTTCTTCCCTCATGCAAGATAGCTGGATCAGGCTTGCGCCCATTGTCCAATATTCCTCACTGCTGCCACTCGAAAGTGTCTGGGCCGTGTCTCAGTCCCAGTGTGGCTGATCATCCTCTCAAATCAGCTAAGGATCTTCGGCTTGGTAGGCCTTTACCCCACCAACAACCTAATCCTACGCGAGCTCATCTATAAGCGCACTACGGCTTTCAATATATTAGGTATTTAACACAATGTTTTATCCCTAACTTAAAGGTAGATTCTCACGCGTTACTCACCCGTTCGCTACGGAATAAATTCCGTTCAACTTGCATGTGTTAAGCTTCTTGCTAGCGTTCATTCGGAGCCAGGATCAAACTCTTGTCCATTGAGTAAAATATTAATCGGTCATTAAATCCGATATGGCCGGCGCTATATTATTCGTGTCCAGTTTTGTCCCATATGTTTGTCCTTATACGATAAAAAAAACACAGTATTGAATACATGCTCAATAGCCCTATTGTATACCCCGAGTTTATAAACATATATAAAAAACATAGATAAAAATAGGGCTGAAGTAGATGTTTCAATGTGTCGAAAGCGTTTAATGGGAAACGCATAAACGGATATGTCCGTTGAGTTTTTGCCCAACAAAGTGTGCAAGTATTTATATTAACCTTTAATTAAATTAATGAATTCAACAGCAACAGTTCCTCGTACACGATAGTAAACTACTAAAAGTGCAAGTCCGATTGCAGATTCTGCGGCGGCAACTGTTAAACTAAAAAGAGCGAAAACTTGACCAAGCACATCATCTAAAGCGACAGAAAAGAAAAGAAAATTCAAGTTTACTGCTAAAAGCATCAGTTCAATTGACATTAACATAACAAGAATATTTTTTCGGTTAAAAAAGATGCCCCAAATTCCAATTAGAAAAAGAATAAAAGAGACAGTTAAAAATTTTACTAAATCCATGGATTAATTATATTTAATTTTTAAATAGTACTTAAACGGTGAGTAATACAATGGGCAAGAAGGGACTTGAACCCCCGACTTTACGCTTATCAGGCGTATA
>Ga0194132_10002228_pt1 | contig 37116 bp, 33 predicted proteins | sample TA2KigOf80mmetaG_FD_148612 | JGI IMG/M metagenome (GOLD analysis project Ga0194132, IMG submission 148612) | Freshwater microbial communities from Lake Tanganyika, Tanzania - TA2015054 Kigoma Offshore 80m | ecosystem: Environmental > Aquatic > Freshwater > Lake | place: Tanzania: Lake...
AAAATACACGCCCCGAGCGCTACTTTGGCAAGCGCGCTGGTCATCGGAGACGGCTCGAACCGCGATTCACCAAATTGCGATGGAATTTCGTCACTGACATCCGGCGACGTTGCACGGGTTCTGGACGGCATCGGCTCGCCAGGTTGAAGCGACTCCGACGCTTCCGGCCTTCCAGCACCGCCCGCGCTTGACGCCGCCACGCCGATCGCAAACGTGGTTTGACACTCGGGGCAGCGGACCTCGCCAGCATACGCATCAGACACTTGAAGGAACCGTTTGCAGTTGGGGCATTGGACGTTCTTGGGCATGACGAAATCCTAGATGAGCGTGCGTGATCCGTGTGCACCAACCCGACGCGTAGAACGTTAGCGGCGCCTCGGCCGCGTCGCCATCGCGTAGCCGTCCGGAAACGAATGACGAGCCCGGGCGCGGCTCTTCAATCGGGAATCGTCAATTGCCAATTGCCAACGTCTCCTCCTTGCTTGCGCTGCGGGCTCGTGGTGATTTACTCTTCATTCCCGCCGCCCGAACCACCAGGCGCCGGACGCGCCGGGTCTTGGCCGTTCGTCCACGGGCCGCCCAAACGCTGGTAATCGGGCGGTTCGAGGGTGCTGCCGCGGGTTTCGCCGGTCCAGCCGATGATCTGAGTCGGTCGGCCACGTTCGCGGCTGCGGCGTTCGAGGTTGGTCGCCCAACTCGCGTCGCCGACGACCGGACGCCGACGTTCGCGATCCCAGAACAGCACCTGGCCCTGGCGATAGCTCTGCACACCCATCGCCACGGTCGTGAACGCCGCGGCGCCGAGTTCCGGCGTGCAGAACGTATCGCGGTTGCGAGCGCGGACGCAGGACAGGAAGTTTTCCCAGATCGCCGTGCCGGATTGCGCTTCCGAGATGCCGTTGCCATGCCAGACCGCGTCGCGCTGAACCGGTTGGCCCGGTTGCGCGGGGCGGTTGGTCGCCGCCTGCGGAATCACGTCGTAGCCCCAATCGGTCACCGGCCGGCCTTCGCGCATGATCTGTTTCGAGCCGAATCGCACCGTCGCGGTTCGGCCACGGATGACTTCCTCGATCGGATGATCGTTGATCATGGTCGCGGTGATGAGGAGTTGGCAGCCTTCCTCGTAGTCGGCGACGATGGTAGCGACATCGGGCACGTCGCGGCCATCGTACTCGAGATAAATGCCGCCGCCCCCGACCACGCGAGCCGGGTAACGGACGCCCATCGCGCTGATGAGACGGGTGACGCGGTGGACGAAGAGGTCGGTGAACATGCCGCCGCCGAAGTTCCAATAGCAACGCCATTGCGCGAAGATCGCCCGGTCGAACGGCATGCGCGGCGCGAGCGGCACGCCGTTCTCGACGGAGAACTCATGGCCCAAGAACAGGTCCCAGTTGATCGTGGTCGGGTTCATGTCTTGCGTCAGCGGATAGTAGCGCCACTGGCCGACCAACGAGTTGCGATAGTAGCTCGTCTGGGCCTGGGCGACATGGCCGATGTCGCCGCGGCGGATCATCTCGTTGGCGCGGCGCAGGCTCGGGTCGGCCATCCACTGAACGCCAACCGTCATGACGACGTTGGCCCGCCGCACCGCATCGACGACGGCGTGGGCCTCGTAGATCGTCTTGGTCATCGGCTTTTCGCAATAGATGTGCTTGCCGTTCGCCGCGGCATCGATGCACATCTTGGCATGCCAGTGGTCCGGCGTGGCGATGCAGACGGCATCGACTTCGCGCAGGCCAATGATGCGGCGATAGTCCTTGTTGACGTGCACCGCATCGTTGACGTTGAGCCCGCAACGCAAAGCGGATGGATTGAGTCCACGGCCCGAGAACGTGCCGTCAGGCCGGCGACCAAGCCGATCGTTACCGTCCCACACGTCGCAGACGGCGACGGGGCGAACGGAGTTGGCGTTGGCTCGCTGCATGGCGAGGATGACATCGATGTGCTGCTGGCAGCGTCCGCCGACGCCGAGGAACGCGATGTTGATGCGATTATTCGCGCCCTGGACTTGGTCGTAAGTCTTGGCATCGAGCGTCATGGCCGTGGCCCCAGCCGCGCCGGCAGCCGCTGAGGTCTTGAGGAATGTGCGACGTTTCATGTGAGAGTCCTCCATAGGTTTTTGCGAATCTTGTTTATTGCTTCATGTCCCACTTTTTCCGGGAGCCTTTGGGGCTTCTTCCATCGTTAGCTCGGTCACAAGGTAAAGGTCGATGATACTGAACACCTCGTTGGCCTGGTAGACGATAACCGTTCTGCCGCCGGGCGACATCGAGACGTAGTCGCGATGCGGAACGTATAAGGATCGCCCGTCGGCCAGATGGATCGTGAATGGCCGAAACGGATTGACTTCGCGTGCTTGTCGCATCTGTTCGATGGTCACGGGTGGAACTCGAGGGCCACGCTACGTGGAATGATGGCTTTATTTTGGCCGAATCGTCGGAAAATGACAAAGCGATTTCGGAAAAATCTTGGTCCGCTCAGCCCCGACTTACCGTTCTGCTCAAGGGGTAACCGACTTTGAGATGACCCACACACAATACTGGGTGTGTCGACAAGTCAAGCCACTATCATCGGAAATTTAATTGTGGCTGGTAGTTTTTCAATTCGGCAATGATAGCAGGAAATGCCGGATCCGCATTGTAGGGTGGATACTTCACGGCCCTTCCCAAGAAATCAAGAAGTTCTTCCTTTTCTGTCCGAGAGAAATCTGTTTTTGTACGTAATGGTCTGGTGACAAACTCCCACTCTAAATTGCCCAAATAGCGTTCGCCGGGATAGATTTTGGGATGCGTGTCGACGAACTTCTGCACCTTGGCAAAGATCACGCTATTACCATCCGCGGGCGGCACCGGTTTCCCTACCTTTAGGCGTGCCAATTCATCCTCAAGCCTGGCAATTTCGTTTACTAATTCCTTTCGTTCGGCTTCGTCGAGCTGCAGTTTCTTTGCAGGCTGCTTATTGCGTTCCTTGTGTAAGCGTTCTAATTCCATGTCAATGCGAACAAACTCCGCTATGGCAAACTGTTTGCCTATGCGCTCTTTCACCAACTCGTCATCGACCTTTCGCTTTTCTTCAATCGCGTCATGGGCCTTTTGTCCCGCCTGGCGCTGGGCATTTTCCGCTGCCTCCCGCTTGGTCCTTTCATCTGTGAAATTCCTCACCACAAGGGCCGCAGCGAGGATGAGCACAATCACAAACGCACAGAGGCCGACAACGAGCACCTTTGTTGGAATCCAGACACCGCGGAATTCGCCGAGTTCGTTGATCGATTTGTCACTTGGTTCGCTATGTTGGAAAAAGCCGTGCAAGCACGACATTTCACCAGCTTTGCGCCATAGACCATCGCTTCCCTTCACAAGATCGTCCGCATCGAGCTTGCCTATGACGGCTTGCTCGGCCAGTTCGCCAAGCGAAAAGGGGCCGGACTCAACACCGCCGTGGATGACGTAGAACTCGGTCCCGCTTGGCAACGGAGGAGCATTTGCCGTCACACTATTCGCATGTTCGTCTGGCATTTTGCTCCGTCCTTTCTACGTCCCAAAACCAGCCGTTGAAGCACACCAATTACGCCACCAACTCCCGGATCGCCTCGCCCCTCGGCAGGATCGGGATCGGCCGGCCCGTCGCGTCGTGGAGGTGGCGGGACGGGTCGATGCCGAAGCGACGATAGATGGTGGCGAGGAGGGAGTTGCTGTCCATGGGACGCTGGACGGGGTGCTCGGCTCGGGCGTTGGTGGCGCCGATGACCTGGCCCATGCGCAGGCCGCCGCCGGAGAGGAAGACGCTCATCGCGCGCGGCCAATGGTCTCGGCCAGGCCGGCCCGACGGGTCCTGATTGGCAATTCTTGGCGTGCGGCCAAACTCACCGCAGAAGATGAACAACACACGCTGATTGAGGCCGCGCGAGTAGAGGTCGTCGATCAGGGCCGACATCGCCTGGTCGAGCACCGGCAACTTGATGCGATAGGCGTCGAAGATGTGGGCGTTGACGGAGTGATCGTCCCAGTTCGACGTGCGGCCCACCGATTCGGGCAGGCGATACGTCGCCTGGCATTGCACGAAACGCACGCCGGCCTCGACGAGACGCCGACACGTCAGAAGGCTCCTGCCCCACAGGTGATCGCCGAAGCGGCGGCGCGTCATTGCCGATTCCCGATTGAGATCGAAGGCGTCGCGCGTGCGCCGGCTCGACAGAATCTCCACGGCTCGGCGGTGATTGCGGTCCCACGTGTCGAGGCTGCCGGAGCGATGGACCGCATCACGCCATTGATCGATGGCGCCGACGAGGTTGGCGCGTTGTTGCAAACGGAGCGTCGAGTCGGCCGTCAGCTGAACGCTGTCGGCGGAACCGTAGATCGGGATTGGATCATACGTGTTGTTGCCGCTCGCCGAAATCGGGTTGTTAGGCGCCACCATGAACGGGGCATAGCCTCGGCCGAGATAGGCGGGGCCGGCGCCGTAGAACTGCGTGTCGGCGACGAAGACCGGGATGTCGCTCGGTTGTTGGCGATCGAGATGTCGAGCGACGACGCAACCCAACTCGGGATACTCGCCATTCTGAAGGTTGGCCGCAAGCGACGCATGGCCGGTCAGAAAGCGATGCGTGCCGCCGGAGTGTTCGCCGCGTTCGTGATGCAGGCTGCGCAGAATCGTGTATTTGTCCGCCATCTGGGCCAAGCGTGGTAGGTGCTCGCAAATGTCGACGCCGGAGACGTTGGTGCGGATTGGTCGAAACGGCCCGCGAATTTGCTCAGGGGCGTTCGGCTTGAGATCGAAGGTATCCAGATGGCTCGGCCCGCCGTTGGCCCAGAAGAGAATGACGGAAAAGTCTCGATCGGCCGCTTCGTTGGCGAGGACGTTGGCGAGCGTTGGCGACACGCCGGCGCAGAGGGCGCCGAGGCTAAGGCCCCCGAGCTTCAGCCAAGTGCGGCGATCGATCGGGCCATGGCAGGAAGAAGGAAACATGTGGTTACGATACCCGAATCGAGGCACGGTTGCAAATGGATTCCGTCTTTACGTTCAGCGCTCGCAGAGCGCGGCGCGAGCGCGAAGCCGCAAGCGGCAAAAGGCCTCATTTCGTCGTATGTTTCAAAAACCACGTGTACAACTCGGCGGTTCCATAGGCGCGATCCCAGGAATTGTGATCAACGCCGGGGTACTCCGTGTATTTTGGTTCGCCACCGGCAGCTTTTAGCGCCTTGATCATGGCGCGCGATTTCTCGACGCTCACGGTTTTGTCGGCGTCGCCGTGGAAACACCAACAGGGAATGTCCTTGAACTTCCCGGCGCTGTTCTGGTCGCCGCCGCCGCAGATCGGCGCGATCGCTGCCCAGCGCGTCGGATGGGCGGCAGCGAGGCTGAAAGTGCCGAAGCCGCCCATCGACAGACCCGTGAGATACACGCGTTTCTTGTCGGTCTTGTAGTCCTTCTCGACTTGGTCGAGGATAGCGAGGGCTCGCTTGGCGCTTGCCCCGTTGGCGCCCCAACCTTTTTGATGGGCTTGTGGGAAGACGACAATGAACGGAAACTTGTCCGGCTTGCTGCGAACGGCCTTGGCAAGGCCGCCCTTGACCTGCTTCTCGCCGTCGTCGCCCGTCGAGCCGGCCCCGTGCAAGAAGAGAATCACAGGCCAATCCTTGTCCGCCTTGTATCCGGGCGGGACGAAGACGACGTACTTGGCATCGCCGCTGTCGGTCTTGAGTACCTTGGGCACGAAGCCGGTCTTGGTGTCGCCGGCACGGAGCGACACTGCAAGTGTCAATGCAAAAAGCGTTGCAACAATGGCAATGCGATTCATGTTTCGATCCTCCAACTGGTGATGTCGATATATGGATCGCAGACACCGCTGGACCGCGGCGCCCAAGTCCAAGGCGGCAACTGAGGAACGGAGCAAATTCGCGTGCGGATACGGTTGACGCAACGATTACCTGGTCATAAGGTAAGCGTTTGCCTGTATCCGTCAATATACTCCATTGCGCGAGGTCTGTTTCGATGGTTCGCAAGAAGCTTGGGCGTGGCCGGAAGAATCGCTGCCGATTTTGCACGAAGGACGGCTGCCCGCGGCCGGCGTTTGTCGATTACAAGGATGTGCAGGGCCTCAAAAAGATGTGCACCAGCCAGGGCAAACTCTTTAGCCGCAAGCGCTCGGGCAACTGCGCAGCGTTTCAGCGGGCGGTCAAGGATGCCATCAAGCGAGCCCGCTTCATGGGACTCATGCCGTACGTCGGCGAATAGCCTCCCGCCGCTTGCGGCGTAGCTGAAATCTGCAATGCCGCAAACGGCTCACTTTTTCGCCCCCGGGCGCTTCTCAAGTCCATCCCGGATCTTCTTGATCATCGCGTCCACCTGTGCCACATCGGGAGCTGCATCGAACGCAAAGCTCTCGAGCACTTTCATGCGATCGTAGAAGAACACCGCCATTTCCGTCTTGGGATCGATCTTAAATCCCTTGGGCGGCGCGTCGCGCACGCCGACGGCGTCTATCGGGTGACAGGAAAGCAACACGTTCGTCAAGCCTTCCGCGCGTTTCGTGAGGCGCTTGATCAGTTCGGTGCGTTTTACCGTTTCCTCGATGATCTTTTCGGGATCGATCTGTTTGGCGTTGTTGGTCGAATCTCGGGCATCGGGGCTGATGACAATGACGCCGGCCTGGAAGTTCTTTTCCTCGAAGTCGAGCGTCGCCTCGTCGAGTTTTTTCAGAAATGCCGTGAACGCCGCCTCACCGGCCTCGGCCGGCTCTCTTGTAATGATGAGCACGGCCGGATTGAGACCGAATCGGACCACCAGGCAATGCGGCCGGCCCTTGGACGACTGGCCCTTGTCGGTCAACTCTTTGGTGTCGTTGAGAAGAAAAGTCTCGAACGGCCGCGGGATCGCATCGCCAGCTTTGGGCATTCCATTGCTCTTCTCCGCGTCCTGGGCAATCAGCGGCAGGCAGGCAAGCACGACGGCGACGGCGCAAATGACAGAAGCGCGGACCATGAACGTTCTCCGATGCGAGAGTATTCCAACTCTCAGCATGAACGCCTGGAGGCGATTCGTCAAGAGAAGTAATGCACGAAACGTCGCAGTCCGTGAATTGCGACGCGAATTGTCGGCAGAACCCGATCCGTCAAGCGCTTTTTCAATGTGCCCCACGGAGGAATCGTCACAACCCTGGACGTAAAGTCACATTCAACCTGACCTTTTTGCCGTCGCGCAGCACCACCGCCACGGCGGGTGTTCCGACACGCAGGTAGCTCGCTGCCAGGTAGCAGTCGTTGACGGTGTCGGTCCAGCGGCCGTCCAGCGTTAGCAAGCGATCGCCGACCTTGAACCCCGCGGCGGCTGCCGGCGTCTCTGGAATCACGGCTTTCACGGCCACGCCGTCGGCGTCGTCGTCCTTGTCCTTGTCGACGCGAATGCCAAGAAGTCCCGATGCGGCCAAAATCTTCGGCGCGTTGCGCACCGACGACGGCGCCTCGAATCGCTTCAGCATGTCCTTCATCACGTCGCCTGGCTGGTACGTATTCGGCTCGAACGTGAGAAGCTTCTTTTCGTAATCGATCGACATCTTGAACTTGGCATAGAACGTGAAGCCGATGATCCCTTCAATCGGTCCGACAAACTTGGCGATCGCGCCCACGGTCGGATGGTCCATCACGGTGCAGGAAACGTTAGTTGCTTTCAAGCCGCCGACGTCGATTTCTTGAATCTTCATCTGCCCCATGGAGCCAAACAGGGCGAAAAACGGCTTCTTGAAGTCCTTGGGAAAGACGTTGGCTTCCTTGGCTACCTTGTTGCTGATCAGGCTATCGGGCGCGCCGGTGTCGAAGATCAGGCGGTACGGCCCTTTGCCGTTAATCTTGACGTTGATCGCCATGTGCTGCGTCTTGATCAGTTCGAAAGGCAGCACGACTTTCTTAAGAGGCTCGTTTTTGGGAGCCTCCTTTTTTGCAGGTTCCTGCGCCTGAACGAAGGTCGGCCCGAACATCACGAGACAAATCGCAAAGAGCTTTTTCATGTTCATTTCCAAGGAAGCCCAGGGGTGAGGCACTCCGAACCGCTGGGATGTGGTTTCCTGAATCCCAGGAGTTCGCTGCGCTCACCCCTGGGCTTCGGGGGTTTACAGTCCCTCGCCCGCCGTGATCTTCAGGTCTTGCTTCTCACTGCCGCGTTGGATGGTTAGCGTCAGCGCCTTGCCCTTGGTGAGCTTGCTAGCATGTGCGAGGATATCCCCCGCGGTCTTGATTTCCTTGCTCTCGACAGCGACGATGCGATCGCCTTTCTTCAATCCCGCCTCAGCCGCGGGGCTCATCGGCAAGACGCGGGCGACGACAACGGCCGAGTCTTTTTCGGCGAGTTCAAATCCGAAGAAACCGCGCGGCACGGGCGCCGGAGCCGGGCCGAGCCCGGCGAAGGCGCCGAGGACTTGGATGATCTTGACCATCGTATCCATACCGCCAGGCGTGCCTCCCTTGCCTCCAAGGGCAATCGGCGCAAGCGGCTCGGCCAACAGCGGCGTCCACAGCATCTGCTTCTGCGTGTAGTCGAATTCCATTTTGTACTTGGCTAGAACCGTATAGCCCATAAGCCCGTGCAACTCGACGCCGGCCAGGCCCATGCTGTTCATGCCCTCGATCTGAAACGGCGTCTCGATACGTGCTTTCACCTTCACAAGTGACATGCCGCCTTCGAGTTCGAGTTTGTCAAGCGTCGCCCAGCCCTTCTCTGTTTTCAGCCCGATCTTGGCGCCGACCGGCTCCGCAATCAGGAACACCGGGCAGCCGGTATCGACGACGAAGTTGAACGGACCCTTGCCGTTGATTTTCACGCGAACGAGCGTGTGATGTGTATCCGTCAGGCGAAACGGCACCAGGCCCGGCCTGGTGTCGACCTTGGTTTCCTTCTTCGTTTCGGTTTTCTTCGGCGCGTCGGCAAGCGCTGGTGATGCCAGTACGAGCATGACGACCAACATAGTCCATTTCATATGTGCAACCTTGGTTGATAGTCGAATGCGCTTCCCAGCATTGTACATGATTTCGCCCGGCGAGCCGAGCCCGGTAAGGGGCCGGCTGAAGCCTAGAGCATCAACCAGCCCCTTACCGGGCTCGGCTCGCCGGTTCTTGGCTAATTCTACTTCGCCGGGCTCGTCAATGGCGGTAGCGGCGAGAGCGGTAGGATCGGCAGACGCGTGTCCGAATAGCCACCGAGAAATACGAAACACATCTCGTTCGTCGTCTGCTCGCCGATCGTCACGCGGCGCGGCGGACTCGACGGGTTCATCGGATTCTTATCGCTGTTGTCGTAGACGGCATCAACGTGGAACTTCGTCCCCGCCTTGACGCGAATGGGCTCCTTTAGCGCATACATCTCTTGCCAGTTGAAGTCCCATTGCTTGATCGCAATCAGCGTCTGCGTTTTGCCATCGGGCGGCGTCATCGTAAGACTGATCGACTTGCCCAAGAGGTGCATGTGCGGCGTAATCGAAAGGAGCGTGAAGTCGCTGAGCGCATAGGCGTCGCCGTCGAGCTTGAAGTTCTCCGCGCCGGCTGGGATCGAGAAGAGGTAGCGCAAAGGCCCGCTGCCTGAGCCTCCTGTTACTGGCGCTGCTTGAAACGGATGATCGACTTTCTTCTTGGCAAAATAGAGGCCGATCTGCGTGCGATCCTTCTCGACCCGGCCATTGCGGTGGTAATGAACTTGCATCACGATATCGGCATTTTTGGGCACGCGGAAGCCGACACCTTCGGGCATGTAGCGCGGCTGAATGCCCGGCGCCCAGCCGAGCATGCCGGCGCGGGGGATGAAGCCTACTCCCATCATGCGCGAGTACCCGGGGCCGCGATCGTACTTTGAAACTTCGCCGGTGTGCGGGTCGATGACGGGACTGTTCTTTTCCTTCTCCTGTGCAGATTTTTCGAGCGCCCGGCCATTGCCGCCGGTGTCGATCAACAAGATCAGGTGGTGCACGATCTGAGGATTGCCGGGCCTCATTTCAACGGCGGCGACGTATTTTTCCTCGCTGAACTTGGTCGGCAGCACAAAGCAACGAAAGACATCGCGACCGCTTGGCCCAAGCACGAACTCGCCGTCGGGCGCGAGAATTACGTCCGGCTTGCCGAGCTGCCAGCCGCTGCCGAACTCGCGCGGTTTCGGCGCATCGTTCGGATCACCCTGCGGCATGCCGTTGTCGGCCCAGTCGGCGAGCGTCTTGATCTCGCGATTGGCCAGGCGACGCTCGTTGTGAAACGCGATACCCTCGCTGACCTTCCACGGAGGCATTTCGCGCCGCTGCGTGTAATCCTTGATGTCTTTGGCCCAGTTCACGGCTTGTTTGTACGTCATCAGCGAAAAAGGCCCCACCTCGCCCGGACGATGGCATTGCTGACAGTGATTCTGCAAGATCGGCTGCACATCGCGATAGTACGTCACGGCGCCGTCTTTGGCGATCGGCCGTTCCTCGCGCGGAATCGTGCAGCCGACGGCACGCGTTGCCGACTTCGAAACGGGTCGGCCCGTGACGAGTTCCGCCAGCGTTTGCCGGAGGTTGTATTCATTGATGCGAGCATGTTTCTTCAGTCGTTCCGAGTACATGTCGTCGATTCGGCCGCGATAACGCAGGACGAAGTTACCATCCAGAACGAACACCTCCGGCGTGATGTCGGCGTGCAGAGCGTGGGCGGCCCGAAGACGCTCGTCTTTGAACACGGGAAAGGCCAGGTCGAACTGCTTGGCGGCCTTGGCGACATCGGCTGCCGTCTCGTCCTCGTTCGTCGTCAGGCCCCAGATCGTGACGCCGAACTTGCCGAACTCCCGGGCAATCTCCGACAAGGGCTCCGAGTAGCTCTTCGACACCGGGCACTCGAACGACAAGAAGACGATGGCGATCGCTTTTTGATTCTCTAGTTCGTACAGCCGATGGACTTTTCCCTTCTCGTCCTTGAACGTAAGGTTCGGCATCTTCTCGCCCAGCTTGGCTTGCGACGGCTCGGCCTGAGCATGTGCAAATCCGGCTGTACAGAATGCGAAAGTGAATGCTGCGATTGCGGACAATACAAAACGCATGTCAAACGCCTCTTCGAGGTGGCTACGCGGCCGGTCGTTGTTGACCGACTGAATTATTCTACCCACGGACTCTACAAGATGTTTCATTTGAGCGGGCGAGTCGCCTGCACTACGGGGGCGGCGGGACGATCATTGTTCGCGAGCTGCGCGGATGCGACCAGGTCGGCGGGAACCACACGCTTTCGGGCGTGACACGTTCGAAACGATCGGCGTACCTTTCGAGAACGAAGTAGGCATTGCACTGAACCGAGTCGATCGCAACCAGCACGTAGCCTTTGTGGCGTGCCAACTCGTCCAACGCCGAAAGCGAGGCGCCATAGTAGTCGCTCCCGTCCCATGAGTGTTGCGGATCGTAGGCGATGGCGAGCTTGTGCGGCGGCTGAGGGCCGTGATTGAACTCGATGACGATCACTTCGGGGCGCCATTCTAGGGCACGCCAAAGCCAGTAGTCATTGCCATCGACGTCGATCGACAGGAATACCGTCTCGCTCGGGACGGCGGAGTTAACTGTCTCGGCAGTCACCAGGCCTATCTTGTAGCTGACATGCGGCCCGTGAATTCGTCGAGCCAATCGTGAAACAAAGTCAGGGTCTCGGTCGATGAACAGCGTGGGCATCCCCTGCTCTGCCAAGAGATAGCAATTGCCGTACTCAAAATGCGATCCGAGTTCGACGGCGAGCCCAGTTGTTCCCGTTCGACGGAAGATCTCGCCGATGATGCCGTCTTCCCCGTTCTGGGAGTAGACGCGGCGTTCGTATTTCCACAATTCACATTTCGGCCGGCGCTGCGCGGGAGACCGCGGCGGTTCCCGTCCAAGAATGCCGGCCAGGTCATCGAGCCAATTCCAGCATTCGTGCTCCATCGGCAAGGTCGGCTGGAACGTCACGCCCGGATAATTTTGATTCGTAACGTAATCGTGCCACTCGAAGCGGAACTTGTCCGCACAGCGATGGACAAACAGCGGTTCACCATCTGGACCGGCGTGAACATAGGCGACCTTGTCCCAAACGGCTCGCGGCGTCCACATTACGAACGGCTGCTCGCAGCGTGCCCAGGCGACTTCGAAGGTGTGCTTGTCGCCGTAACAATAGCGGTAGTAGTAGTCGGAGTGATCGTTGTAGAACCATGTCAAGTTCAGCGGCGTCCAGCATTTCTTCTTGTTGATCACGAACTGCCCGCTCTCGACCGAGCCGGGACGCTTGGGATCGACGACGCCAAAAGCAGGCCACTTGAGACGTGTATCGACGGTCGCCATGTCGGGCCAAAAAATGGCGCCGTGCTCGACGTAGTCTGCGACATCGAGAAGGAAATCCGGGTTACGGCACGGATAGCAGTCGGCATCAAGAAAGAGCACCTCCTCGAACGGGCAATGCAGCGTCGCGAAGACCTTGAGCTCCCATCCATTAAGCTTCTGTGCGGGAAACTCTGACCGAACTTCATCGGCATCGATGCACTCGACATCGAAGGCTGCCTGCAGTGCCTGCCAAACGCTCGGCATCTCATCGTTTCGGCCAAGATACCAAACCTGGATTGGCAGAAGACACCCGACATGACGGATGGCACGAATGGTGACGTAAAGGGACGCAAGAAATTTTTCGCCGCCGCCGGCGATCACGATCCCACGGCCGTGAAAGCGATCCGCCGGGCACTCGGGAATGGACGCCAGGAATGCGTCGGCTTTGTGCCGCATCCGAGCGGAATCCGGCATGAAAGGCTCACGTGACAGGAAATCATCGCAAGTCTTGCAGTTGCGCACGCCCGGCAAGCGCACCGTCTTCGATCCATCAATGGATCGAAGACGGTGCACTAGTGCGATGACGGACATGGCGGCGACGATCGGCCAGCGCGGCCATTCCGCATTCGTCGGCACGGGCGCCGGGGCGCTGATCGTCGCTGGGCTGCTGTGCGTGTCACCAACCGAGTCGCGCGGCGTCTCTTGCGGTGAACCTGTTAGCCGGCTCAATTCCTCCGGCCATGGATCGGTCAACGGCCGAACCGGCGTCTCAACAATCTCGTCACCCGATTTCGAGCCAGACGGTAAAGGAGTCATGGCTGACTCCCCAACAAACGGCGCCAGAGCCTCCGCGACCTCGCGCCCGGTGCGAAAGCGGTGCGCCGGATCCTTGGAAGTCATCCGAAGCAGAACGTCGCGCAACTCGCTGGGAACGAATTCGAAGTCCGGCGTCGATTCCAAGGGCACGTGACAATGCGCATAGAGGACTTTGGCGGGACTGTCGTACTCGGACCCCGAGTACGGCGCATGCCCGGTGAGCAAGCGAAAAAGGGTGCAGCCCAGGCTGTACAAATCGGCGCGAGCATCGATTGCGGCGCCGGTCGTCGCCTGTTCGGGCGCCATGTAGGAATACGTCCCCACGGCATAGCCCGCAGGAGTAAGCTCTTGATTGTCGTGCTCGTGTAAGCCAAATCGTGCCAGCCCGAGATCCAGAATTTTGACAACACGGTCCTGTGTTAGCATCAGGTTCGACGGCTTGATGTCGCGATGCACCAGGCCTTTTTCGTGAATGTAATCGAGGCCGAGCGCCGCCTGGCGGATGATCTCGCAAGCAAATGTCGGATCCAGCCGGCCGCGCTTGTGCACCAGCCGCGACAGGTCGGTGCCGGGCAGATGCTCCATCACCAGAAAAAAAATGCCGTTGCGTTCACCCGCGTCGGTCGCCCGCACGACGTTGGGGTGATCCATTTGACCCACAAGTTCCATCTCTTGCTTGAAGCGCCGGATCACTTCCGGGCTATGGTGCTGATCGATTTTGAGCGTCTTGATGGCGACGAATCGCTTCAGATTGAGGTGATAGGCCTTGAAGACCGTGCCCATCCCCCCCTTCCCCGATGATGCCGATGATCTGATAATGCTCCAGAAGGATCGGGAAACCAACGTCCCCTGGTTGCCAGAGCCTCGTCGAAAAACCTGATTGTGCAGCGTCCGGCATGACCTTCCCCAATGGCGCGGCAACGCATCATCTACCATAGGCGTCTTTACGGAAGGGTGTCAAGCAAAAAAAATGACCTGAACAGGCTATGCACCTGCACGGTGCGTTGGCATCTCATTTGCGAGGCGAGGATGATACTCGGCATCGATTCGTATTGCTACCACCGCTACTTCGGCGAAATCTACGCCGGCCTTCAGACCGACCCGGGACGCCGCATGACGGTTTGGGATTTTCTCAAACGGGCGCGCAAGCACGGTGTGGATGGAGTGTCGATCGAATCGTGCTACCTTCGCGATATCGATAGTCGCTTCCTCGGCCAACTTCGCGATACGCTTGACGACTACGGATTCGAACGGGTCTGGGCCTGGGGCCACGCGGATGGCCTGCGCTCAGGCACGGATCGAAGTGCCCTCGGCGACCTCATCGAACACGTTGCATACGCAAAGCGACTCGGGGCCAAGGTGATGCGCATCGTCGGCGGCAGCCGGCGCTCCCGCCCCGCGTCGTGGCCCATGCACAAGCGCCGACTCATGGCCATGCTGAAGAAGGCCATCGCAGTCGCAGAAAAGCACGGGATCGTCCTTGCAATTGAAAATCACATTGACATGCTTTCGGACGAAATCCTCGATCTGGTCACATCGATCGACTCACCGTGGCTCGGCATCTGTCTCGACACGGGCAACAACCTGCGCATGTTCGAGGACCCGCTCGTCGTCGCCAAGAAGCTGGCTCCGTTCGCCCGTGCAACGCACATCAAGGACCTCAGCGTCCGCCCAGGCAATCCTCGCGATTACAGCTTCTGGCCCAGCGTTCCCGTTGGACAAGGCCTCATCGACATGCGCTCGGTGATCAGTTACTTGCGCGACGCCAAGTATGACGGCATGTTGGCGATCGAGGTCGATTTCTTGCGCCCCGACTTCGGCGAGGAAGACCGAGCTGTCGCCCGCAGCGTCAAACATATGCGATCGCTGCTTGCTGAATCATAGCCATCACGCTCCGCGTGATGACGGCATCATCACGCGGAGCGTGATGGCTACGATCGATTTGTCACGGAAACAGCGACGGGCCTTGCTGCGTCGGCGGTACTGCAACGCCGGGCGGCAAGGGGCGCGGAAACGTTGTATCGACGCGCGATGGCGTCGGACGCGGATTGCTCAGCGGCGGCTCCGTTGTCGTCTTACGCGTCGCCGGCGTCGGCTCGACGCGCTTCGACGAATAACCTGCGAGGTGATACCTTGGCAACGATGTCTTCGCTTGCAAGCGCACACGCCATGACTCGTCCTCGGCAGCCGCCTTCTCGATTGCCTGGCCGGCCAGCGTGCTCACGGGTCGAATCCGCGACAAGCTGCCGAGCGATTCGAGACGCACGCTCAACTTCTTGTCATGCTTCAAAACATCGACCAGCACCGGCACGATTTCGGTGAACTTGGTCGCGTCGTAGTCGCGTAACTCCTCCGCGGCCTGGGCCCGTTTCTTCTCGTCCGGATCGGTTTTGACGATGACAATCAACTCCGGCACGCGTTGCGACGGATTGACCTTCGACTTTTTTGCGAAAAGCTGCGCGTCCGCCGGGTAAGCGCACACACAGGCAACAATGATGGCGATTCCAGGAATGGCATGCTTCATGGCAAAACCTCCCGAGGCATTCTGCGCGTGGGTTGCACGCTGATATGAGTTGCATCGTCCGGACAACCGATCTGCCTGCGGCAGGATTGGTCGGCGTGACAATCGAAATCGCCCTGCGCTGTTGACAAAGGCCGCACGGTCTACGCAGCTTTCCACCCGCACGGGAATGCGCCAATACAATCACCATTCCTCACGAGCAACCGGCTGAGATCGAACATGGAGTTTCTTACCGTCGCCCTGATCGTTGCCGGCTTTGTGCCCCTGGCGCTGGCATTTTGGAACGAGCGCGCAACCAGCCTATCCCATGCTCTGCTCTGGACGATGCTGACCTGGACGGCATGGGGCGCCGTTTTCCTTTGGGAATCGATCGAGCAAACACGGACCGACACGGGACGCTACATCGCTCTGTGCCTCGTCGGCTGCGCGGGCATCGCCGTGCTCGGCGCGCGCCGGCCACACGTAGCCGCATGGGACTTTGTCGTCCTGGGCTTGCTTTCGGTGATGCTCTTGCCGCTCGTCGAAGCTGCGCTCGTCGGCACGGAGTCGCTGGGGGGATTGCGCGTGATCTTCATGACCGGCGCCATCGCCGTCGGAATCCTCAATTACTTGCCGACGCGCCAAGCCGTGACGGCGATCTGGCTATTTGCCGCCTGCTCCGCCGAAATCGCCCTCGTCCATGGCTGGGTTCCGAGTGAAATGAATGTCCTCGCCATGGATTTGCCGCTCGCATTCACGCCGTGGCTGGCGTGGTTGAGCGTGGCATTGCGTCCGTCCGCGGAATCGGAGTTTGACTCCGTCTGGCTCGATTTCCGCGACCGCTGGGGCTTCGTCTGGAGCCAGCGCGTGCACGAGCAATTCAACAACGCCGCCCATCATGCCGGCTGGCCGATTGTCCTGACGTGGTTCGGATTGATGCACGAGAACGACGACCGGCCGCTAAACGATCCAGTGTATGTGGACACGTTGCGAAAGGCGCTGCAGCGATTTGTCGAAGACGGAGATGAGTGAAGCCAGAGGTCAGAGGTCCGTGCTCAGAGTACATGCTCTTTGACGTCTGACCTTTGACTTCTGACCTATGTTCAGCGCATGCCGCCCATGCCGCCCATGCCGGCGCCGGACATGCCGCCGCGCGTGGGCATGACGCCGGGGGTGTTGCGGTCGTTCCAGGCATTGCGCAGTGGATCGACTTGCTTGTCATACGCCGCCTTGGGATATGCCGGCGACTCGTATCGGCCTTCCCTCGGCGGCTCGTTGAGTTGCTCCGGTGTCTTCTCCGGCTTCAAGTCCGGATGCCGGGTTCGGCAGCCAACTGCCAAGAGCAAGCAGAGCATCAGGATTGCGCACATTCCCCACTTCGCGGTCATGGGTTCTTTCCCCTTTTGCCCGGTCCACGACAAAACATCATCGATTACAAGCGGTCGGAACTATATCGGCGAACGCATTCCACGCAAGAGAAGAATCGGCATGTTTTAGTCGATTCATGAAACTAAGAGTCTAGCCGGCAACCCACGTGGGGCACCTTTTCAACGTGCCATAATCCGGAAAAACTCCGGACGTGGCACGTTGAAAACGTGCCCCACAGGCCTTCCCGGATAACCTCCAACACCGCTTGCCGCTTCGCGCTCGCGTCGCGCATTCGTCACGTCTGACGTTGCCATCCATCGATCGCCTCGATCAGCGCTGTGCGAGCCTCCGTGTAGAAGTGATTCGCGCTCGGTATCGTCATGACCTTCAGCGTTGGTCGCTTGCGTGCCAGTTCCTCAAGTGCTTCCGGCGCTTGCTGGAATGCCATGTTGTCAGCGACCTCCAAAGCGCCCAGTGTCGCCAGCACCGGACATCGAACCGCGGACACGAATCGCAGGTAGTTGTAGCGTTCATCCGGGCCATATTTTTCGACATAGCCGGCCGCGGTGATGACGAAGGGCAACGGCAGCTTGACATCAAGCAGTGCCATCGGTTGGCCCGCCTGCATCAAGGCGTCGGCACGCTGGTACGTTTCAAGGAACGCCGGGCCTTCGGAGCTTTCGCAAAACCATGAGTAAGACAAGCGCGGCGGCGAAATGGCGACGACGTTGGCTACGTGAAGATCCGTTTCGTGAGCGAGCGCGTACAGGCATTTGACTGCGCCAAGACTATGGCCCACGAGGCCGATTCGCGGCCCGACTCGCTCCTTCAGGAATTCGACCCATGCAACGACATCGCGCCGGCAGTCGTCCACGACTTCATAGGCTGCGCCAAGGCGACGCCCGCCCTTCAAAGTGACGGCATTGCTCACGCCATCGTGGCCGCGCGTATTGACGCGCAGCACCGCACATCCACGTTCCAGGCAACGATGGCCGATATCGTCGAAAAGCGTGGAAGCGTAGAAATTGCCGCCGGTTCCGTGGATGCAGACGACGCCGTCGACGGGCCATTGGCTGGGCACAGTCGGCGTTTGCAGCATGCCGTCGAGGCGTACACCGTCACGAGTAGTCGTTTGCACGAGATCGACGAGCATTTTCGGCAACCCTGATCCCTGGGGCTCGCTGCGCTCGCCCCAGGGCTTCTTGATCAATAGAGCAGTACGCCGCCGCAGATGTTGTACGCCTGGCCCGTCACCATGCGGGCTTCGTTGCTGGCGAGATATACGGCAAGCGGAGCGACATCTTCGGGCTCTAGGCGTCCGCCAATTGGCGTCATCGCCTTCTCGACTTCCTCAAAGGTGATGCCGCGGCGTTTGGCGTCGTATTCGAGTCGCTTGTCGTTCATGACGGTATGTACGGGGCCAGGACAGATGGCATTGACGGTAATTCCTTCCTTGGCGATTTCCAGCGCGAGCGTTCGCGTCAAGCCCAACAAGCCATGCTTGCTGGCAGCATAAGCGGCGCCGTGCAGGCTCGGCATCTTCCCGTTGATCGATGCGATGTTGATGATCCGCCCCCACTTCTTCGCGCGCATGCTTGGCAGCACCGCTTTGCTGAGCTTGTACGGAACCGTGAGGTTGAGATAGAGCGTTCGCTCCCAAAACTCGTCACTGAACTCGGCAACGGGCTTCGGATCGGAACTGGAACCGATGCCTGCGTTGTTGACGAGAATGTCGATCGGCCCCAACTTGGCGGTCATTTGTTCGAGGATCGTCGTGGGGGCGGCGCGGTCCAAGAGATCGGCCACGATTGCGATCGCCTTGCCACCTGCCTTTTTGATGGCATCGACGACCTCCGCGACTTCGCTCGCCGTGCGAGCGGTGACTCCAACCTCGGCGCCGGCATCCGCAAGGGCCATGGCGATCGCGCGACCGATGCCGCGCCCGGCGCCTGTCACGAGTGCGACGCGATTTTGCAGTGAGAACATGAATGTCTCCACAGTTAGCTGGAAGCGCAGACGACCAACTCCTATCGCCGGTTGCGAGTCCGGCTAACTGAGTTTGACAGCGCACCCTGATTTAGTCGCGGAGCGACAAAAGCCAGTAGCCAGGGTCGTAAGACCCTAAAAAGGCAGGGCCTCAAACAGAGCCGCGGAGCGGCGAAAGCGACGTAACTTCCCCCCTTTCGCCGCTCCACGGCTTTCGTCCTGATCCGCCAGGTCCTGGGTCTTGCGACCCTGGCTATTGGCTTACGCCGCTCCGCGGCCTAGACGGCAGCTTCTCCAAAGCTTCCGCGTGATGGTGCGCTGTCAAGCTAGTTCAATCCATAGAACCGCACAGCGTTATCGTGAAAGAGCTTGCGATTATCCTGGGCCGTGCGATTGCGCGCAATGTTGCGCAGCGCCTCAACCCACTGACGGTAGGTCGCACGCAGCGTGCAGACCGGCCAATCGCCGGCGTACATAACGCGATCCGGCCCGAATACGGAGAGCGTATGGTTGATGACCGGGGCGAGATCGTCCGCGGCCCAGCGTTCGCGGGCCTGCACGACGATGCCGGAGATTTTGCATACGACGTTGTTCAAGCGAGAGAGGCGTTCCATGTCGCGTTGCCAGGGTTGGCGATCCTTGGCGTATACTGGTCCGTTGCCGCAGTGATCGAGAATGAAGCGGGTGTTCTTGCATGCCTCGACGAGCTTGAGCGCGTCGCCGATTTCGCCGTGCCGCATGCAGAGATCGAAGGTGAGGCCGGCGTCGCCGAGTTGTTGCACGCCTCGCACGAACGCCGGAGTCAGACAAAAGCCAGGCTTGGCGGTAGCCGAGTGCAGCACTTGGCGAACGCCTTTGACGAAGCGATGGCCGCGAAACCGCCGGATGTACTTGGCGAAACCTTCCTCCGCCGGCCGCCCGCCAATCACCGCGGCGACCAGTGGCGTGTTCGCCTTTTGACAGATGTCGATCACATAGTCGGCCTCGGCGTTGTGCTGCTTTGGATCGACATCGACCTCCATATACACGCCCTTGACCACGTTCAATCCGTCGATGGCCGTCTGATAATCCTTCATGACATGACTGCGCGCCAGCGGCGAGTTTTTCTCCAGCCACGGCAGACGAAAACGCGTCAGGTCCCAAAGATGAACATGCGTGTCGACGATACGCGGCATCTGCCCCTCCTGCGTCGGCGCCGCCTCGGCGTCCCCAGCAATCGCCCCGATCGCGCCTCCCATGGCCGCCCGTTTCAACAGCTCCCGGCGTTGCATGACGAATATCTCCATCGCTTCAGAGTTACCCACTCCGTTGGTCATTGTAGGGCGCTAAGCGAAATGTCTCACCGCAGAGCACGCAGAGTGCGCGGAGAGAGTATTGGAAAACAAACGGGAAGCATGCCAAGTCACGGCAACACTGCCAGCTCGCGAGGGGCCGGGAGGACGGGCATTTTCCTTCATTCCCACTTCTCAGCGATCTCTACGTTCTCTGCGGTGAGAAATGCGTTGCGATTTGAAATTGCTAGTTGATAATTGTCTATTACTAATTCCCCAACAAAATGAACGACCCCCGACAGGCGGGGGTCGCTTGGAGAATCGGATTGTAACGACCGATGGTGGCGCCTCCTTTCGGAAAGAAGGTCGCCCCGGTATCCTCAGCAGCGATTATCGGCTGCTGCCGTACCAGTAGTACGGGTTCGGCTGCCAGGGCTGATACGGGTTGTAGTACATCGGCATGGAGTAGGTCGGATAGTACATCGGCATTGGGTAGTAGTTCGCCTGCGACACGCCGTACGGATACGCCATCGTCGTGCCCGGCATCGTCGGGGGGCCGACGGGAATCGGCGCCGGCGGCGTGAACGTCGGAGGCGGCGCCGGTCGGTCCGTCGCATGCGAATGATCGTAGGCGTGCATCGGCGGCATGTGCGGCAATCCGCAGCCGGCCCATGGCGGCGCCCCAAACGTCATCGGCAGGCAACCGCTCGCAACACCACACGGCGACGGATTGCAGCCATCGCATACCAGGTTGCCCCAGCAAATCGGCGTGAACGCGTTATACGGCCGACACGTGATGTGCGTCACATATCGGTTATGGCGATGCCACAACGAGCTGGGATGGTACGGCGAAAGCAGCCCGAAGAACGCACTCGATTCGCCCGCGAACAGGGCGAGCCAGCAAAGACTCAAGAAGCCCGCGGCAAGGAGATTTCGTTTCATATCGGCCCCATCTTGGTTCGGCGCGAGCGAAATAGATGGACCATCGTCGTGATGCCCTTCTTTCGCCCGGTTCATCATCGACAATGTGAACTGCCAGAATTGTCCACCATTTGCTCAGGCGCATGTCTGAATTTGTCGACGGAAGCGTGCAAATCGCAAATTGCGCAGATAATGCGCGGCTCGCATGACGCGCTATCGATGAGAACAAAAGACTGAGAATTCGTCAAATTGACTCAAGTCCGGCCGATCAGCCCGGAGCGCCAGCGACGGACCTCGCATTCCCATCGCTGGCGCTCCGGGTTGGTAACTTCATTGATTTCCAAGATAAGTAGGAACCGCATCCAGGTCGAACGGCGCAAACTCGCCGGCGCGCCACTTTTCCACGGCGACAGCGGCCATGGCGGCGTTGTCGGTGCATAGGTTCGTCGGCGGGATGAACAGATCGACGCCTTGGCTTTGACACATCTCTGCGAGCGCTAAACGAAGAGGCTTGTTGGCGCTGACGCCGCCGCCGACGGCCAACCGTTTCTCGCCCGTCTCGCGTAGTGCCTGCCGGCACTTGGCGACGAGCACATCGACGACGGCTTGCTGAAAGCTGGCGGCGATGTTGGCGCGCGTCGGCCCCGGTTCGGGCGGCGGGCCTTTTGTCACGCCGTGGCCATGGAGCGCGTAGCGCACGGCCGTCTTCAAGCCGCTGAAGCTGAAGTCGAGCCGATCCTCGTGCAGAAACGAGCGGGCGAACGGATACGCCTTCGGATCGCCCGAGGCCGCCTCGTGTTCGACCGCCGGGCCGCCGGGGAAGCCCAGGCCGAGAATCGCTGCCACCTTGTCGAACGCCTCGCCGGCCGCATCGTCGATGGTGCCGCCCAAGAGGTCGAATTCAAGCGGCGTTTGGCAATGAAACAGCGATGTATGTCCGCCGCTGACGACCAGGCCGACGCAAGGAAAGATGTCGCGTCCCGCCGCCATGCGGGCCGCAAAGATGTGCGCCTCGATGTGGTTGGCGGACAGGAGCGGAACATCGAGCGTCAACGCCAACATCTTGGCGGCGCTGACGCCTACCAGGAGCGCGCCGACGAGCCCCGGCGAGTTCATGACGACGACGGCGCCGATGTCGGCGAGTTTCACGTTCGCCTGCCGAAGTGCCTCGTCCAGCGTGGGCAGAACTTGTTGCAGATGGGCCCGCGCCGCGACTTCCGGCACGACGCCGCCAAACCGCGCGTGCAGATCGACCTGCGATGCCACGACATTGGCGAGGATGCGCAGTTCGTCGGTGAAGATCGCGACCGATGTTTCATCACAGGAGGTTTCGATCGCGAGGAAATTCATCCGAATTGTCGCCCATTTTGGAGTGTTTAAACGACATGAGCCTGACCAGGTGCGAAACACGATTCGCAAGTGGCCAGGCTCGGCAGCAATGCTTGGATCTGAAACTCGATCATACCAACCCCGCGATCGGCTCCCAGCCGGTCATCGTCAGGGCGATCTCGCGCGGCAATCCGGGGATGAGGCGGACCTCGCCGAGTTCCATCAGCGAGTGCATGATCGTCGCGACAACGTTCTGGATGCGTACCGGTTGCGAGGCGGGTTCGCCAGCGTTGGCGTTCGATCGGCCGATGACTTGGCCCATGCGCAAGCCGCCGCCCGCGAGCAACAACGGCGCCAGCGTGCCCCAGTGATCGCGGCCGCCCTGGCGATTCAACCTTGGCGTTCGGCCAATCTCGCCGCAGACGACGAGCAGAATCTTGTCGTCCAGCCCGCGAGCGTGAACGTCTTCGATGAACGCCGACAGGGCGTGATCGAGCGGGACGCCCATGTAGCCGAAGCCCTCGCCGACCGGGGCGTTGTTGACGTCGGCGTGCATGTCCCAGACGAAGTTGGTGGTGACGGTGACGAACCCGGCGCCGCGCTCACACAAGCGACGGGCCAGGAGAAGCAACTTGCCGAGCGTCTTGGCGTTGTCGACATAGTTGTTGTAATTGTTCCAACGCCGATCGATGTTCTGCGGCTTCACCAATTCCGAAGTATCGTAGGCAGCCACCAGACGCGGATCTTCCTTGGACAGATCGAACGCATCCGCCACGCCGCCAAGCACAGTTGTTAGCGCTTGCTCACGAACGCGGTCCATGCCGTCGACGGTCGCGCGTTCGGCCGCCGACCACTGCACTTCATCCAGCTGATTGAGCAGCGCCCGACGATCGTTCAGCCGGCTCATCGGCAGTGCGAGGCGCATGTCGCTTTGCAGCGTGCTGCCGGTGGAAGGATCGAACGGAGCATAGCCGTTGCCCAGCATGCCGGTCGACGCGAATCGGCCGAAGGCCTGCGTTCCCGGTTGGGTGCTGGCATCGACGGAGCGAGGCAACAAGAGCACGTTCGTCGGCATGCCGGTGTCGGGATGATTGCGCCCGGCAACACGCGAATAGATCGAGCCCAGATTGGCGCCGAAGCTATCGCGGCCGACGACCGGTTTGATGTCGTGATTGCCGTCGCCCGGCACGTAGGAACGCACGACGCTGACCTTGTCAGCCAGGGCGGCGAGCTTGGGAAACGTGCCGCCGAACGTGACACCGGGGATGCGCGTCTGCACCTGCCCGGTGACGCTGCGAAATTCGGACGGCGCCGTCATCTTCGGATCGAACGTCTCGATTTGGCTCGGCCCGCCATGCAGAAACAGAAAGATCACCGAACGATCTTTCAGCACTGGGCGGCGTTCCGGCGCCGCCAATGCCTTCGTCTGCAACAATTGCGTGAGCGACAACCCGCCCAGAGCCAGGCTGCCGATCTGCAGAAACGAACGCCGATTGAACCGATCGTCGCGATCGAAAATGGTAAGCATTGAAAGTCCCCCCGATGAATATGCGTACCGGTAGGCCGGTATTGGTTATATCACATTCTCATCGGCAATGCGAGCAGAATCTCATGAGTTTACGAACCGGAAGCGAAGGCGATGGGTGGCACTGACCGTCGCTAACGCTTCCGGCTCGTCAAAAAAGAGGTGGGCGTCTCCGTGCGGCAAGCCCTGATCTATCTTCCGGGCCTGGATGGAACCGGCCGGTTGCTGCATCGCCAGCAGCGCCTGTTCGAGGACTTTGACGTGCATTGCGTCGCGTACCCGCATTGGCCACCGATGACCTATGTGCAACTCGCGGATCTTGGCGCCGATGCGATGGAGTGCAGCGCGGGGCGGAAGCCGGGCGTCGTCCTTGCCGAGTCGTTTGGCGGCGCGGTCGCGATGACGTTGGCACTGCGCCGGCCCGACCTAGTCGAACGGCTCGTGCTCGTCAACACCTTCGCTTACTATCCACGGCGGCCGATCATCGAACTTGCAGGGATGCTTGGTCCGTGGATGCCCGAAAAACCGAGCCACCCGGCGACGCGCGGCATTCGCGGCCTGTTCTTCTTCGGGCCGGACATTCCCGATTCGGAGCGCGACGAGTGGTGGTCGCGCACGGCCGACGTGCCGATGAGCGCGTTCGGCTGGCGCTTGCCGATGATCGCGGCACTTGACCTGCGAGCGAGCCTGGCGTCGATCACCATCCCGAGCCTGGTGTTCGCAGCGCCGAACGATCGCGTTGTGCCGCCAGACGCCGGGCGCGACCTGGCGCGGCGCCTGCCGCGCGCACGTATGCTGCAATTTCGCAGCGGGCATGCGGCTCTGATTCATTCCCGCGTCGATGTGGCGCATTGGCTAGCAATGGATTGGGAAGTGTAACCGACTGCAAGGGCTTGGACGATTCCTCACCGCAGAGATCGCAGAGACAGGCGAGGAGATTGTGACATGATGCCGGCAATCTCCTCACAGAATTTGAACGTGACTCGGCGCCTTGACGGATTCGCCATCGGTGTTTTCTCTGCGGCCTCTGCGATCTCCGTGGTGAGAAATGGAAACGAATTACTTGAGGCGAACATCTGGCACCTTGCGATCGGGTTCGACCAAAGGCCCCGCGCCGAGGTCGACGCCGACCAAGCGGATCAGGCGGCGCAACGCATACTCGCCTTCGTGCGGCAAGCCGAGAAACCGCGCCGCCGCCGAACCCGCCGCGGCGATCTGCGTGAAACCTGCCTGGGCCAGCAACTCGGCTGCGTTTGCCCATCGACTTGACGGCGCTGCCAGGACTACCGTCTGCAGGCCACTCCGATACGCTCCAGCCAATTCGTTGATGTTCTCCAGGCCGCGAAACGGGATCACACAAACTGTGCGATAGCCGAGGGGGATCTCCGCCGGCGCGCGATCGACGACGAGAACCGTGTGGTCCATCGAACGGGGTCCGGCCAATATCGTCGCATGCTCCTGCCAATACGCCAACTCGCGAATCGCCGTCACTTCGGCCTTGTCGTCCAGAGTCAAGGGCCGCGCCGGTAAGCGATTGCGCACATCGGTCAGCGCCTTGCTCAACGCGCTGGCGACGTGTGCCGGCAAGTCGGCTACGTCCTCCACAAACACGACGCGCGGCGAACTGCACGCCCGTTGCTCCCAGAGCGCCACGTCCCAGGCCAGGTCTCGCGCCGTCTGCGCAAGGTCGGCGCCGTCCAGCACGAAGCCAATACCGAGCCGTGGGCCGTAGTGAATGACGCGGCCACGACATCGATCGGCCGGGTACGCGTCGACGGCTGCCTGTCCGCCCCACACGACGATTGCGTCGGCCTCTTCGCGCAACACCTGATTGAGCGCATCTTGCGCACTGGACCATGAGCAGATGGCGATGGACGAACGAAGAACGCCGTCGTCGTCAGCATCGAGAAGAGTCTTCGCGAAGAGTTCGGTGAAGCCGCTGTCTTCGCTGCTGAGCTTGATGACAACGGCATTACGTGTGAGCAAAGCTTGCGCGAGAGCGATGACACCGCCGAGAAAGACGTTGCCCGCCAGCACCTGAGCGACGACGCCGAGCGGATAGCCGCGCGTCCAGCCAATGCCGAGCTCATCGGGTTGCCACGAATCGAGCAAATCGGCCCGGCCCAACTCGCGCGCCAGTTCGGCCTTCAGAATTGGGGCGTGCAGCGACATCGCCAGGGCGTTGAGCGCCGCCTCGACCGTGTACGCGCCGAACACGCCGCCGATTAGCTTTGCCGCATGCTGGCGTGCCGGACTCCCGGCCTGCCAGACGCTGCAGAGCCGTCCCAGTCGGCCGAGCAAGGCATCGAGTGGCAGCGCGGCGAGGCGGCACGCGCCGGCCCGCAGCCGTGCAAAGCAGGCTCGTAGTTGCTCGGGGGCTTGCATCGCTTCAATCATGCGCTCACCGCCCGTCCCACTTTCATGGCACACGTTTCGAAGCGCGCCGCCGTCGTTCGGCCACGCGGCGTGAGGTACGGCGCCGCAACGCCGCACGGGCAGCCACGCTGGATCGTCACCTTGTCGGTTGTCAGGATTTTCAGCAGTGGGTAGCTCGTGGTCAGCGGAACCGTCAGTTGCAGAAGCCCGATCTCGCCAACTGCGACATCGCAACCCGTTTCCGGATCGATGGCTTGCGCCCAGGCAAATGCCGGCACGTGATAATGACCGTGACTGCACTGCACAAATACGGCGGGACATTCGCTGAGCCCAAACATGTCTCGAATCGCACCTGGCGCCAGACCGAAGAACCCGGCCATGCGTTTCTGAAAATCATCGCGTTCGAGCGGAACGCCAGGCAGGAAGCTCTTCCATCCGCCACCTGTGAGCACCATGCTGCCTTGGGGCAATGGCAGACGCGAGACGCCGGCGGTGGCCAGGCCGTGCATCGCCGCTGCCATGAGGGCCGGATAGCCGACGAGCAAAATCGGCCCGCGCGCGCTCGCTTCCTGGATTGCCGTCACCGCATCCTTGAGGGCAAAGTCGATCCCGGCCGGGCCTTGGCGTACCAGATAGCGAACCGAGCGGACCTCAGGCGACGCCTTCAGCACCGCGTCGATCACGACGGAGCCGGCCATTTGCGTCTGGCTTGGGTCGATGAGAAACGCCAGCGCCTCGACCGAACCGCTCACGATGCCGGCCGCTCGATAACTTGCCAGCATCGCCTGAACGCGCCGCTTCATGCTGGGCTCGTCCAGCGGCGTCACGCTCGGCTTTCCCGTCGTGCCAGAACTCGTCAGCTGAACCACGATCGGCACGTCCCTTGGGAGGTCGAATGCCCGAGTCTTGAGCACCGGCAGGAAGATCGCTGGCAACGTTTGCAGCGACTCGCGCGAAAGTTCCCTTGGCACGCCGCTGCCACGCTCATCCAAGAATCTGGTGTACGCCGGAAACCGCCGTAGGAGCACTTCGAGGCAAATCTCAGACGCACGAAAAAAGCGATTGTCCGGGTCGGCGGCAAACACGTCGGCTTGCAATAGTATGTCGATAGGATCGGCCATGTGAGCTCGGTCTTTTCGTAGGGATAAGCTGCCAGCTTGTCCCTTTTCGCCTGTGACAACCATATCCCACTGCGTCGGTGTGACAAGCTGGCAGCTTGTCACTACGGTGAGCCCGAGCAACTCAACGCTTCCTTGATCGCCCAATCGCGCTAGGTCTCTGGCGGGGTTTGTATCCGATTCAGCCTGTAGGGTGCGTGAAACGCACCGATGCCCGAGGGCGGCCCATCGGTGCGATTCACGCACCCTAGGGGCTGCCAGGCACTTTCTGGCGCTGTTCGCTATTTCTTGGGCGAGCCTTGAATCCGATTGAGCTCCTTGGTCAGCTCGGGCGAGGGTCTCAAGCGCGCCGGCGCTTTCACTTTGTCGGCCGGGCGTTGAACGTTCTGCTGGTCTTGCTTCTGAATCGCCGAATCCAGATGCAACGCGGCCTGGAGTTTCTGGCTGTCCTCTGCCAGTTTCGTCATTTTCATCTCATTGGCAAACGTGACGACCATGGCCTGCGTGCGTTCCGCCAGGGTGCTATTGGGGTCGACCAGGGTTTCATGCGCTTTCAACGTAGATTTGAACGCTCCGGCACGCTGGTTCAATAGTGCGTAGATCTGCTTGACGCGTCCGGTCTGACGTTCCTGAGAATACATGAACTGGACCAGAATGCTGGCCTAGTCGGTGGGTCCCAGCGCCCACGCCGTCATGACGTTTTCCGAATGATTGCACGTATACGGGACGCGAAGAACGGGAACGCCCGTCTTCGTGGATCGCACCAGGACGTTGAGCGATTCGTCGAGCCCCAGTTCTTTGGCGAGCTGCGCGTTGACGTAGCCGGCATTCGTCAACGCTTCCGCAGGCTCTGCGACGGCGGAAAATCGCTTTTCGATCCAGCTCGGCGGGCTTTGCTTGGCGCCGGAATCGATCGCGACGAGCAGAATTCCTCTCCGCTCCAGCGACGCCATGATTTTTCCGGCAAGCGCTTTGCGCTTCTCCTGGCCCGCCGACGGCGTCACGAGCGTCATCTTGCGCAAGGCTCGCAGAAGGAAAACAAAAGTGTCGAGTCCCGTGTTGTCTACGATGCCGCCATCGAGGACGCGCACGTCCTTGCGTCGATTCTCCGAATCACGATATGTAAGGCGACCGACCGCGAATCCCCACGGAAAATTCGCGGACAGCCTGGCTGCTTCGTGTGCCGCCAGTTCATATCGACGATCAACGTCGGCGAGCGAACGGGGAAACTGTTTCTCCAGAAAGAACTTCTGCTGCTCGGGGTCGTTGTCGTTCATTCCCTCGGCAAAGAATCGCGGTGGCACGACAGGCCGACCGAGCACGAGCCGAGTGCCACGCTCGACCTCGGCGGCATTGACCAATAGCAACGGCCGCTTTCCCTCGATCGGCCTGTCCCACTGAAAGCGATCGCGCCAGAACGTGCTGACGGAATAACCGCGCTCGCGTCCGGTGACCAAGGGTCCTCGCAATAACGGCGCCATGAAGTCGGTGCACATGTCGTCGGCAAACGCACTGTAGACGGGCCAACTGTTCGCCTCAATCTTGTCGCACGCCTCCTTCACCTTCGCCCATGCCTTGAGCCGGTCGTCGTCGTCGTCGGTTTTGGCGATCTTGCTAAGATCTCTCTCCATCGTCGAGTAAAAGGATGCCGCGCACATCTTGATGCGGTCGATCAATTCGGTGCCCAAGGAGTTCTTGAGCAGGCGTGTCTGTGGAAAGTCGGAATGAGCACGTTTGGGATATCGATGCCAGTAATCGGTCGAGGCCAGACTGCCGCCGGAGACGCTGCTGATCAGCGCGATACGATCGGCAAAACGGTCTTTCCGGTTCGTGGGATGAACGACCGGCGTTCCGTCCGCGTGGATCTCATGCGTCATGCGATCGTAAACCAACGCGGCAAACATGGCGGCGCGCGATCCACCGCCACTCGCGGCAACGAATACGACGGGACCCGGCGGAATATCGTCGATACGGGCTTCGAAATCCTTCAGCCACTGAAGCTCCGCTTCCGGGCCGTCTGCACCCTGCACAATCTTCCCCACAGGCGCTGCATCCAGAAACGCCATCGCGATGAGTACACAGCCAAGCACCGTCGAACGCACCGGCCAGGTGGCCGCGGTATGCCAGGTGTCGCACATGCGCGCCATCAGGATCAGGCCGAATAGTCCGTGAATAATCGCGCAGATCGTGTAGTTTCGATAGGGAAAAACCTCCGGCAAACATGTCACGATTCCCCATTGCAACTCGAGCATCAGCGTCGCGCCGAAGAGAAAGCAAATGCCTCGTCCAAGCAAGTTCATCTTCCAGCGAACCATCGGATCATTCAGATCGACAATCGAGAGGGCCGCGAACCAGGCCGCCAGCAGTAGCAATTGCAATCCGAGCATCCAGGTAAAGAGTGACGTAAGCCCGTAGAGCCAGTTCTCAGTCCAGTCAGTGCTGCGCTCGAATTCGCCATAATTCATGTACGCCAGGACAAGCCAGACGCCGAACGCAATGGCGGCGAGTGTCTGAGACAGCCACGGCTGGGCTTCATGAAGGCGAGGCAGAACCCTCAAATACTTCCAGAAATTGCTGAGTTTGCCGTCCGCATTGTCGGCCGGCGCCTTCCCCGGCGCCGCATTGTCGCCGAGCGCGGCCTTCGGTTCATCGTCCGAAAATGCGGTACGACGCGAACGACAACATACCCGTACGCCACGAGCAGCCCGAACACAAAGGCGTACATGAGCAACGAAATCGGAAAATCCAAGAACGGGCGCGGCAATTGAAAAAGAACGTGGTGCACCTGGTCGACGAACGCCAGCACGACCATGCCGATTACGGCTGCGACGATGGTAAAGAAATGCTCGTAACTGATGCGACGCAGATTGGCCCACCACGGCTCGTCGGCCGGTGGATCTCCACCGCTTCGAGGTCCACCCGTATCGGCGATGCTCACGAGCAGCACCACCAATAGGTAGCTGCTCGTCACCGCCGCCGTTACGTATTCGAGCCAATCGAATTCCCAAAACGAGTAATAAGAGAGCACCGCCAAGAAAACCATGACAAGGAGCGCGGCGCCGGAAAGGATCCAAAATTTCGGAATGCGCATAGGCGACCTCAAGAACGCGGAGAGATGATGGGTACTCGGCGTCAATGAACGGTTTTTCTGAAGGGATGCAATGAGATTCTGTGAAAAATGGGGACGTTGTCTGTTCGGATCGTAGGTATCACGCTCCGCCTGAGGAGTTCCTCACGCGGAGCGTGATGCCTTCGATTTATTCATGCCGTAACGCAGACGCCGGCGAGAGATTGGCAGCAATGATCGCGGGATAGAAGGCCCCCAGCAGGCCCGCAAAAAGTCCCATGCCGACTCCCTTGAAAAACGTTTCAAGCGTGATTCGGCTCACAACCAGCGAACTCGTCATGCTGAAGTTCGCCAAGAACTCCATCAGAGGGACCGCCAGTGCAATGCCAAGCAGCGCCCCAATGGCTGAGAGAAGAAACGCTTCCATGAAGATCATTTGCATGATGCGGTGTTTCCGCCAGCCGATGGCCCGAAACGTGGCGATCTCGCGGATTCGCTCGGAGATCGACATCATCATCGTGTTGAGCATGCTGACGAATCCGATCAGCATGGCGATGAAGGACGACGCCCAGGCCAGGCCCTTCATCGTCTGTGTTTCCATGTTCGAGCTGATGTGATCGCGCGTCGCTTGGGCGTCGATGTTGAGCGGCTTCATTGCCAGAACCGTCCCCTTGTCGACCTTCTGTTTCGCACGCACAGCCACCGTTGCGCCAACCGCCAGCGGGTAGGTTGCGAGCTGTTTCCCTTGATCGTCTTCGATGGCGATTCTTGGCTTCAGTCGCTCCTTTTTCTCAGGTCCTCCCTTGTATTCGGTGATCACGAGCCGTTCGACGCCTTTGTCGTCCACAGTCTTGCGTGCGTTTTCACCTTCCACGATATCCTGAAGCACCGCGTAACCCACATGTTCAGACGGAACCGGGTCGCGCAGCGCGTCGATGTTCTTGCGAACCTCCGCTACTTTTTCGGGACTTTTGTAATCGCCATTAAGGATCACGATGACCGTGGTGATCTTGCCCTTGCCAAGGAACTCTTGCATCTCTTTAAGCGGGATGACGCCGCCGTTGCTCTCCAAGAGGTTATAACTCTCGAAGATGGCGATGACCTCAAAGGCTTCGCCGAGGTATTCGATGCTGTCTCCGAGTTTCTTGCCGAGGTTGCGAGCCAACGTTCGGCCGATGGCGACTTTGCGGCGGTCAGCGGCGGTCAGCGGCCGACCTTCCTTGATCTTCGAACCTTCGACGAGCACACTGCTCGGATCGAGCCCGAAAAAGTAAACAACATTGGCTTCGGGAAAGCTGGCGAGATCGACGAGCGTTCCTTCGACAGCCTTCACGCCGGGGATTTTGGCAATGCGGCCGATTAGGCTCTCGTCAAGATTGCTGGCGATGCGTTGCGCCTTGCCGGCCTGGGTGATGACCAGATCGGTGCCGCGCGCTTCATAGAGCGCCGCGAAGGATTGCTCATAGCCTTCCGCCGTGCCCAGCATCGACAGCACGGCACAGACGGCGACCGCCATGCTCGTGCAGGTGAGGATCGAACGTATCTTGCGATGCCAAAGATTCTTGAAGACCAGCGAGATGAACCACATCCCAGAAACTCCATTTGGCGGCGAGCGGTCAGGCGTTCCTGCCCGGCCTGTCAGGGCGTCGACATGACTATTTGTTGTAATGCCTCGGGCTTGTCCTTGATAACCATCAGCGTGACATCGTCATTTTTTAGCTGCTTCGCGGCACGAAGTCCCGTGATGCAACTGGTAAACTCGTCAAGGTTCTTTGCCTCAAGCGGATTATACTCCCAGGTAAAGTGCCGGCGCTCTTCGATCTGGTTGACGAACCAATGGGCCAAAGCGTCGGTCATCAAGTACATTTGATCGCCGGGCGCCCACGTGTCGTCCAGGAGTTTCTCCTTGTTTTGCGACACGACATCGTCAGCCGGCAATCGGGCCCCGATCAGGTCGGGCGTGGAACGAAATTCGGGAGACCTGCCGATCGGAAACGGCGTCACCTCGCCGGCGCGTATACGAAACAGGCAGCTGTCGCCCACGGCAATCGCTCGCCACGAGCCGTCGTCCTGGATCACCAGGCCCAAGAACGTCGCATACGCCCCGATCGCCGCCTTCTCCTCGGCAAACCACGGCAGCGTCATGGCATCGATCTTCGCACACCACTCTTTTTGCAGCGGTGGCAGCCATTCCGCCCACCCCTTCGATTCTATGGGATTCTCGATGAATCGATTCACCAGAAGCTGGACCCAATCCTTGGCAAACGAACTCTCCGTCGCCCCATCGCCGATCGCGTAGCGCATCCGCTCATCGTCGCCACGGCAGAAGTCTTCATACTCTTCCGTGCTGTGCCCGTCCTTCGGCACAGAAAAGCAATGCGAGACAACGTCGATCTTCCTGTTGGACATGTCTCTGCTCCACCTTGCAGATTAGGCGCCTTCCGTGGGGCACGTTTCCAACGTGCCCTTCACGCCGGGCACGTTGGAAACGTGCCCCACAGGCACACTGCAAAATCATGATGCGCCATCACGGCGTTCGCGGTCCGGTTGGCCGGGTGCCGATTTCGAGGAACTTTTGCAATGCTCCCAGGTCGCCGTTGAACACGAAGCCTCACGCTTGATCTGGCAATGTCATGCCCATTGCCTGCGCCATGACGCGGTATTTTTCCGGCAGAATGCTCGACATGCCGTACAGTAGCCTCGCAAGTTTCGCCGTCTTTTCTTCCTGTGGCAGAACTGCCTCCGTTCCAGGGTATTCCACGGTAGTCAATGCCTTGTCGGTGATGTGGACGTTGAAAAAGAGTACGTTGCCGTCGCTGGACCGAAGGTCACACAAAGCCTTGGCGTTGGGGCGTGGATCCGTGGTCGGCCTTCCGTCAGTTAGATTGATCACTTGGGGCGGAAAGCAACCCGGATGTCCAGCGATAAAGCCCTTGACCCAGTCTGCCGCCATTGCAAGTGCCTCAGCGAGCGGCGTGTTCCCCTCGCCGTGCGGTTCGACCCAAACCTGCTGCCGGTTAGTTTTGGTGACCTCTCGTCCCATCGGGTCCTTGGCCAGCTTTTTCACTTCTTTGACACGAAGAGGGCTTAGAGCGAGGCGGCTAATCGGCGCAAGCTTTTCACCCTGAAGAGCCCCTTGCAGTGCTGACTCAACGCGATTGACATCCATCTGTGACGCATCTTTGATCGAATGATATCGAATGATCCCGAGATAGAAGTAGTCAGCCATGCCGGCATCCCTGGAAGCTCGAATACAGAGATTGGCGAGCGTATCGTTCAAAATGTCCGCGACCCCCTCCGCCAACTTCTTTTCCGGCTGGTGCCCGAACTTGCCGTTCATCGACGCGGATTGATCGATCAAGAAAACAATGCACGTCGGATTGCGGCGAGAAATCTCGGCTTGATATTCCTGAACGGCCATGCGGCAACTCCTGTGGCAGTTGTCGGTTGTCAGATGTCAGATTAGACACGGAGGCCTTTCTGCCAACTCTCACTTCTTTTTTGTCAATCCCGGCGACGGGATGTACCGGCCCGCCCACTCGAAAAATGCCGGGAAGTTGGGGACGTTGGTGTGTTCGCCATCGTGTTGGCGCCAGGCCAGCTCGCCGCCGATCAGGGCGTTGACGGCGGGCATCTTGTCGGTCAAATAGTCGCCGGGTGTGCCGAAATCCTTCTTGCCGAACAATCGATAGGCCGGACCGGCGAGCACGCCGGCCATGAAGCTGCCGCGTGCGTCGACCCAGCTCGGGTCGCCCTTCGACGGAATGCCGTACCTGATGAAGCATGGCCACGGCCCACAAATCGCAATGAGTTGGTGCTGAGCCATAGCCCCAACCCTTGTTGAGCGCCTGCTGTTGCCAGGAATTCATCCCCGATTTACCTCCGAATCCACCGAAGCCGAAAATGTACTCAATGATTATCGGCACCTTTCTGGCGGCGTATTTGGGCACGGTGAACGATGCTTGAATTTCGACCTTGATCTTCGAAAACGCGCTGTTGTCAACATCCGACGAGCGTCTTTGTGACGATGGCGATGCCGCCGCTTTCGCCTTCGGTGGTGCTAGTGACTTCCCAGGTCCCTTTCGGGAAGTTCTCGGGAATGCGCCCATACACATGGACTTCGAAATCGTCGACGATCTCGGCACGCCGTTTCGGCCATTGATCGGCGGCGGTCACCTTCGTGCCGTTCTTGAAGGTCATGAGGTCGGACATGGTTTCTTTCCATGTATTTGTCGTGGCCTCCTTCGAGGTATCTTTCTTCCCATCGCGGACGTTGCGCATCTTCTTGATGCCGAGCTGATCGAGCATGTTTTGATAGTCGTCATGTCCCGGCGGGATAAAGTCGGGGAGCTTGCCTTTTGCCTTAGAGTCCTGCGCCGATCCAGAGTCGCCGAAAACAACAAGGCGCCCAGCAGAAATGCCCCTGCTTGCAATGCGTACGATACATATCGAAGGATCGGCATGATTCCCTTCCGGCCCGAATCGGTCGCATTCACGAGCCGGAAGCGCTGGCGATGGTTGAGCACACACCGACCGTCTCTCGGCTCGTCAGCGATCTCCATCGTTACAAGAGTTTTTCTAGCCCGGGCTACATACAATGCAAGACAAACCATTCATCCTCCGCGACCTCAAGCCAACACAAAGGTGAGTCGTGAAGCGAACCCTCCTCGTTGCCGGCCTTGTATTTTCGTCTGTCCTTATCGCGCATCCTGCACTCGGCGACGTCAAATCAGCCGACCCCCTCTTCGGCATGACCAAGGTTCACGCCTTTCATCTCGAGATGACGCCCGCCAATTGGAAGAAGATGCAGCCCGCGCCCGGCATGAAGTTCCCCGGCTTCCCGATGAAGCAGCCCGCCAAAGACGCCAAGACTCCGTCTGACGTTCACAAAAGCGCCGGCGCGTTCGGCACCGAATTCCCGTGGGTCAAACAACTCAAGAACGTCGGCATTCGTTACAAGGGCAACTTCACCTACGTCGCGTTGTCCCAAATGCTGCGCCGGCCGCTCAAGATCGACCTCGACCACTACGACGCCGACGCCCCTCGGCTGCATGGCCAACGCAAGCTCAACCTTTCCAACGGCGTCACGGACGCGGCTCGGACACGGGAGACGCTGGCCTTCGCGTTCTATCGCGCCGCCGGCATTCCTGCCTCGCGCACGGCATATGTTGAGCTGACGTTGTCCGTCCCCGGAAAGTATGACAAGGAATTCGTCGGCCTGTACACGCTCGTTGAACAAATCGACAAGACGTTCCTCAAGGCACATTTCAAGAGCGCCAAGGGCTTGCTCCTCAAACCCGAAAACCTGCGCGGCGGCCTCGAATATCTCGGCGAAGACTGGGCCGCCTACGACGCCAAGTATCGTCCCAAGTACGAGGGAACCAAGGAACAGCAAAAGCGCCTCATCGCCTTCACGCGACTCATCCATAAGGCCGACTCCGCCGAGTTCAATCGTGACGTCGGCAAATACCTCGACGTCGACGCGTTCGTCCGCTTCATCGCCGCCGACGCCATAATGGCCAACCTCGACAGCTACTTGGGCTTCGGGCACAACTTCTACCTCTACCTCCGACCGGACACCAATCAGTTCACTTTCATGCCCTGGGACCTCGATCTTTCGATGGGAATGTGGCCCGTCGGCGGTCCGCCCGAACGGCAACTCGATCTGAGCCTCGAGCACCCTCATATCGGCCAAAACAAGTTGCTCGATCGGATCTTCAGCATCAAAGAAGTAAAGGACAGGTACGTCAGTGTACTGAAGGAACTGTCGCAAACGTCCTTCACCAAGGAGAAACTGCTGAAGGATCTCGACGCAATCGAAAAGGCCACCAAGGAACCGCTGGCACGAGAGCGCGCAGCGATGGCGGCGTGCATGGAAGGCGTCGGCAAAGGACCCTTCGCCGGAATCGTCGGCCCAGGGCCAGGAATGCGCACCTTCATCGACAAACGCACCGAATCGGTGCTTGCCCAACTCGATGGCAAACGCAAAGGCTACGTGCCCGCAGGCATGGGCTTCGGGCCTCCCGGCGGCGGCTTCAAAGGGCCTCCCGGTGGGTTCGGTCCCGGCAACTTTCTCGCCAAACCTTTGATGGAAGCGATCAACACCAGTAAGACCGGCAAGTTGACCAAGGCGGAAGTCGTCATCGCCGCAAAAACGTTTTTCAAGCAAGCCGACAAGGACAACCTCGGCACGCTCGACGAAGCCCAGATCGCAGCCGGCATCAACGCCATCGTGCCGCGTCCCAAGGGCTTTCCGCCGCCGAAAGCCGGCGGGTTCGGTATGGGCAATCTCATGGCCGGCAGCATTTTGAAACGCGCCGGTGCGGACAAGACGGGCAAGATCACGCTTGACAAATTCGTCGCTGCAGCGGAGGCGCTGTTCGTGGAAGCCGACAAGGAAAAGAAAGGGCATCTGGAGGAAAGCGCAGTCGCGGCTGGCCTAAATCTCCTGTTCGCGCCACCGCCTGGCTTTGGTCCCAAGATCGATGTACCGAAGAAATAACGCCCGACTCTTGATCCTACGACAGGGAAAGCGGAGAGGGCGGGATTCGAACCC
>Ga0194132_10002231_pt1 | contig 37092 bp, 28 predicted proteins | sample TA2KigOf80mmetaG_FD_148612 | JGI IMG/M metagenome (GOLD analysis project Ga0194132, IMG submission 148612) | Freshwater microbial communities from Lake Tanganyika, Tanzania - TA2015054 Kigoma Offshore 80m | ecosystem: Environmental > Aquatic > Freshwater > Lake | place: Tanzania: Lake...
TGGCGCGCCGCGGTCGTGGGGCTGATTGCCGCCGGACTCCTCGCCGGCGTCGCCGTCGCGCTGCTGGCCCCCAACACGCGCGCGCCGGAGGTGGCGAAGCCCGCGCCCGCCCCGCCCGCGGTGTTGCCGGCACCCGGACCCGAACCGGACCCGTTGCCGGTCGCCGCGCACGACGACGTGGTGATCCACCGCGCGCCCGGCGACGGGTGGCTCCCGGTGGGCGCGGCTCCGCTCCCGACCGCACTCTCGTTCGCCTCGGCGGGCGACGTCGAACTTGACGACCCGAACCCGAACTGGCCCAGCGTCATCATCTCCCCGGGTGACGTGCCAATGGTCTTCGCCGCCAAGCCCCGGTGACTCCATGACCTCATTGGTTCTCGCCACGTTCCTCTACGCCGCCCCGTGCGCGACCGACGAAAAACTGGTCAGCGTCACGGTCGTGATCGTGCTCGCCACCGATCAGAACGCGGTCGTCGATCCCAAGTTGAAGGAACTGGCGAAAGGGGTTCAGAAGCGCGACTCGAAGCTGACCGGGTTCAAACTGGTCGCGACCGAGTGCAAGTCGATCCCCGTGGGTGAGGTGGCGGCCATCAACCTGACGGACAAGCAGACCCTGCGCGTGCGCGTGAACGCGTCCAAAGACGAGAACGGGCGCATCACGCTGACGCTGTACCCGCCCGGTATGGACGCGGTGAGTTACGCCTGCACGTGCGAGAAGTTCTTCCCAGTCGTGACGCCGCACAAGACGAAGGCCGGCGAGCAGCTGATCATCGCGGTCATGGCGAAGCCCTGCACCGGGAAGAAGTAATGAGCCTTTGGTCGCCGGTCACTTTCCCAGCGTGCCGCCGAAGCTCTCGATCACCTTGATGGACCCGGAGCCGCGGTCGTATACGATCTTCTTGCCGGTGTAGTCGGTGCCGCGGTTGAAGCGGTTGGCGATCCGGGCGGCAATCGCGTCGCTCCCGCTCAGGACGGACACCTTCCCGTCGTTCGAGATGCTCTCGCCCCACCCCTCGTGTTCGTCGGTGCGCAGGTACGCGTTGCCGTAGGCGTCGAGCCGTTGGGCCGGCGGACCGTTCGGCTTCCGGTGGGTCCACACGATCAGCTCCTTGTCGCACTTGAGCATCATCGCCCCCGCCGGGAGCCGGTGCCGCTGGAGCTCGAGCGTGGGCGACTCCGCCGGCACGCTCACGGCCTCGACGCTCGTCTCAAACGTGGCCTTCTGGAGTACCTTCCCTTTGTCCACGGCCACCATGCGCCCGCGAAACGTGACGACGGTGAGACGCATCTCGGTGTCGTCGCCCTTCGGTGCGGGGGTCGTGGTCTTCGGGGTCGGGTCCTTCGGCGCGGGCCCGGGCTCTTTGTCACCGGGTTGCCAGACGCGGAGCACGCCGGGTCCGTCCGCGGTCACGCGCTGGAACGGTTCGCCCCCGGGCCCTTCGCGGGCCTGCGCCTCCATCTTCAGTTCTTGCGCCGAAAGCTGCTGCGAGCGGATCATCTTCCCGCTCTTGTCGAACGCGACCTCGTTGTATGTCACGTACAACTCTTTCTTGTCGTCGGCGGAATCGGCCGCGGCCGGGTAGCAGTTGACCGTGTCGATCCGCGGCTTCGGCTCCTCTTTCTTCGACCCCTTCGGGTCGTTCGGGTTAATGGGCTTGGGCGCGAGCGCGGCTCGCTTCTCGCTGTTGAAATAGATGGGCCGGTCGAACTTCACGCTCAGGGTGTGGCACAGCACCCACGATTCCCCTTGTCGCGCCGACACCTTGCCCACGAACTCCGCGGATTTCTTCGCCCCTTGGAACGTCATCGAGTCGCGCCAATGGATCACGACGACCTCGGACTGCGCCAGCTCGCCGCCGGCGAAGTCGCTGCCGGTCGGGAGCGTGAGCGCGCCGCGCCCCTTCACGCGGGCCGTGTTGTGAACCTGATCGAGCTCGATGTCCGGGCCGATCAGCGACATGTCTTCTTGGTGTAGTTCGCCGGGGCGGTTCGGCCAACCGTACACGGTCAGCTTGCTGCCGTCCGCGGAACCGTCGATGAGCAGCAACCGGCCGAGTACGTCGGTGCCGCGCGGCTTCGTGCGGTCGACGGGGTCTTGGTGTACGCTGACATTGTCCTCGCAACGCGCGCGGTCGAACTGGTACTTCATAGCCGGTTCGTCGGCCTTCGGCGTCTCGGCCCTCGGCGGGGCCGGGACGCGCGTCAGCCACGCGTTAATGGTCCGCGCGCGGAGTTTGTACGGCGGCTTGCCCTTCTCCTGCTCCTTCGGCACCGCGACCTGCGTGGGCGGGGTCAGTGGCGGCGCTGCGGCGATCTTCGGCGCGACCGCGGGCACGGGCGTCGGGGCCGGGCGCGCGGGGACCGGCACGACCGGCCCGCCGCCCTTCGGCTCGCTGAAGAACACGTTGAGCAGTTCGGTCTCGTCGATGTCGTAATCGGTCGAGTGGCTCGTGACTTGGCCGATGGCCGTGAGGCGCGACGGCCGTGCCTGCCCGCCCTGCGCGGGGTTCGCGTCCGCGACTTGCGGCCCACGGTCGCCGCCGCCTTCCAGCCACAACTTCAGCACGTCCCCCTTGAGCCAGTAGTCGGCCTTTACGTCCTCGAACGCGGCGCGGTCGGTGAACGTGAACAGGTCTTGTTCGCGCCCGTTGATGACCTCGCGCGACTGGACGAGCGAGGTTTCCCAACTGGCGGTGAACGTGGGGGCGTTGGTCGCGGCGTCGATCCGTTCGACGCGCCCCGGCCCGCGCACGGTGGTGACGGCCTTGCGGTCCGGCCCCGGTCCCGGTTCGCTGCTGAGCGTGGCCGGGCGCTGCGGCGCGCCCGCGGCCAGCACGTTCCGGCTCTGCACCACATACAGCGGCGACCCGGTCAGCGCAGTGCGCCCGGTGGCCTGCTCGTGCGACAGGTCTTGGCCGTAGGCCTCGGTTGCGTCGTCCTGCGAGGTGATAGTGAGGTAGCGCCCGGCGGTGTAGGTCCACGCGTGGAGCCGCTTGAACGCGGGGGCGTTGGCAGGGCGGCTCGCGCCGGTCGCCCCGCCGTTCATCTCCAGTTCCAGCACTTGGCTGTAGAGCGCGCTCGTGCCGCCGCGCGCCGGTACCTTCGTGACCTGCACGTCGTTCGGCAAACTAGGGTCCGAGTGCGGGACGACGTCGAACCGGGCGACGCCCTTTTCGGCGTCGTAGGCGAACGGGCCGCGGGTCTCGATCTGGAGGAGCGCGCGGTTGAGGAGCCGCGCGGTGTACGCGCCGGTACCCACGTTGCCGGTCAGCGCGGCCATCGCCGCCGGGGGCGGGGTGAGGGCGAGTTGGTTCGACGGGGATGGGGCCGGCGCGCCCGCCGGGGCCGGCGCGCCGATTGGCGACGTGCCGTTGTCGATCCACAGGTGGACGAGCACCCGCTCCAACAGCTCGATGCGGCGCACCCCGTCGAGCGGGCCGCCGCTGTTCGACTTCTTCGGCTTTGGTTGGCCGGGCGCGGGCGGCGGGTCGAGGTACACGCGCATCCCGATAGCGGTCACGGTGGGCGGCGGCGCGCGGCGGGCGGCGATGATGTCCGCGACCGCGGTCGGGACGCGCGCGTCGGCGCTCTTCGTCGCCGCCGCGACCGGCGGGTCGGCCCCGATCGCGCGAGGCAGGTTCTGGCGGTCCACGATCTCCAACGGCGCGTCGGTCCACAGGTCCGGGCCTTGCGCGGCCGGCGTGCCGGCGGTCGCCTTCGCGTCGCGGTAGAACATCGGCCCGGCGGTGCGGATCGTCAGGTGCCGCGAGCGGTCCGCGGTGCGCTGGTTGTTGGTAATTTGGATGGTGCCGCGGCGCGGGTCGTCGAACGTCTGCGCGAAGTCGCTGACCAGTTCGAGCCGCAGCAGCTTTGCGGTCTTCATGTCGTTCGCGCTGCGCAGCTTCTGGTCGAACTCCAGAACCGCTTTATCGGCGTGGATCGTTGTGATTTCGGGCACCTCGCCCGCCAAGCGCACGTGCAGCGGGCGTGGCTTGGAGAAGACCGCGAGGCTGAACGGCGAGAGCGTGACGCGGTGCGAGTTCGGGTTACTCGGCACCGGGCCCGACGCGAGCACCACGATCGAGTCACCTTGGACGAACGAGAACTGGTTCGGGTAGTAGGCGTAATCGGTCTCGGGCGCTTTCGGGCCGAACGCATCGGTCAGCCGCACTTGGGTGGGTGACTCGTTGAGGACCGGGGGGCGGAACTCGCCTTCCCCGTGTACGAGCATCGCGTCGGGCAGTTGCGGGAGCCCGTCGAGCCAGCCGAGGGCGCGCGCGTACACGGCGTACCCGGCCCCGAAGATCAGGAAGCCGGCGAGCAGCATCAGGGTCCGCCGCGGGGTCAGCACCGCTCACGCCTCGTTTCGGTTCGTGGCTCTAACGCGCGGTCAGTTCGTCCCAGCGCCCGGTCAGCTTGAGCAGCCACTCGATTGCGTCGCGCACGGCCCCGCGGCCGCCGTGTACGGCGGTCACGTAGTGCGCCGCGGCCCGCGCCTCGGTGCACGCATCGGCGACCGCGATCGCCAGCCCGCAGTTCTGAAACAGGCCCACGTCCGGCAAGTCGTCGCCGATCGCGCACGCCTGCTCCGCGCGAAGCCCGGTCGCGGCCAGCACCTCCGCGAGCGCGGCCGGCTTGTCGTCGCGCCCTTGCAAAACCGGGGCGACGCCCAGTTCCGCGGCGCGGCGCTCTACGGCCACCGACTTGCGCCCGGAGATGATCGCGGCCCGCTTACCCGCGGCGCGCCACAACTTCAAGCCCGACCCGTCGCGGACGTGGAACCGCTTCAGCTCGCTCCCGTCGTCGGCGTAGATCACGCTCCCGTCGGTGAGGACGCCGTCTACGTCGAGGACCAAAAGTTCGATTGCCGCGGCGCGGGCCGCGAGGTCGAGGTGATTCACTTTACGCGCTCTTCCGGTCGATCAGGCGCAGGGTCGGGCGCGATTCCGCCACCCCGGGCGCGGGGTCGAGTCCGATCAGGTCGGTTATGTCGAGCATTCCGAGGGGGCGACCGTCCGCGCCCACCACCGGGACCTCGCTAAACTTGTGGGCCTTGAGGACGTCGAGCGCCGCGGTCACGCGCGCGCCCGGCGCGACCACGACCGGGGTGCGGGTCATCACTTCAGAAACGGGCCGGTCGAGGGCGTCGTCGTGGCGGTTCTCGAACAGGCGCGCGAGGTCGCTGTCGGTGAACAGGCCCGCGAGCCGGCCGTCGGCCCCGACCAACATGATCGCGCCGGTGCGCCGGCCGCCGTGCCGCACCTTCGCGAACACCTCGCGCACGGTGTCGGTTTCTGGGGCGACGCGCAGCTCGTCGCCGGTGCGCATCCAGTCCGAGACGAGAGCGAGCTTCCGGCCCAGCGCCCCGGCCGGGTGGAATCGCGCGAACTCGTCGGCGGTGAACTGCCGCTGTTCTAAGAGCGTGAACGCAAGCGCGTCGCCCAGCGCGAGCATCACCGTCGTGCTGGTGCTGGGCGCGAGCGCCAGCGGGCACGCTTCCGTAATCGGGCCGTAGATGATGGCCGCGTCCGCGGCACGGGCGAGCGTGCTCGTGTCGCTGCTGGTAATTGCGAGGACCGCGCCGGCGAGTTTCTTGAGTGGGCCGAGCAGCCGCACGAGTTCGTCGGACTCGCCGCTGTGCGAGAGGAGCAGGGCCACATCGTCCGGGTGGATACTACCGAGGTCGCCGTGAACGGCGCGAGTGGCGTCGAGGGTGTAGGCGCGGGTGCCTGTCGAGTTGAGCGTCCCGACGGTCTTCTGGCCGACATCCGCGGACTTCCCCACGCCGATGACCGCAACGCGCCCGCGGCACGCAAACAGGGCGTCCGCGACCGCGCCGAACCCGTCGTCGAGCCGGCCCGCGACTACGTCCAGCGACGCGGCCTCGGCGCGCAGCACGCGCCGGGCGAACGCGATCCGGTCGAACGGCGGAGCGGGGTCCGTCATAGTGGCACGTCCCTGTGCCGGGCGCAGGTCGAGAGCAGGTGAATAGCCTGCACCCGCCGGCAACGCAAGGCGAACCCACAAGCAAGCGGGGGGCGTCAGCCCCCTGTTCGTTGAGCCGCACTGTGAACCAGAAACAGAGAACGAACCACAGAGTCACAGAGGAAGATGAGGAAGGCAACGAGCAGAGGAGAATGAAATCGATGCACTCAAACCACGGTCCTCATCTTCTCGGCCTGTCTTCATCATCTTCCTCTGTGACTCTGTGGTTCAATTTCTTCTGGTCGTCGCGAACTGGGGGCTGACGCCCCCCGCTCGCCTCGGCCTCACTTCTTCACGTTGAAACACAGCAGCTTGTCTTGGTCGCGGAGGTACAGCTTCCCGTTGGCGACGACCGGGTGCGCCCACGCCTCGGAGTTGCGCCCCGTCGAGCGGTCGGGCTGCTCGAACCGGCCCTTCTCGACGTACTTCTTCGGGTTTGCCTCGACGAGCAGCACGAGCTTGCCGCCCTCGTTGCGGTGGTACAGGTGCCCGTCGGCGTAGGTGACGGAGCCTTTTCCCGCGCTCCCGCCCGGCGCGGACCAGACGATCTCGCCGGTCTTGAAGTTAATGCACGCGAGCTTGCCGCTGGCCTCGCCGTACATGAACCCGTCCACCAGCACCAAACCGCCGTGATGGTTTTGGAGCCGCTTCTCGAAGTAGACCTCTGTAGCGGCCAGTTTGCCACCGGCCTTCTCAATCTTCGCGAGGCCGCCCCCCTTGCCGTAGGACGACGCGCCGAACACGTGACCGTCGTGGAAGATCGGTGTCGAGCAGTTCGCCGTGCCGTTGGCGGGGCCGTCGTACCGCCACAGGAACGCGCCGTCCGACGCGCCCACGGACACGATCCCGCCCCCGACGAACTGCACGTACTGCTTCTGCCCGCCGACCTCCACAGCAATGGGGGAGGAGTAGTGTGCGCCGTCGCCCTTCGGCACTTCGGCCTTCCACACGACCTTGCCCGTTTCCTTCTCCAGTGCGACGAGCGTGTTCTTGCGGCCGGGGGTGCAAATCACGTGGTCGCCATCGATCAGCGGCGACTCGGTGTAGCCCCAGCTCGGTACGCTGCCGCTAAAGTCCTTCACGAAATCGACCTGCCACTCGATCTTGCCGGTCTTGGCATCGAGGCGCGCGAGCTTGCCCTTGCTGCTGACCGCGTACACCTTCCCGCCGACGACAGTGGGGGTGCCGCTCGGCCCGTTGTTCTGGTTGATGTTGCGCGGGTCGTCGATGGGCGTGAACCACAGTTCCGCACCGTCGGCTTCCTTCAGCGCCCACACGCCGTCCTTCTTCTTCCCGTCTTCGGTCTCGCGGGTGCCGAGGCCGTACACGACGCCGTTGGCGACGGCGGGCGTGCTGTACCCGAGGCCGAGGTTCGTGGCCCGCCACACCTGCTTCGGGCCGTCCTTTGGCCATTCGGTGAGCAAGCCGGTTTCGGTCGAAACGCCATCGCGCTTCGGCCCGCGAAACTGGGGCCAGTCAGCGGCGCTGGCGCTCGCGGCGGTCAGGACCGCGCACGCGAGGAGGGGGACGCGAAGGGTCATACGAGCAGCTCCGAGAAGGGCAGGGGCGGTAGGTGGGTCCGGTCGGCAGAAGTGTCAGTATAAGAAGCGGCGCGGCGTGCGGAACCCGAAAGCCGTGTTCCGCAAGCCGCACGCCGAAGCCGCAGTGCTTAGTTGCCCGCGCCGACTTTCACGGTGAACACGTGCAACTTGTCTTGGTCGCGGATGAACAGTTTGCCGTTGGCGATGACCGGGTGCGCCCACTTCGCGGCCCGGCTCGGCTCGGGGTACTTGAACGCGCCCGCGACCTTTACCTCTTCGGGGTTCGCCTCGACCAGTACGACGTGCCCGCTCTGGTAGTGGTAGTAGAGCATCGCGTCGGCATAGGCGACCGCGGCCGACCCGCTGCCGCCGCCCGCGCCTTTCGCTTCCTTGTACTTCTGCTCGCCGGTCTTGAACTCGACGCACGCCGGGTAGCCCTGCCCGTGGTTGGCCCCGAAGTACACGTGTTCGCCGACCAACACCATGCCGCCGTGGTGGTTCTGGAGCGTCTGGTCGTAGTACTTCACTTCCTTGACCGAGACCTTGTCACCGTCGGCGGTCATCTTGAGGAGTGCTGAACCGCCGTCGCGGTAGCCGGTCGAGGCCCACACGAGGTCGTCGCGCACGATCACGGTGGGGATGTTCGCGGTGCCGTTGGCGATCTTCCCGTACTGCCACAGGAGCTTGCCGTCGGCGGTGTTGACCGCGACCACACCGCCGGACTTGCCCATCACGGTGATATACATGCTGAGCTTGCCGAGCGTCGCCTTGATCGGCGAGGAGTAGCCCGCACCACCACAGCGGGCGATACTCGACTTCCAGATCGTTTCGCCGGTCGCGGTGTTCAGCGCGACGAGGGCGGCGCTGTCGGAACCGGGCGTGACGATGAGCTTGTCGCCGTCGATCAGCGGCGACTCACTGAACCCCCATCCGGACATCATGCGCCCGCCGAAGTCCTTGCCGAAGTTTTTCGACCACACCTTCTCGCCGTCCGCGGCCTTCACACACACTAGATCGCCACCGACGCCGATTACATACACCACAGCGCCGATCTTGGGATCATTGTGGTACGTGGGTGTGCAGCGCGGGCCTTCGTCGTAGCCCACCTTGCCGGGCGCGGCGAACTCCTTCTTCCACACCTCGGAGCCGTCCTTCTCGCTCAGACACCAGACGTACTCCTTCCCGCCCTCTTTCCCCGCGCCGAAGATTTTGCCCCCCGCGACGACCGGCGAGCCGTACCCGCCGCCGAGTCCTTTCGCGGTGAATGCCTTCGGGGGGCCGTCGGCGGGCCACTTCTTGAGGAGGCCGGTTTCCTTCGAAATCGCGGTGCGATCCGGGCCGCGCCACTGGGGCCAGTCGGCGGCGGTCGCGGTGGTCACGAGCAGGAACGCGCCGGCGAGCATGGGAATGCGCAAGGTCATGAGGCAGCGTCTCCGAGGGGTTGCAGGAGGGCAGGGTGGGGAGGGAAGCGTTAGCTTACGGCCGCGTGGCGCAGCAGCAATACTTACGCGCGCCGCCCGCGGGGTTCACACATGGAACCCCGCGGGCGGCGCGCGAGTAACGCGGTCCGACTGGATTTACCAGCGGCGACCGTAGTAGACACCCGGCCCGTAGCACGGTCGCGGGTGATAGCCGGGGCCGACGTACACGACCGGCGCGGGCCGCACGACGACCGCCGGCGGCGACTCGTAAACGACCGGTGCGGTCTCGCGAACCACGACGCGCGCGGGCGCGAGCGCCGGGCGCGACGCCTGCATCTCCGCGATCACCCGAGGCGAGACGCCCGCGTTTTTCAGCATGTCGAGATCGGACGCGGTCAGGTCGAACGAGCTGCGCGTGTTGCGGATCTGGTTGATGATGACCTGATCGTTGTGGCCCCCTTGCGCGAGGCCGATCACGTCCGCAATGCCCATGCGCTGCTGTTGCGAACGGGCTTCAGCGACCGCTTGGGCGTGGGCGATGTCGCTGGCGCGCTTCTCTTCCTTGTCCGCGGCGTTGCCGACCAGCGCGCCGCCCGCGGTGCCGATCAACGCACCGGCCGCGGCCCCGGCCAACGGGCGGCCCGATGCCGCGCCGACCATCGCGCCCGCCGCGCTACCGACCAACCCGCCGGCGGTCGCGCCGCGCTCGGTGTTATTCGTGTGGGCGCAACCGGACCCGGACCCGGTGAAGAGCGCCAGTGCCAGAACCCCGATCCGCCGCAAGAGTTGTGTTCGCACGTGTGCCCTCGCCTGTCCCGGCCCGTAGGCGGGTGTATGCCCGAGACCCCGCGCGCCGTCAACCGCAGGTCCGGGTCGCGTGTTGACTTCGCCCGCGCCGACTCGCACATCATCTATCGGCACGAACCGAACCGCGCCCGCAGTCTCGTGTCGATAAGACGGAGCGCCCGCGCTTGCCCAGTTTGCCAGAGGAGCCTGATGAACGCCGATCGGCCGGTGGACAACGCCCCGTACCTCACTCACGTTCACGGTGGCCTGACCGTGGAGGGCTGGTCGCGCGCCGCGGTCCAGAGCTACTGGCGCGTGCCCGAACTCAAGGTGGGGTTCGACCTTGGCGCACAGCCGTGGGACTTCATGGGCACGCCGAACTGGTTCGTCTCGCACGCGCACCTCGACCACATCGCCGCGCTGCCGGTGTACGTCGCGCGCCGCCGCATGATGAAGATGGAACCGCCCGTCGTGTACGTGCCGACCGAGAGCCTCGAAGACGTGAAGAAACTGCTCCTCATCATGCAGCGCCTCGACCGCGGGCGGCAACACGCCGACCTGCGCCCGGTCTCCCCCGGCGACGAGATCGAGCTGTCGCGTGAGCACGTCGTTTCGGTGTTCAACACGGTCCACACGATCCCGAGCCGCGGGTTCGTGGTATGGGAGCGCCGCAACAAGCTGAAGGACGAGTTCGTCGGGTTGCCGGGCGACAAACTTCGCGACCTGAAGTTGAGCGGCACCGCGATCACCCGCGAGGTGCGCATCCCGCTGGTGGCGTACAGTGGCGACACATCGCCCGCGGGCCTCGATGCCTGCCCCGCGTGCTTCGACGCGAAGGTGCTGATTACCGAGATGAGTTTCATCCGCGCCGCGCACCGGCGCGACAAGATCCACAAGTACGGCCACATGCACATGGACGACTTCATCGAGCGCGCCGCGCGGTTCCAGAACGAGCTGATCGTGGCGGCCCACTACAGCACGCGGTACCACCCGAACGAGGTCCGCAAGCTGGTCGACGCGAAGCTCCCGGCCGAACTGAAGGCGAAGCTGAAAGTGTGGATTTGAGGCGCGCTCTGTAGGCGGCCTCAGCGAGGCCGGAGCTACACGGCGCACTGAGCGCCGGCCTGACTGAGGCCGGCAAGAGAACATCCAACCCGGAGATTCTCGATGTTCACCGCGATTACACTTTCCTTGTGCACGGTTGCCGCCGGCGACAAGGTCGGCGGGTGGCCGGAGCTGTTCCCAGAACTGCAGAACTTCGAGCGCAAGGTCGCCGCGCCCGTCGTGGCGAAGGGCGAGAAGCCCGCGGCGTACTCGCAGGCCACCACCTACGAATGGCTCGGCGGGCGCTTCGAGGTGCTGACGGTCACCATCGCGCACGACCCGGCGTTCAAAGTGAAGTACACCGCCGAGGCGATGAAGAAGGCGAAGTACGAGAAGTTGGAGGTGAGCAAGCGCACCGCCTACCAGTGGGACCGCATGAAGTCCGAGATGCTCGACACGGTCAACAAGCGACTCGTGGTGATCTTGGCCGATGACAAGGTGCTGATCGTCGAACAGCGCGGCGCCGGCCTCGAACTCGACGAAGTCGCGAAGAAGCTCGACTTCGAGAAGGTCGCGAAGGCGCTGGAGGGCGCGCCCCCGGCCGCGAAGTAGCTCAGCACACGTCAACCGCAGGCGCGCCGAACTCCGCTAGCTTCGGGGTGCAGCCCAACCCCGGCGCGAGCGGGGCCGCGAGCCGCCCGTTCTTCCGGTGCGGCGCGCCGTCCGCAACCGAGCGCGTGACGTAACTGTTGAAGTCCGTCGAGCTGAACAGGAACTCGGTGGGCGTGCTGTGCGCGATGTGCGCGATGGCGGCGGTGACGATGTCGCCGCCCCAACTGTCTTCGAGCGTCATGCCGATGCCGAGCGAGACGCACAGGTCGCGCAGTTGCTTCGTTCGCGTCAGGCCGCCGAGTTTACTGATCTTGAGGTTCACGACATCGGCCGCGCCGTCGGCGTGGGCGCGCATCAACATGTCGATTCCGTCGATCACTTCGTCCAGCACGAACGGCTGATCGATCTGCCGGCGAACGGCGCGGCACTCTTCGTACGTGTAACACGGCTGTTCGATGTACACGTCAACGTCGCGCACGGCCTTCGACACGCGAATCGCCTCGTGCTGGAGCCAGCCGGTGTTGGCGTCGGCAACGAGCCGGTCGCCGGGTTGCAGCACCGCGGCCACCGCCTTGATGCGGGCGATGTCGGTGTCCGGGTCGCCCCCGACCTTGAGCTGGAACCGCCGGTAGCCCTCCGCGCGGTAGCCGGCGACGTTCGCGGCCATCGCGTCGGGCGCTTCTTGCGAGATCGCCCGGTACAGGTGGAAGTCGTCGCCGTAGCGCCCGCCGAGCAGTGCGCACACGGGCATATTGGCTTGCTTTCCCAGAATGTCCCAACACGCGACATCGACCGCGGACTTAACGTAAGGGTGCCCTTTCAGCGCCGCATCCATCGTGCGGTTGAGCCGGCCCAGTTGTGTCGGGTCTTCGCCGATCAGCTTCGGGGCGAGCTCCTTCAGCCCCGCGCGCACGCCGGCAGCGTAAGCGGGCAGGTACGCCGGACCCAGCGGGCACACCTCGCCGTAGCCGGTAATGCCGGCGTCCGTTTCTACAGCGACGACCGTGCTATCGAACACCAACACCGACTTCCCGCCGGACCACTTGTAACTGCCCTCGTGCAGGGGCAAATCCACTTGCCACGCGGCGATTCGCTTGATGCGCATTGATCACTTTCTCAACGAATCAGTTCGTGAATAACGTGCCCGTGAACGTCGGTCAGCCGGCGGTCGATCCCGTTGTGCCGCACGCTCAGCTTTGTATGGTCGATCCCCAGCAAGTGGAGGATCGTGGCGTGAATGTCGTAAACTTCGGTCGGGTTCTTGCGGTCGGTGGGCTTGTACCCGAAGTCGTCGCTGGGGCCGTATGAGATACCGCCCTTGATGCCGCCCCCGGCCAGCCAGTTCGTGAAGCAGTACGGGTTGTGGTCGCGGCCCTTGCCGCCCTGCGAGGACGGCATCCGCCCGAACTCCGTCGTCCACAAGATGATCGTATCTTCGAGGAGGCCGAGGCGCTTCAGGTCCGCGATCAGCGCCGCCGCGCCGCGGGCCATGCCGTACGCCAGCGGGCCGTGGTCGCGCTTCACGTCCTCGTGGCTGTCCCAGTTGCGCCGCGGGAAACCGTTGTCGTTGCCGCTCCAGATTTGCACGAACCGCACGCCGCGCTCCAGCAGCCGCCGCGCCACGAGGCACTTGCGGCCGAAGTAGTCCGTCTCTTCGACCGGGTTGATCTCCTTGTCGAACGTGCCCTTGCCGTGATCGAGGCCGTACAGCTTGAGCGTGGCCTTCGTCTCCTTCGAGATGTCGAGCGCCTCCGGCGCGGCGAGTTGCATCTTCGCGGCCAACTCGTAGCTCTTGATGCGCGCGTCGAGCCTCTCGTCGCCGGGCCGCGCGGTCGCGTGGTCGCGATTGAGCTGCGAGAGCAGGTCGATCCCGGCCTTGTCACTGTCGCGCGTCACGAACTTCGCCCGCTCGTCGGGGAACAGGTCTTCGATGGGGTTCTTCGTGCCGGGGTAGATTGCCGCCCCCTGATGCTGTGCGGGCAGGAACGCGCTGTCCCAGTTCTTCGTGCCGTTCGAGGCGAGTCCGCGGTGGTCGGGCAGCACCACGAACGTGGGCAGGTTCTGGTTCATGCTGCCGAGGCCGTAGCTCGCCCAACAGCCCATGCCGGGGAAGCCGGGCCGGTTGAAGCCCGTTGTTTGCAGCAACGTCCCCTGCGAGTGAACGCCGGTCTTGCCGACGACGTTGTGAACGAACGCCATCTCGTCGACGACGTCACCCAGCGGGGCAACGACCTCACTCAGTTGCTTGCCGCTCTTGCCATACGGCTTGAAGTCCCAGACCGGCTTGAGCCAAGGGCCGAGGCCGTTCTGGAACGCCTCGACGTGTTCGCCGAAGTTCGACGGCTGCCCGTGCCGCTTCACCAGCTCCGGTTTGAAGTCGAACAGGTCGACGTGCGACGCCGCGCCCGCCATGAACAGTTGCACGACGCGCTTGGCCTTCGGCTTGTGATGGAGCTTGCTATCGGCGCGCGCGTCCGCGTCGAGCATCGCCGCCAGCGCGACGCCGCCGAACCCGTTGGCCGCGTGGAAGAGGAAGTCTCGCCGGTTCATCATTGCTCCCATGCGTCAGTCCACGAACACGAACTCGTTGAGGTTCAGGATCACGCGGCAGGTGTTGGCGAGGCCGTGTTGTTTCGCATACGCGAGCAGCGCGTCGCGCTCCTTCGCGGTCGGGTCGCGGCCCAGCGCGAGACGTACCGCGGTCGTGATGCGCTCGACATCGGTGGTGCCCAACTTCTCGACGCGGGCCGCGAAGTGCTTCGCCATTGCGAGCGCGAGCTGGTTGTTGAGCAGCGCGAGCGCCTGCTGCGGGGTCAGCGTCTGGTTCCGCTTCTCGACCGCGAGCGACGGGTCGGCGCAGTCCAGCGCGGCCATGAACGGCTGTTGCTTGGAGCGGACAACGAAGCGGTAGATGGCGCGTCTGTGGGCCTTCGCGTCTTCGGGGTCGTGAAGGTGGTACTGGTAGTGCGGCGAGTGCTCCGGCTTCTCGACGACGAAGTCGCGGAAGCTTGGGCCACCGGGCGTGAGGTCGAGCTTGCCAGCGACCGCGAGGATGCTGTCGCGCACCGCTTCCGCTTCGAGCTTCCGCCGGTTCTGCCGCCACAGATAGTGGTTGTTGGCGTCGATCTTCGCCCCGGCCTCGTTTGATAGAGACGATTGCTTGTAGGTCGCGCTTGTCACGATCAGCATGTGGAGCTTCTTCAACGATTGATGATCACGCAATTCGCTCGCCAAGTAGTCGAGCAATTCCGGGTGGGTCGGCAGTTGGCCCATCTTGCCAAAGTCGTTTGGCGTATCAACGAGGCCGCGACCGAAGTGATACTGCCACACGCGGTTCGCCATCACGCGATATGTGAGCGGGTTGTTGACATCGGTGATCCATTTCGACAGCGCCGCGCGGCGCTCGCCCTCGGTGTGGCTCGTCGGCAGGTTGAAGTTGCCGTTAATGCCGGGAATGGCCGGGACCGCGCCGGGCGCGACCTGCTTGCCGGGTTTAGTCACGTCGCCGCGCGCCAGCAGGTGAATCGGGCGCGGTTTGCCGCTCGCGCCGGTGCCGACGAAGTTCCCGCCCCCGGTGTGAACGGTGCCGATGTACGCGGTGCGGCGCGAGCCCGAGAGCTTCGCAAGCTCCGCATCGGCCGCAGCGACTTCGGCGCGGTGCGCGGCGATGTCCGCCACGCCATTCTCGCCAAGTGCTTTTTTCAGCAGCGAATCGCGCCGTTCGGTCAGCTTCGCGAGTTCGGCCGCTGGCAGCTTCGGGCCGGGGGCGGCGAGGCCGTCGGTCAGGTTCGACTTGCGCCACCGCGGACCGGCTTCGATGCTATCCAGCGCGGTCACCGGTGCCTTGAGCGCGCGGTTTTTGCCGTCCGCGTCGAGCGCTTCGAGTTCGGCCAGCGCGAGCATGTAATCGTTCTGGCGCGGGGCGAGTTTCGTCGCGGTCACGCGGATGTAGCGGCCGGCTTTGCCGTCGGCCTTCGCGGTGTAAGGGGCCATGCCGGACGGCGGGAAGTCCTTCGCGGTCTCGTCGGCGAGTATTACACTCGTCTTGAATGTGGGATCGTCGCTCACCTCGACCTTGAACCGCACTGGGAAGCCGAAACCAGCGCCGATGTTGTTGAAGTCGTCGTGACACGGCTTCAATATCACGCGCTCCAATTTGACACATTCGTTGAGATCGACCTGAACCCACTTGTTGACATTTTGTTGAGGCGACAGTTGAGAGTGGTAGCCGAACTCGGCCGGCTTCGGTGCGCTCGCGGGCTTGGTCGCGTCCGCGAGTTGCTTATCAATATCGACCAGCACCGCGCCTGCCTTCTGCCGCGCTTCGCCTTCGAGCGTAGCGAGTTTCGCGGTCGCGGTCTTCTTCTGGGCTTCCAGTTCCGCGCGGCGGGTCGCGACCTTCGGGTCGGTGTCGTAGCTCCGGTCGGCGCGGTCGATAGCCGCGAACACCGCTTGCAGCCGGTAGTAGTCCTCTTGCGCGATCGGGTCGAACTTGTGGTTGTGGCACTGCGCGCAGTGGACCGTCAGGCCCATGAAAGTGCCCATCGTGTTGGAAACGAAGTCGTCGCGGTCGAGGTGGCGCGCGACCTTGCCGTCGATCTTCGTTTCGGGCACTTCGACGTGGCCGATGAAGTCCCACGGGCCGGCGGCGAGGAACCCCAGCGCCTCGATGCCGTCCACGGTGCCGGGGAACAGCACATCGCCGGCGAGTTGCTCCTGCACGAACCGTGCGTACGGCTTGTCGGCGTTCAGCGCGCGGATGACGTAGTCGCGGTAGGGCCAAGCGTTTGGGCGCGGCTGGTCCTTGTCGTAGCCGTGTGTTTCACCGAAGTGGACCACGTCTAGCCAGTGCCGCGCCCAGCGCTCGCCGTAGTGTGGGCTGGCGAGCAGCTTGTCCACCAGCTTTTCGTAGGCGTCCGCGGCGTTGTCGTTCACGAACGCTTCGACCTCGTCCGGCGTCGGCGGCAGGCCGATCAGGTCGTAGTATAGCCGCCGAACCAGCGTGCGGCGGTCCGCCTCCTGTGAGAGTGACAGTGCCTTGTCACTGAGCTTGGCTCGGATGAAGGCGTCGATGGGGTGCGCGCTCACCTGCGGCTCGCGGCGAACGGGGACTGCTGGTTTCTTCAGCGGCTTGAAGCTCCACCAGTCGGCCGGATCGGTCTTCACCGCGTCGTTCGGCCCCTTCGCGCCCTCGTCGATCCACTTGCGCAGCGTGGCGACTTCCGCGGCCGTGAGGCGCGGGCCTTTGGGCGGCATCCGCACGTCGGGATCGTCGGACATGATGTGCTTGATGAGCGAGCTGTCGGCGCTCTTGCCGGGCGCGATCACCGCGCCGCCGTCGCCACCGGCCAGCGCGTCGGCGCGGCGGTCGAGGCGCAGGCCGCTCTTCTGCTTGTCCGGCCCGTGGCACGACGCGCAGTGCTTTGCAAAGATCGGTTTCACGTCGCGGTCGAAGTCCACCGCCTTCGGCTCGGCGGTACTGGCGAGCGGGGGGCGTAAGTCCCCTGTGGTGACGAGCAGAACGCAGAGGGCGAGATGCGGCGGAACGCGGAACAGCATCAGCGGTACTCCGGCGGATGTCATCCAGTGTACCCGAACGAAAGCAGTAGGCACACTCCGTGTGCCGTCGCAGTCCGCGCGGTACAGCGACGGCACACGGAGTGTGCCTACTACTTACAGCCCAAGAAGCGCGCCGGTGTCGCGCGCAATCAGCGCTTCGATCTTGGCTTCGTTCAGGCGGGGCAGGGCGGTGCCTTCAAGCATGGTGTTGAGGCTGCGCAGGCCGTCGAGCGTGGCGTTCACCGTCGTGAACGGGTAGTCGGTGCCGAACAGCACCTTGTCCCAGACGCCGTATTCCTGCACCAGCATCAGGCTGTGGTAGAACTGGAACGGCCGGTAGTGCAGCGCGCTGATGTCCGCGAACACGTTCGAGTGCTTGCGGATCGTGACGACGCACTCGCCCTCATACGGGTGGCCGAGGTGCGCCATGATGATCTTCACATCGGGGTGGCGGATCGCGACCGCGTCGAGGTGCCGCGGGAGCGTGCATTCGAGCGGCGCTTGGCTCACGAACGTCGTGCCCGTGTGCAGCAGTACCGGGAGCGCGTGCCTCGCCGCGTACTTCCACAGTGGTTCGAGAATCTCGTCGTCTGGGCGGAACCCGGCGTACATTGGCAGCAGCTTGATCCCGCGAAGGCCCAGCACTTCGTGCCCGTCGCGCAGTTCCCGTTCCCAACCGGGTTGCGTCGGATCGACGGACAAGAAGCCGATGAGCGTGTCCGGGTGCGCGCTCACATACTGCGCGATGCGGGCGTCATCGACCCACACGCCGGAGCGCCGCGCCTTGCCGCCGAAGACCACCGTGCGCACCGGGAGGCGGCACGCGGCCACGTAGTCTTCGTAGCGCACGGTCAGGTCGAACTCGGTGCCGCCCTTCGCGCGCTTCGCCTGCTCGCGAAAGTCCGCGGTGAAGTCCGTGGGGTACTCCCAGAAGTGGCTGTGAACGTCGATTACCATGTGGCGTTTTCGTCCCCCTTCGGCGCGTCGGGAAGCGGCGTCCAGCGGTACAGCCACCACATGCCGGCGTTGATGAGCAGCGCGAACACGTACACGTCGAACAGCGGGTCCCACGCGGCGCGGCCGGTCAGCCCGCGGTCCTTCTGCCAGTCGGCGAAGACGCCCACGAAGCCCTGCGACACCAGCGCGCCGAACACGCCGAGGCCGTTCATGAGGGCGAACAGAGTCGCGGTGTGCTTGCCCGCTTGCGGGATCGCGCACGACCACCAGTTCGGCAGCGTCACGTGCATCGCGCAGAACGATACCCCCCACAGCGCCGCGAGCGCCAGCGCGTCGTCTTGGCGGATGCCGAGGAACAGGCACGCGGCGGCGACGAGGTAGCAGCTAACGCCGAGGACACGCCGCGCGCGCACCGGGTCCGCACACTTCGAGAGCCGGTCGGCGAGCCAGCCGCCGAACAGCATCCCGACCGCGGAGCAACCCATGATGAGTGACGTGAGGTTGCCCGCTTCGACGTTCTCGATGCCGCGCGAGGCGTTCAGGTACTTCTGGAACCACGAGTAAAAGAAGTAGGTGTAGAACGCGCCGAACACCATGATGCAACTGAGGACGATGATGCCGCGATTCGTGGCGACCGCGGCCCACGGCACCGGGCCGGGGTTGGTGTCATCCGTCTGCGGTTCCGCTTCGGCGCGGATGCGTTCGAGTTCCGCTGGGTTCACGCCTTTGTGCCGCGCGGGGTCATCGCGGAACCAGAACCAGAAGCCGACCGCCCACACCGCACCGAGGATGCCGTAACTGAGGAACACCCAGCGCCAGCCGGCGACTTCGATAAGGCGCGCGGTGGCGACGGGCGCGGCGACCGCGCCGACCTGCGCGAACGCCAGCATCACGCCCTGCACGCGACCGCGCTCGGCGGGTGGGAACCACTTCGCCATCACCTTCGCCGCGCCGGGGAACGCGCCGGCCTCGGCCGCGCCGAACAGGAACCGCGTTAGCACGAGCGTGAGCAACCCGGTCGCTGCCCCGGTCATCGCGGTGAAGAGCGACCACGCCATGACGATTTGCGCGAGCACCGAGCGCGGCCCCTTGCGGTCGGCCCACCATCCCACCGGCACCGCGAACAGCCCATACGCGAGCGTGAAGGACATGAGCACGAGGCTCATCTGCGAGTTCGAGAGGCCGAGTTCGTTCTGGATGGGCACGACCGCCTGCCCCATGCAAATGCGGTCGAGGTACAGAATGCCGGACAGCCCGCACAGCCACGCGGCCACGAGGAGCCGCGCGCGTGTCGGCAACAGCTCGGGGGGGGCCGGTTTGGGAGACGATGACATGGGCCGCATTGTAGCCCGCCGTTCCGCGACGGTCCTCTGCCAATTCGCGCGCTGTGAAGAACCGCCGCGGAGCGCGCGGGCTACTCTAATCCAGCCACGAGTACGGGTACTTGGGGTCGTCGAGTTCCATGGCCTGCTTGGTGACGAACAGCGGGCGGAAGGTGTCCACCATCACCGCGAGTTCGTCGGTCCACTTCACGTCGCGGCTGGCGACGATGGTGCCGGGGTGCGGGCCGTGCGGGATGCCGTGGGGGTGTAGCGTGAACGAGCTTTCTTCGACCCCGCGGCGGCTGCCGAACTTGCCGCGCACGTAGTACAGCACCTCGTCGCTCTCCACGTTGCTGTGGGCGTAGGGCACCTTGATCGCGTCCGGGTGCGTGTCGAGCATCCGCGGGGCGAAGGTGCAGAGCACGAAGCCAGACGTCTCGAAGGTCAGGTGGATGGGCGGCGGCTGGTGGATTGTTCCGGTGATGGGCTCGAAGTCGTCCGCGTTGAAGGTGAACGGGTACACTAGGCCGTCCCAGCCGATCACGTCGAAGGGGTGGCTCGCGAGAACGTAGCGCGTCAGCCTCGAACCGTCCTTGATGAGGACCGGCGTGTCCTTCTCCTCGTCGATGACGAACAGGTCCGTGGGGCCGTGGAGGTCGCGCTCGCAGTACGGCGCGCCGAGGCGCAGTTGCCCGTCGTGGTTCAGGTACTTGGGTGGGATGTTGATCTGCCCCTCGGACTCGATCACGAGTAGGTCGGCTTGCGTGGCGGCGTTCATTTCGAGCTTGTAGGTGGTGCAGCGCGGGATAACGACGTAGTCGAACGGCTTCACCAGCAGCACGCCGAACTGCGTGAGCAATCGCCCGCTCCCTTTGTGAACGAAGATCACTTCGTCCGCGAGGGCGTTGCGGTAGAGCTCGGCTTGCTTTTCAGAAGGCCGGCATCGCCAGAGGGTCACGTCGCTATTGGTGAACAGCGGCACGCGGCCCGTCACGGGGTCGCCGTTCGCCGGCATCGCGCCGCTCTTCAGGTGGTGGTGCCGCAGTTCGGGCACGGCCGCCGCTTCCACCACGAGCGTACCGGTGGCCTCGACGTGCCGCACGCGCGTCGGCGGGCGCAGGTGGTATGCACTGGAATACGCGCGTGAGAACCCCTGCGTCGTAATGACCTCTTCGTAGAAGATGCCCTCGTTCTTGAACCCCGGCGACGTGCGGTGCGCGGTGTGCCGCTTTGGGGGGATGCTGCCGCGGGAGAGGTAGTGTGGCATTGGTCTAAGTCCCAAGTCGTAAGGTCGAACGTCGTAACGTCGAAGAGTGCCGGCGTCGAAGTCTGTGACGTAACGACTTTCGACCTTACGACGTTCGACATAAAGAAGAAGCGTGGCCCAGCACCGTCGGCCCTTCCTTCAGCAACGAACACGTCGGCTTCCAACCGAGCGCGACGCGACGGGCGAGCAGTTCGTCCGCAGTCGGCCGGTGATCCCAGACGGCGACCGCCGCAAGTTCACCGAATCAGGACACGCCGAACACGAGCCATCGCGCGTCCGGCAGCGGTAGGTACAGGTCGTAGCTGTACTCGTCCTGCTGCACGAGGTCGATCCCCGCGAACGCGATGCCGAACCCCGGTGCCCACTTCAGAATCGCTTCGAGGTTCCGCAGCGGCGCGACCAGCGCGCCGAGCGCGGGATCAGCAGCGCGGAGTGCGGCGAGTTGGTCGGCGTGGGTCATGTTCAGACCACAGATTGGTGATTATGCCTTTCGTTTCTACTGGACGCAGAGGCGCAGTCTTTCAATCGTCAATCACCAATCTGCAATCGAAAATCACAGCGTCCCGCGCAGTTCCTGTTCGCGCTCGATGGCCTCGAACAGGGCTTTGAAGTTGCCCTTCCCGAAGCTCTTGCTGCCGCGGCGCTGGATCACCTCGAAGAACAGCGTCGGGCGGTCGGCCACCGGCTTCGTGAAGATTTGCAGCATGTACCCCTCGTCGTCCTTGTCCACGAGGATGCCGAGGTCGGCCAGCTCCTTCAGGTCTTCGCGGATCGGGCCGACGCGCGCCGTCAGCGTTTCGTAGTAGGTCATGGGCACGCGCAGGAACGACACGTCGTTGGCCCGCATCGCGCGCACGGTCTTGATGATGTCGCCGGTGATGAGCGCGATGTGCTGAATGCCGGGGCCACCGTAGTACTGCAGGTACTCGTCGATCTGGCTGCGGCGCTTGGCCTTCGCTGGCTCGTTGATGGGGAACTTGATGCGCCCGGTGCCGTTCTGCACCACCTTGGACATCAGCGCGGAATACTCGGTGCTGATGTCCTTGTCGTCGAACGAGACGAGCTGGTTGAAGCCCAGAATCTTGTTGTACCAGCCGACCCACTCGTTCATCTTCCCTTCTTCGACGTTGGCGACCATGTGGTCGATGGCCGCGAGGCCGACCGGCCGCGCGGTCTTGTCTTGGTAGCGCTCCGGGTCGATGGGCCGGTAGCCCGGCGCGAACACCCCGCGGTAGCGGTCGCGGTTAATGAACGTGTGCGTGGTGTCGCCGTAAGCGTGGATGCTGGCCGTTTCGTAGACGCCGTACTCGTCTTCGAGCGCCTCCGGCGCGCGGGCCGGGTTCGCGCCGCGCCGAACGGCCTCGTCGAACGCGGCACGCACGTCGGGCACGTCGAGCGCCACGTCCATCACCCCGTCGCCGTGGCTCACGAGCCGCTTGCTCTCGGGGTGCTGGTCGGACAGTGGCGAGGTCAGCACAAAGGTGATCTCGCCCTGCTTGAGGACGTACCCGGCCTCGTGGCGGACCTTCGTTTCGAGGCCGGCGTAGGCGATCACGTCGAACCCGAAGGCGTTGCGGTAGAAGAACGCGGATTGGCGCGCGTTCCCCACGAAGAACCGGACGTGATCGATCTTCCGCAGCGGAATGTCTGTCATTGGAACTCACACTGGATGGAAGGTTTCGATGCACGATGAACGCGGGAGAAAGACACGATCAGAAAGAAGCAGTGTTTGAAGAACTCTGTTCTTTGCCTTGGTCGTGTCTTTCTCCCGCGTTCATCGTGCGGCGGAACCTTCTCGATTACAGCACCGGGATGCCGAAGCGCCGGACGAGCGCTTCGAGTTCGCGGCGCAGGAAGGGCATGGACGGGGCGACGAAGAAGTCCACCTGCATCTGCGACGGGTCGTAGTCCGTGGTAATCACGGTGTCGGTCACGAACGGCCGGCGCGTCGCGCGTGGCGAGAAAAGCGAGTGGGGAATCTCGCCGGTACTGCTGAGGATTCCGGCCCCAAACACCTTCGTTTCGCCGGCTTCCTCGATCAGCCCGAACTCGATGCTGAACCAACTGAACCGCTTGAGCGCGAGTACTTGGTCGCCCTTCTTGGTGGTCGCGGCGGCCTTGCCGATGAGGGTGAGGAGTTCGGCGTAGTCTTGGTTCATCAGGGGCGGGACGTGGCCGAGGCAGTCGTGGATCATGTCCGGTTCGGGCGTGAACTCGGGGTGAGACCCGTGCCGGATGAACTGCGTGACCGGGAACCCGCGCTCCGCGATGTACTCGTAGAAGGTGCGGTACGGGAGCGCGCCCTCCGCGGGCACGAGGTGCATGTTCGTTTCGCGCTCGAGCCGCTTACTGAGGGTCCTCAGTTGCGGGATCTCGTCCTGTGTGATGGCGAGATCGTCCTTCGCCTTCAAGTAGAGGGCGCATGCGTGCTTGCGGTGCAATTCGTCCAGCTTGGGCGTCACCTCGCGCCAGATACGAGTCTCTTCGGGGGTGTACGTGACAAACGGGGGGCCGAGGCACTCGAGCCGGTGCTTGCGGGTCTGCGCGAAGAGCTCCTTGCGGCGCTCGATGTAGCCGTAGTCGTTCTCGCCGGGGTGCCCCGGGTCGAGGATTAGTTCGGTCACGTCTTCGGGCACGACCATTGAGTTGGCGTCGATGACCGTGCCGTATTCGACCAGCGTGTTCGGTGCGTCGTTCATCTGTTACGCTCCCCATCTGGGAGAGGCCGAGGGGTCCAGCTATTCTATCGACGCTGGGGCGGGCCGTGGTTCGAGTATTGCCGCCCCGCGCCCGACGCGCCCCGTTTCGCGAACGCAGGAACCGAACATGAAGGTCGCTTTTTTCGAAACGACCGGCACGCCCGACGTAATCCGCGTGGGCGAACTACCGACCCCGGAGCCGAAGGCCGGCGAGGTCCGCGTGCGCGTCGGCGCGGCATCGATCAACCCCATCGACACCTACATCCGCTCAGGAGCAGCGCCTATGCCGCTCCCGAAGCCGGCAATCACTGGAACCGATTTTGCGGGCATCGTGGACGCCATCGGACCGGGTGCGACCGCGTTCCGCGTCGGCGACCGCGTGTGGGGCAGCAACCAAGGATTACTGGGCCGGCAGGGGACGTGTGCCGAGTTCGTGTGCGTCGAGGAACGGTGGGCGTACCCCGCGCTCGAAGGGGTCGCGGACGAGGTGTTCGCGTCGGTGGCGCTAGTGGGCATTACCGCACACTTGGGTCTGTTCCAGCGTGCGAATCTGGCACGCGGCGAGGTCGTCTTCGTCAACGGCGGCACCGGCGGCGTCGGGTCGATGGTCGTTCAGATGGCGAAAGCCGCCGGCGCGAAAGTCATCTGCACTGCGGGAAGTGATGAAAAAGCCGCAATTGCTCGCCAACTGGGAGCCGACTGGATCGTCAATTACAAGACGGACGACGTCGCGGCCCGCGTGAAGGAAGCCACGGGCGGAGCGGGCGTCAACGTATGGTACGAAACGCTGCCGCCGGGCGACTTAGACACGACCGTGGAACTGATGGCCCCGCGCGGGCGCATCGTCGTGATGGCCGGGCGCGCGGCGCGTCCCGTCCTGCCGAACGGCCCGTTCTACGTGAAGGGGCTGTCGCTGGTCGGGTTCGCGATGTTCAACATGAGCGCGGACGAGCAGCGAAAGGCCGCGGACGCGATCCGCAACTGGATTCGCGAAGGAGCGTTGCAACCGCTCATCGGGGCGCGATTTCCGCTCGACCGGACGGCCGCGGCGCACCAATTGCAAGAAGAGAATACGCTGAAAAAGGCTGGGACGCTGACCGGGAAGATCGTCATTCTTCCGGGGGAATAGCGGGGAACGCGCGTAAGGTTGCGCCGCTTGCACCGAATAACCGTTCGAGCAACCATTCGGGGTGTAACATGTCGCAAACCCTTATGCTTCTCGTGCTCGGTGGTGTCGGCGTCCTGCTGTCCGCGTCGCCGGCGGCGGCGCAGTTCCCGCGCGGTTACCCTGCGGTGCCCAACATCGTCCCGTCGTACAACCCATTCTTTTACCTGCCCCAGTACCGCTACCAGACGAGCCGGTCGCTGAGCTTCTCCGGACCGTACGGGAACTTCCAGTACAACTCGTACCGCTGGGGCGTGAGCGTGAACAACCCCTACGCGGTGGCCGGTGCCGCGGCACTGTACAATTCGCACCCGCTGTACGCGGTCGGGATGTCGTCGATGAGCGGTGGCACTGGGATGCCGACCCAACTCGCGCTGGCCGAACAGCGGGCAATCGAGCGCGCACAGCGCGCCGCAGCGCTCCCCGGCGACGACAGAACAAGCCCGGATCGTGGCCCGGTCGGGGGCATCCCGCTGCCCGGCCCCGGCCTCGAACTGCCGAAACACATCGCGGCCGCACTCGCAACGCAAGACGCGACTGTGATCGGCGGCGGCGACCCGCTGAACGCGATCCTGAAAGAAGTACAGCGGTTCGAGTCAAAGGGCGCGAAAGGGCCAAGCACGTTCGTCCCTCCGCTGCAACTCGACGACGTGCGCTTCGCCGGTCCGCCGGTCGCGGACCTTCTGAACCTCGCGCGTCAGGGCTCTAAGTTGAACCTGCCTGCGGTCTTCGACGACGCGGCCCTTGCGGCGGTGCGGAAGGACTTGGAGAAGGACTTCGCGGCGGTCGCCGAGGCTCTGCAAGCGGGCAAAGCCCCAGACGCGGCGAAGGTGGCGATCCTCGCGGGCACCATGAAGCGCGTGCAAACGGCCGCGGCCCCGCTCGTCAAAGACCTGCCCGCGGACGGCCCGACGCGAACGTTCCTCGCCGAACTCGACCGCGCGACCACCGCGCTCCGCGCCGGCGGTGGCGCGGGCCTAATCGACCCCAAGTGGGCGGCAGAGGGGCTGACCGTGGGCGACCTCGTGAAGCACATGGCGAAGCACAAGCTGACGTTCGCCCCGGCCCCGCTCGGCCGCGACGATTCGTACGTCACACTCCACAAGAACCTCGCGACTTACCTGTTCGTGCTGTCGGAAGCCAAGAAGTAACCCGTCTCGTGTTATGGCTTTCGCTTCTGTAGCCGGCCTCAATCAGGCCGGCTCCAACACGCAGTACACGCGCGCTGAGGTAAGACCCCACAACTCCCCCACGTTTCCCACTTGTGCCCGCCCGCGGGCACGATATACAACAACCGCAACGGTCCCGGAAGCGCCGAACACGGCGCGGCCCGCGGGCGTTTCCCCGTTTAGAAGGCTCCACGCATGAAGCGCGCGCTCATCACCGGCGTCACGGGTCAGGACGGCAGTTACCTCGCCGAACTGCTTCTCGAAAAGGGTTACGAGGTTCACGGCACCGTCCGCCGATCCAGCACGGAGTCGTTCGAGCGCATCGAACACCTCGCCGGTAAGATTCACCTCCACCAAGCCGACTTGCTCGACCAACTCTCGATCATCGACGTCGTGAAGGAGACAGACCCGCACGAGGTGTACAACCTCGCGGCCCAGAGCTTCGTGCCGACGAGCTGGAAGCAGCCGATGCTGACCGGCCAGTTCACCGCGCTTGGCGTCACCCAAGTGCTGGAAGCGATCCGCTTGCTCGGCAAGGACCGCATCCGGTTCTACCAAGCGTCGAGCAGCGAGATGTTCGGTAAGGTTCAGGAAGTGCCGCAGCGCGAGGAGACCCCGTTCTGGCCGCGCAGCCCCTACGGGGTGGCGAAGGTGTACGGGCACTGGATCACGGTGAACTACCGCGAGAGCTACAACATGTTCTGCTGTAGCGGCATCCTGTTCAACCACGAGAGCGAGCGCCGCGGCAAGGAGTTCGTGACCCGCAAGGTGACGGACGGCGTCGCCCGCATTAAGCTCGGTCTCGCCACCGAACTGAAGCTGGGCAACCTCGACGCCAAGCGCGACTGGGGCTTTGCCGGCGACTACGTTCGCGCGATGTGGCTAATGCTGCAACAGGACAAGCCCGACGATTTCGTCGTCGCCACCGGGGAGACTCACACCGTCAAGCGCCTCGTGGAACTGGCCTTCGCCGCGGCCGGGCTGGACTGGCAGAAGTACGTGAAACTCGACCCTGCGCTCGTCCGCCCGGCCGAAGTGGAACTGCTCATCGGTGATCCGGCTAAGGCGCAGCGCGTACTCGGCTGGAAGCCCGAAGTCACCTTCGAGCAACTCGTCGAGCGCATGGTGAAGGCCGATCTCGCGCGGCTGCAGGGCAAACCGCTTCCCGACTTCAAGGCCCGAGGCATCTGATTGTCGATTGCAGATTGTTGATTGCAAATTACAGCCGGCACTACGTTCGCCGCAATGCCGGCACTTCAATCACAAATCTGCAATCGTAAATGCCCCTATGCGAATCCTCATCACCGGCAGTACCGGGTTCGTCGGCGGCCACTTGGTGGAACACCTTGCGGCGGCGGGCGGGCACGCGCTGGTGGGGCTGAGCCGGCGCGGGGCGTGGCCGGCGGCGCTCGCTCACCTCGCGCCGCACGTTCAGCTCGTTGCGGCCGACTTGCTCGACGCGGTCGGCACCGAGCGCGCGGTCCGCGCCGCCCAGCCCGAATGGGTGATCCACCTCGCGGGCTACGCCAACACCGGCGGCTCGTTCCGCGACCCCGATCGGGCGTGGGCCGAGAACCTGACCGGCACCCGCACGCTCTACGACGCCATCGCGCGATCGGGCTTGGAGCCGCGTGTGCTGTTCGTCTCCACAGGTCTCATCTACGGCGAACCCGACCGCCCGGACGCGGCGTGCGACGAGTCCACGACGCTGAAGCCGGCCAGCCCCTACGCCGCGAGCAAGGCCGCCGCCGACCTCGCCAGCTACCAGTACTCGCGCAGCCACGGGTTCGACGTGCTCCGCGTGCGCCTGTTCAACCAGATCGGCCCGCGGCAGGGGGCCGACTTCGCGGTGCCGAACTTCGCGCGACAGATCGCGGCGGCCGAACTCGGCAAGCAGGCGCCCGTCGTGGAAACCGGCGACCTGTCCGCGAAACGCGACATCACCGACGTGCGCGACATCGTCGCGGCGTTCCCGCTGCTGTTGCAGAAGGGCACGAGCGGCGAGGCGTACAACGCGGCCCGCGGCGACTCCTACCGCATTCAAGACTTGCTCGACCGCCTCGTCTCAATGGCCCGCGTGCCAATTCAGGTGCATCAGACCATCGAGCCGGGGCGCAAGTCCGATACCGCGGTCACGCGCGCCGACGCAACAAAACTGCGCACCGCGACCGGCTGGGCACCGCGCGTCCCGCTCGACCGCTCCCTCGCCGACATCCTCGACTACTGGCGCGCCGTCGCCCGCGGCTGACGCGCTCAGCGCGCGGCGGTAACGTGAATCTTTCCGCTGCCGGGGCCGCTGATGCGGCCGATGATCGCGCTCGCGAGCACGCCGCTCGCGGCAAGGGCGCGCGACGCCTCTCCCGCGCGCGCTTCCGGTATCGCGGCCAGCAGCCCGCCGGACGTTTGCGCGTCGCACAGTAGCAACTGCACGTCGGGCGACACGTCCGGCGCGAACTCCACCCAATCGGCGAGGAACTTGGCGTTAGCGCGTGTGCCGCCGGGAGCAATGCCGGCCTTCACGTACTCGCGCGCCGCGTCCAGCACCGGCACGCGGTCGGCCCAGACCTCCGCTGTTACGGCGCTGGCCGCGGTCACGTTCCGCAGGTGTCCGAGCAGCCCGAACCCGGTCACGTCCGTGAGCGCGTGAACGTCGAACTCGGACAGTACCTCCCACGCGCCGCGGTTCAGCGTCGTCATCACTCGGATCGCGTCGGTGATCGCGCCGCGCGTGTCTTGATCGTTCTTCGCCGCGGTGGAGATGATGCCGAGGCCGAGGGGTTTGGTGAGAACGAGCGCGTCGCCCGGTCGCGCGCCGGCGTTTGCCCGCACGCGCTTCGGGTGCACGGTGCCGACGACCGCGAGGCCGAAGATCGGTTCTTCGCTCTTAATGGTGTGCCCGCCGACGATGCTGATGCCCGCGGTGGCGGCGATCTCGCTCGCGCCCGCCAGTATCTCGCCCAACACAGTCGCGGGCAGCGCGTCGGGGAACCCGACGATGCTGAGCGCCGCGGTCGGTGTGCCGCCCATTGCGTACACGTCCGAAAGGGCGTTGGCCGCGGCCACGCGCCCGAAGTCGCGCGGTCCGTCCACGATGGGCGTGAAGAAGTCCGTCGTCAGCACGAGCGCGAGGTCGTCGCTGAGTTTGTAAATCGCCGCGTCGTCGGCGGTCGAACTGCCGACCAGCACGTTCGGGTCGGTGACGGGCGGCAGCATCCCCAGCAGCGGCAGCAGGAAGCCCGGCGGGTGCTTGGCGGCGCACCCGGCGCGCTTGGCGAGTTTTGTGAGGCGCAGCGGTTCGGTCGGGTTCATAGTGCGAGTTCCTGTCAGTGGTGTGCCGTCAGTGTAGCCGAACGCCCCACCGTCCGGGTACGATGTGTTCACCCGCCTTCTCGGAACCGCCATGCGCCGACTCGCTCTCCCCACATTGCTCGTCCTCGCCGTACCCGCGCTCGCGGCCGACGCACCGCACTGGGCGTTCCAGCCGGTGAAACGGCCCGCGCCGCCCGACCTGAAGCTCACCAACCCCATCGACCGCTTCGTCGCCAAGAAGCTCAGTGACAACGGACTGTCACTGTCGCCTGAAGCCGACCGCCGCACGCTCCTTCGGCGGCTCAAGTTCGACCTGCTCGGCCTGCCGCCGACGCCGGACGAGGTCGACGTGTTCGTGAGCGACAAGGACGCGAACGCCTACGAAAAGCTGGTGGAGAAGTACCTCGCCTCGCCACACTTCGGCGAGCGCTGGGGGCGTCACTGGCTCGACGCGGTGCGGTTCGCCGACAGCCACGGGTTCGAGATGAACCAGCCGCGGCCCAACGCCTACCACTACCGCGATTGGGTCATCAAGAGCATCAACGACGACAAGCCGTATGACCGCTTCGTAACGGAGCAACTCGCGGGCGACGCGCTCGGCGCGGACGCGGCCACGGGGTTCCTCGTCGCCGGGCCGTGGGATCAGGTGAAAAGCCCGGACCCGGTGCTGACCGCGAACCAGCGCGCGGACGAGCTGCACGACATCATCGGCACGACGAGTTCGACGTTCCTCGGCCTTACGGTGGCCTGCGCGCGGTGCCACGACCACAAGTTCGACCCGATCCCGCAGAGCGACTACTACCAGTTCAAAGCGGTGTTCGCCGGGGTGCAGCACGGCGAGCGCGCCGTGCGTGTCGGCGACGACGCGGCACGCCGGTTCCGAACTGAATTGTTGCGAGCCAAGCTCGCGGCGACGGAAGCAAAGCTCGCGGCGCTAGAACCGTACGCGGACCCGGCCGCAACCGAGGCCCGCCGCGCGCCGGTCAACTCGCGGGCCAACGTCGAACGGTTCAAGCCCGTGAAAGCGAAGTTCGTGCGGCTCGTTGTGTTCGAGACGACCAACTTTGAGCCGTGCATCGACGAATTGGAAGTGTTCACCAGCGGGCCGAACCCGACCAACGTCGCGCTCGCGAGCGCCGGAGCGAAGGTCACGTCGTCCGGCAACTCCCCGCCGTCCGAGATTCACCGGCTCGAGTTCCTCAACGACGGCAAGTACGGCAACGAGCGTAGTTGGATCTCGAACAAGGTCGGCCGCGGGTGGGTCGCGGTCGAGTTCGCCGAGGTCGCGACCATCGACCGCGTCGTGTGGGGCCGCGACCGCGACGAGAAGTTCATCGACCGCACGCCGACGCGCTACCGCGTCGACGTGTCGCTCGACCGCGAGGCGTGGACCGTGGTGGCGTCGTCGGACGACCGCGCCGCGTTCAGTTCAAAGGAAGTACCCGGCTCGCCGGCGCGGGCGGCGGTCGCCCGCGAGGTGGCCGACCTGCGCGCCCAACTCGCCACAGTCGCGCGGGCCTCGATCGGCTACGTCGGGCGCATGACAGCGCCGGAAGCGACACACCGTCTCCACCGTGGCGATGCGACCCAGAAGAAAGAAGCCGTCGGCCCCGGCGGGCTGAGCGAGATTGGTGCGGCGCTTGACATTCCCGACCGCGCTACCGACCCCGAGCGCCGCGCGGCACTAGCCAAGTGGATTACGGCCCCGGCGCACCCGCTCACCGCGCGCGTCGCCGTAAACCGCCTCTGGCACCACCACTTTGGCACCGGCATCGTGGATACGCCGAGCGACTTCGGGCTAAACGGTGGCAAGCCCTCGCACCCGGAACTGCTCGACTGGCTAGCTGCAGAGTTGGTTCGACCCACCCCCCCGGCCCCCCTCCCTGAAGGGAGGGGCGAGAAAGGCAGTGGCAACTCTTCCTCCCCCCTCCCTTCAGGGAGGGGGGCCGGGGGGGTGGGTTCTGCTTGGTCCCTCAAGCACATTCACCGCCTGATCGTGACGAGCACCACCTACAAGCAGTCGTCCGTGATGCGCGCCGACGGCGCGGCGAAGGACGCGCAATCGCGCCTGCTGTGGCGCTTCCCGCCGCGCCGGTTGGAAGCCGAACCGTTGCGCGACGCGATCCTTGCCATCAGCGGCAAACTTGACCTCACGCCGGGCGGACCCGGGTTCGACCTGTTCGAGCCGAACAACAACTACGTCCGCGTGTACTCGCCCAAGAAGGACTTCGGCCCGGCCGAGTTCCGCCGCATGGTGTACCAGTTCAAGCCGCGGATGCAACTCGACGATACGTTCGGGGCGTTCGACTGCCCCGACGCCGGACAGATCGCCCCGAAGCGAAACGTATCGATCACCCCGCTGCAAGCGCTGAACCTGATGAACAGCAACTTCGTGCTGCAACAAGCGAGGTGCTTCGCGGAGCGCGTCGAACGCGACGCCGGAAAGGACGCCGGGGCACAGGTACGCCGGGCGTTTGTGCTGGCGTTCCAGCGCGTGCCCAGTGCGAAGGAGCAGTCCGCGGCCGTCGCGCTCGTGCAGGCCCACGGCCTCCCGGCCCTGTGTCGCGCGCTGTTCAACGCCAACGAGTTCTTGTTTGTGGGCTGAACGCTGAAGATGAGGGCACGCGCGATCCGATGGGCGGGGGGGCATTCGTCTGCTTCCGAAGGTCGTGTGCTCGCATATCCGGTTCCGCGGTTCGGGCCGGAGACGAGTTGGCACTCTGGCAAACTGGCAATCTTGGGGAGGCAAACACTGGAAAAACCAGCGTTTCACCCAAAGTGGCCACTCAACAGAATTGGCAATCTGGGGTGGCAATCTGGCAATCTGGGTCGGGAATGAACGGTCTCTTTTTGGTAATCTGGGTCGAATTTCGCGTCGGGAGGTAGGCAACGATGGGGTTGGAACGCACGGTTCAGTTCCCGGCGGACGGGGTGCCGGCGTGGGGCGCGGTGGCGGCGCACCTCGCGCGCGTCGGCGCGGCTGCACCGCTCCGCATGATCGACGGGATGCCGGCGTTCCCCGACGAAGAGCCCGAACGGGGGTGGCGCGAGCTGCGCGCCGGCCTCCCAGCGGGTATGGTCACGGTGCGGCGCGCAGGCGACTCGATCGCCGTCGTCGTTTGGAGCAACGCCGATGCCGCACTTCTGGCGGCGCGCGACGTGGTCGCATGGGCGTGTGCCGCGGCCGGCGGCGGGTCGGTCGAGGGTGCGCTCGCCGACGAGTTCGCCCGAGTGTGCGGCCTAAGTCCGGCATAACCGGCACAGTCACGCGCCCCCGCTCAACTTCCCCTCTGTTCCGCCTTTCCCCGACCTTCGCGAGGGCCGATACCTTACCGTAGCCGGTTGGTCTTGTCCGCGCGGCGCGGGTTCGCTACCTTCCGCGAACTTCGGGGCCGCGCGCCGGCCCGGAGGGAAGGGGTTCCACCGTGGGCGTAACCGTCCGGGAACTGGCCGAGTGGGTTCGGGGCGAGCTGCACGGCGACCCCGAACTCGCCATTATGAACGCCCGCACCCTGTCGGAAGCGGGGCCGGGTGACATCACGTTCGTAGAGAACGAGAAGAACCTCGCGGCGTGGCACACCAGCCGCGCGAGTGCGGCCGTTGTGCCGTCGAGTGCGCCCGTTAACGGGCGGCCGGTCATCCGCGTCGCGGACCCGCTCATGGCGTTTGCCGACATCGTGCGGCACATGCGCGGGCACCCGGCAGAGCCGGTCGGCGCGGTCCACCCCGCGGCGTTCGTTCACCCGACGGCCGCGCTCGCGCCGGGCGTCTCGGTCGGGCCGTTCGCGGTGGTCGGTGAGGGCACATCGATTGGGGCGAACTCGAACATCGGGGCCGGGGCCGTGATCGGCCGGTTCTGCAAGCTCGGCTGCAACGTGACCGTACACCCGCGCGTCGTGGTGTACGACGACTGCGTGTTCGGTGACCGCGTGACCGTGCACGCCGGGTCGGTGATCGGCGCGGACGGGTTCGGCTACCGGAACCACGAGGGCCAGCACATCAAGGTGCCGCAACTCGGTTGGGTCGAACTCGAAGACGACGTGGAAGTCGGCTCGTGTTCGACCATCGACCGCGGCACGTTCGGCCCGACGCGGGTCGGCGCGGGAACGAAGATCGACAACCTTGTGATGATCGGCCACAACTGCCAGATCGGGAAACACAACGTGCTGTGCGGTCAGGTCGGCATCGCCGGCTCGTGCACGACAGGCGACCACGTCGTGATGGCCGGGCAGGTGGGCCTCGCGGACCACGTGACCATCGGGGCGCGCGTGACCATCGGGGCGCGGTCCGGGGTCGCGGCCGAGATTCCGCCCGACAGCAACGTACTGGGCGCGCCCGCGGTGCCGCTGCAACAGCAGAAGCGGCTGCTCATCAGCCTCGCGAAACTGCCGGACCTTCGCGACGACGTGAAGAAGATCAAGAAGCACCTCGGGCTGGAGGGCGGGTGATGGTGCCGGCGGTGCTGCCGTTCGGGGCGGGCGCGCCGGCGGCGTTCGACACGCGCGAGCCAGTCGGGTTGCTGGCGTGCGGGGGCCGGTTCCCGGTGCTGTTCGCGGAGAAGGCCCGCGAGTGCGGCGTTCCGGTCGTGTGCGTCGGCGCGGCGGGGATGGCCGACCCGCGGCTGCGCGAGGTCTGCACCGAGTTCCGCTGGATGCGCAGAATGGCCCTCGGCGGTGTGGCCCGCACGTTCCGCCGCGCCGGGTGCCGCCGGTGGACGATGGCCGGCAAGTTCGAGAAGCGCGTCCTGTTTCAGCCGTGGCGCTGGCTGTACCTGCTGCCCGATTGGTTCGCGGTGCGGTTCTGGTTCCGCCGCCGGCGCGGGGCGAACAACGACGACTCGCTCCTGCTCGGCCTGATCGCCGAGTTCCGCCGCTACGGGCTGGAGTGCGTCTCCGCCCTCGACCTGTGCCCGGAGTTGCTCGTGAAGGAAGGCGTACTCACGAAGCGGAAGCCGACCGCGGCCGAGGCGAAGGACATCGCGTTCGGCTGGCACCTCGCGCGCGAGATGGGCCGGCTCGACGTGGGCCAGAGCGTGATGGTGCGCGACCGTGCGGTTCTCGCGGTCGAGGCGATTGAGGGCACCGATCAGGCCATCGCGCGGGCCGGCGAACTGTGCCGCCGCGGGGCGTTTGTGGTCGTGAAGGTGGCGAAGCCCGAACAGGACCGGCGGTTCGACGTGCCGACCGTGGGCACCAAGACCATTGAAGCGATGAGGGCCGCAGGCGCGACGGTCTTGGCCGTCGAAGCCGGGCGTACGATCCTGCTGGACGAGGCCGCGACCGTCGCGCTGGCCGAGAAGTACGGGATGGTAATTACCAGCCTCGTGTCGCCCCCGGCCTGATGCCTCCGTTTAGTGGGGGCGCGGAACGAAAGCTCCGCAATCCCTGTTCCCTTCGCGCCCGCGGCGCGGGTATAACTAACGCGGTACACCGTCGCTGGGTCCGGTTCGGCTCGTTGCCCGCCCGCGCCACCCGCAGTGCGACCCGACTGGTCCGCTCATGGGGTCGATCTCGTTCTTGCTCCCGAACCCGCTCCCCAGCGCCGCCGCGGACGCGCTCCCGGCCGCGTGCCTCGCGTCCACGCGCGGGTACGACGACCAGACGCCCGTCCCCACCAAACTCGACATCATCGGCGACCGCCTCACGGTCACGCGCACCCAGAACGAGAGCGGCTACCTGCTCGTGCCGTGGCCGGTGGAGCCGTTCGGCACGGTCGCGGTGTGTACCAGCACGCTTCGCGAGCGCCCCGAACCGTACCGGCTCACGGTGGAGCTCGCGCGCGGCAAGCTCAATCAGGTTCGCGTGCAGTTGGCCGAGTGGCAGGCCATCGGGCTGCACACCGGGGCCGACTTCGACCGCGCGATCGCCGACGCGACGCGGGCGTTCGGGCGCGCGCTCATGGCCGACGCGCCGGGCGAAGCCGACGCCCTCGCCGGGCGCGTGCTCGAACAGGCCCACGGCCTCGCGGACCGGCTCGCGCGCGACTACACCGAACAGATGTTCGCGACGCGCCACGGCAGCGAGGGGAAACTCGACACGCGCCTCACCGCGCGGCTGACGCGCGCCCCCGTCGGCCCCGCGGCCGAGGAGTACGCCCGCGCGTTCAACGGCGCGAACGTCTGCTTCCGCTGGCGCGACGTGGAGCCGAACGAGGCCCAATACGATTGGAGCGGCCCGGACGCTGCGGTCGCCGCCGCGGTCGCCGCCGGGTTGCCGGTAACAATCGGTCCGGTTATCGACCTCGCGCCGGGGATGCTACCGTCGTGGGCCGCGGGTTGGGGCACCGACCTGCCCGCGCTCGCGGCCTTCATGTGCGATTACCTCGAAACTGCGGTCGCGCGCTACAAGGGCGATGTGCGCCGCTGGGTCGTGTGCGCCGGGTTCAACCACGCGGACGCGATCGGCCTCGTCGATGACGACCGCCTGCGCCTCGCGTACCGGCTGTTCGAGGCCGCCGCGGGCGTAGATTCGGGTTTAGAATTGGTACTGAGTGTCGCTCAGCCGTGGGGCGATTACCTCGTGAGCGACGATCAGACGATCTCTCCGGTCACGTTCCCAGACGACCTCGTTCGCGCCGGGGTGCGGCTCGCCGCGGTGGAGCTGGAACTGCGCGCCGGTACGCGACCGCGCGGGAGCTACACGCGCGACCTGCTTGACACTGCGCGCGTACTCGACGTATTCGGGCTCCTCGGGCTGCCGCTCGAAGTCGTTCTGAGTTTGCCGTCGTCCGACGCGCCGGACCCCACCGCGCGAGACCACCAGCAGGATGTGTGGCGACCGATGTGGCGCGCCGGTCCGTCGCCGGAGGGCCAAGCGGAGTGGGGGGCGTCGGTCGCCGCGCTCGCCATGTGCTGGCCGCAGGTCCGTGCGATCACTTGGGACAACTGGAGCGACGCCGACCCGCACCTGATCCCGAACGGCGGGCTGCTGGGCCCGACCGGCACCCCGAAACCGTTGCTCGCGCGGCTTCGCGCGCTCCGCACCGAGCACCTCGCCCGGTGACGCTCGCGAGACCGGCACACGGTCGAGCCGCGAAGTTCACAACTCGGTCGTTTCATTCCGAACGGAAATGTGGCAAGATAGTTCCACCCCGGACGAACACTCCGTTGACCCGCTCCGTTTGCACACGCCGGCTAACGTTCGGCTCGCGAACCCGTTGCTTCGACGGCTCGTCTGTTCTGTAACGGCGTGCCCGACCGACATCGCCCACGTGGCCCGGCCGCGATACGTTACCCGCGCGACTCGCACGCGCGATTACAGTCCGCCCCCGCAACGTACCGACATGAGGGAGGTACTCCGATGTCGGCCGATTTGAGCCCCCAAGCGAATGACCCGGAGCCGCGCGCGGTCGCCGGGTTCCGACTGCTGCGCAAAGTCGGCGAAGGCGGGATGAGCGCGGTCTTCCAGAGCTACGACGTAGCCGCGGATCGACCCGTGGCCGTGAAGTTGCTCGCGGACCATCTCGCCGGCCAGCCGGAGTTCGTCGGTCGGTTCTACCTCGAGGCCCGGCTGAGTCGCGTCCTCGAGCACGCGAACGTGGTGCAGGGTTTCGCTTCCGGATTCGACGCCGACGCGAAAAAGCACTACCTCGTGCTTGAGTTCATCGACGGCCCCACGGCCCACGGGGCGCTGGCGCGCCTCGGCCGCCTCCCGGTCGGAATGGTCGTCCGCATCGGCATCGACATCGCCCGCGCGCTCGAGTTCCTCCACGACCGCCAGTACGTCCACCGCGACGTGAAGCCGGACAACATCCTGCTGCACCCGGACGGTACCGCGAAGCTTGCCGACCTCGGCCTCGCGAAGCGCCTCAACGACGATGCCCAACTGACCGCGATCCATCAAGGGGTGGGGACGTCGTATTACATGCCTTACGAACAGGCGGTGAACGCGAACCTCGTGGACGGACGCAGCGACCTCTTCGCGCTCGGCGCGACTCTGTATCACCTGCTGACGGGCGAAGTACCGTTCCCCGGAACGACCCACGACGAGATCGTGCGCGAAAAATGGGACGGGGCGTTCCGCCCGGTGCGCGAGGCGATCCCCGGCGTTCCGGGCGCGGTCGCGGACCTGATTGAATCGGCGCTGGCGTGCGACCCGCGGGCGCGGGTTCAGAAGGCGGGGCAGTTCGCGGGCGTCCTCGAAGCGACGCGGCTCGCGACGACCCTCCCCTCGTTCGCACGCGCCGACGAGGGCGACGCCAGCGGCCCGGACTCGGACACCCCGACGCGCACCGACCACCGCGCCCCGGTCGGTCCGC
>Ga0194132_10002232_pt1 | contig 37064 bp, 39 predicted proteins | sample TA2KigOf80mmetaG_FD_148612 | JGI IMG/M metagenome (GOLD analysis project Ga0194132, IMG submission 148612) | Freshwater microbial communities from Lake Tanganyika, Tanzania - TA2015054 Kigoma Offshore 80m | ecosystem: Environmental > Aquatic > Freshwater > Lake | place: Tanzania: Lake...
TTATTTCATTAGGATCTATTTTAAAGAAAAAAATTTGCTGTGTCGAGAGATAATTCTCAATATTAATTGATAATGGTTCTTCTATTAGAAATGTATAATTTGATGAAAACATTATGTATGCAAAAAACGGAAAATGCTATGACAAAAGAAATCAACACATAGAGACATGTTTTCAGATTAATCTGGAATTGTTGTATTTTATTCATCTGTGATTTCTGCGGGTAAATTGTTTGCCTGTGTTTTGTTTATTTTTTGTTTGATTTGTTTCTTTCTGAAATTATGATAATTACGTACTAGTCCAAATAAAACAAGATATAATTTATAAAAGATTTTTTTTCTTGATTTTATGAAAATATAATATGGCATTTCTTTGCCTCCCCATTTGCTTTTGTAAAATAGTAAGGAATGTTTTTGTTGTTCTGAGGTAGAGACTGGTTTTGGGCCGCCAGAAAAATCATAGAATTTCATTCCATTTTTTTGTGCCCATTCTAGAACATGCCAAGTAAGCAAAGTACCTCCGAGATTAGTAGAGTCATAATACGAATTTATGACAAAATTAGTATAGCATATGCCATTGAAGCACCCAACTCTGACGCCAGAGATTAGTTTGCCATCTGCAAATGCTAAAAAGAATCTTTCGTGTCCCTTTGTATGATTTTTCCATAACACATCAATTTCTTGGAAAGGATCTGCGATTGTCAACCCCTTTGTTTGTGCCCACTCTTGATTCAAAATCAGATATTGCTTTAGTTCATCACGTGTTTGTAGTTCTTTTGCCACAAAATTCCGTTTTTGCGCCCTAGTGACATCGCCTCTTGCCTTCTTTGATACGTTATTCCATAGTACGTCAGTTGTTTGACTGAGATCAGAGACAAATGTGATAAAATTATGTTTAGAGTATTGATTTTTCTCAAGCATAGTTTTGTAATCATTATCAATTAAAAGATCAAGGGGCGGAGTTTGCCCTTCAACGTGCACTAGATCATATTTTGTGGCAACTTCATCGACTGCCTTGAGAATTTGTTGAAGTACTTCTAATCTTTGGGTTTTGTCATTAACACGCATTATTGGTCCGTATACCCAAATGCCCCTTTTAGTTATGGAAGAAACCAATTTTGTGATTTTCTTAAAAAAGTGACTAGAATACATGACTGTCGTTCCTATTATTTGCATTCCAAGCTGGCCAACAACCACATTGTTTTGATCAAGGACATAAATGAAGATTGGAACGCGATCTTTAGAATCCGATTTTAGATATTCATGTGTTTGAAAGAACGTTGAGTATGTACTCGCTTTAAGAGCATCATTCCATTGTTGTGCATCTGTTTCAGTCAGGATTTTGAAATGATAGTGTGGCATTAGTATGATTTCAATTGATGTAAAATGTAGTTATGTGTATCATTTTATTTTGATTTTTGATATTTTCTTGCAATTGATTTAGAATTTTTTACTTTTTTTGCATATTTAGTATTGATTTGCCGGATTAGATTCAATGTCTGATTATGCATCAGATCAAGATTTGGGATCACACAGTTATGAACAAGCCTACCACCAGTTGACACAAATAAGTGGTTTTTAGTATCAATTGAATAGACGTCTTGCTCTCTTTCTTCATGTATTGTCTTTGTGGTTCTTATCATATACAAGTTGTCGTTTAGAACATGCCAGAGCTGTTTTGAATGAGTTTTTTCATTGAATAGGTCAAATTCTGCAATATTTGCAAGTGCATTATATTGGATTTGCATCTTGGATGACAGAGAATAAAGTAGATTTCCACTGATTGTTCTTCCTTCAATTATACTTGGTGAATGAATACTTTTTGATACAGTCATGACACACCCCATTGAAAGCAACAATAGATCAAGTCCGGCAGATAACATTTGGGATGATGTGCCGGAACTTACCATTCCAATTTGTGGCATAAAGCAACCGTCATCTCTAAGATAGCCCGCAAGAAATTCTTCTTTGTGTCTTCTAGATACAAAGTAGATAAATTCTGGTATGTGTTTTTGGTTTGATGTTCTGCCGCAAAAGAGGGTATCTGAGATGAATAATGCAAGAGGAGTCGACTTGGCGCCAACATGCGTTACGTTGTTTTGCGTATATTTGTAATGGTTTATTCCTATGTTTTTTAGTATGAAACAAACATCATCAATATATTTTGATTCATTTTTGTTAAAGGAAAATCTTACAGAATAGCCTTTACCATAATTTGTTACAGAGCCTTCAGCTGTATAGTATCCAAGCAAGCGACAAAAATCCGGCGTTATGGTAATTGAGTCAGGCATGTTGTATTTTAGTCGCCAGTTCTTTGTTTCAAATCCGAAAGTTTCTTTTGTTTCTAGAGCTGGAAGATCTGCCAAAAATGGTATTGTGTCATTTATTGAGATATCCTTTGCATGTCTCTCTGAGAGATTATCTGAGCAGATCATAATGTGTTCATCGGTTGTTGTAATTGAGCGGTTTGTTCTAGATACGAGTGTTATCATTTTTCCTGAAAATCTTCTCTTCCAGCGTAATGTAACTTGATCAAAGATTGGTTTTTTTTGCTTGACATCATATGATAGCACATCGTTTTGATAATTAGACTCAACATAATCTCTTATTGTAATCGGCCTCATTCCATTTTGAGTTTTGATGTAGATTATTTCATTTCCATCAAGACAATGTCCTCCGATGAATCCAGGATACATTTTTGGTCTATTTCCCAAGAATTTGTGAATTTCGTCTGAGAATTCCCACATTTCATCATAGTTTACACCATGTTCAGCTGCAATCATATTACTGAGTTGTGCATAGTTGATCAACCAACCATAATATGATGTGTCAACAACTATCTTTGCGAGTTCTAAAGTTAACGGATTGGTCATTTTCTTTGTTTTTACTTTAGCTTTTTTCATTCTGGTTTCAAAGGTTTTACTTGCCCATTTGTGATTTTGTGCCCATTCGTATATAGAATAGAATTTTGTGTACCGTTTTAGATCATATAACATTCTTTTGTGTACTCCGCGTGTTGCACTATAAATTACTGGAATATCAAATATTTTCTGCAATTTTTCTGTTGTGTATGGAGCTATTGTGCTATGAATAACAATTCCTCTAGGTTTGTGTTCCTTTACAATATTAATTATATTATGTTCAAAATTACTTGTATATGGAATACAGATATGGATTAAATCTATTGGGTAATTCTTAAATTTTTCATATTTCTCCACATTCATAAGTTTTGGATTGATATCAAGACCTACTGCATTGAATTCTCTTGAAATTAATTGTAATATTGGGTAACCGATCTCTCCCAATCCGACGATAAGATCTTTAGTTTTTACCACAGAAAACAAAATTATTGATATTATTTAGACATTAAGTAGGATAGAACATCTTGAAATAGAAGATTGTTTTAAAATTAATTATGAAACATCGAACTATGATAAGTAGATTATTTTTGGAAAATAAAAAAATGCTGGAATTTCATTATTCGATTAATTATGAATTCTAAAAGGATGATTCCACATAATCGACCTACCTTAGGCGTCGAAGAAGAACAGGCTGCATTACAAGTGATTCGTTCAGGCCATCTTGCACAGGGCCAAGAGACTGAATTATTTGAAGATGGGTTTTGTAAGTTTCTCGGATTACCTTCTGGACATGCGGTTGCACTCTCGAGCGGCACTGCTGCTCTTTTTCTTGCATTATGGTCTTTAAATGCACAGAACAAGAATGTCGTTTTCCGAGTTATGTGTGTTCAGCGTTGCGTCATGCCGTAGCAATGGTTGGAGGTCACGAACGTTTGGTAGATATTGAAAATAATTCGCCAAACATAAACATACAGAAATTAGAAAAAATGATGACATTCTAATTGTTCCGCATATGTTTGGTATTCCAGTTGATTTAACTGATTTTAAATCTAAAATAACTATTGAAGACTGTGCACAAGCATTGGGGGCTAAGGTTAATGGAGTTCCAGTTGGTCTTCAGGGAAATGTAGGAATTTATTCATTCTATGCAACAAAATTGATTACTTCTGGTGGACAATGTGGAATGCTTGTTTGTAAGGATAAATCCTTGGTTGATAAGGTAAAAGATTATAGAGAATTTGATTATAGACAAGACAGAAAATACAGATTCAATTTTCAGATGACAGATTTGCAAGCAGCGATTGGACGGGAATAATTACATAAGCTTCCAAGATTTTTAGCCAGAAGAGAAGAGATTTTTTTAGTTATAAAAAATCTGGATTGGATTTGCTTGATTTACCCTCTGAAAATAAACAAAATCTATTATCAGTTAAGTATCGAGCCATAATGAAAACAAAACAACCACGAAAAATAATTTCCGATTTAGCAAATGCTGGTATTACCGCAACAATTCCTATTGAAGATTGGGAATTGTTAGATGATAGATCATTATTTCCAAACGCATTAAATTTAATACAGAAATCAGTCTCTTTGCCAATATATCCAAAATTATCAGATGAAGATACAGATATCATTATATCATTGCTAAAATAATTATTATTTGGATTTTGGTATGAATTTTTCAAAAGAATGGGAACAACGTTACAAAGAAAACACTCATCTTAGTATATGGCCATGGTCTGATTTGGTAAGCTATGTTATGCGATATTCTAGGCCACATAACAATAGCTTTCGAGTATTGGAGCTAGGATGTGGTGCAGGCGCTAATATCCCATTTTTCATGTCCTTAGGAGTCGAATATTATGCAATTGAAGGAAGTGAGACAATCGTCACTAATCTAAAACAGAGATTTCCATTATTAGAAGACAAATTAGTCATTGGTGATTTTACACTAGACATACCATTTGAGGAGAATTTTGATCTGATTGTGGATAGAAGTTCATTAACTTGTAATTCAACTGATGCAATCAAACAATGTTTAGATGTTGTACATCAAAAGTTAAAGAATGGTGGAAAATACATTGGTATAGATTGGTTTTCAACACAACATTATGAATATAAGAATGGAAAATCGTGTGAGGATGTATTTACAAGGACAGGATATAGTGAAGGATTGTTAGAAGGGGTTGGCCGTGTACATTATTCTGATAAGGCACATTTACTGGATTTATTTAGAAATTTTACTGTCATTATATTGGAGCATAAAATTGTAAAATGTGAAATTCCATCTCAAGATGTTACAAGAGCAAATTGGAATTTTGTTATGCAAAAGAACCAGTGAAACATTTTAAACTAAAAATTTGAAGATTTTAATAGTATATCTCTAGATTTATCTCCTTCATTAAACAGAAGATCTAGAATAGACAAATTCGGCATAAAGGTAGTTCCTAGCTGTCGATAAATTGGATATTGAAAATTTTGAAATTGGATAGTAATGTCATTTTTTGTAAAATCATCAACATTAAGATAATTTTTTCCAGACGAACCCGATAAATACACATCACAATCAAGTGCCTTGCAGAGTCCAAGAATTTTGTTGGAGCCATTTTCTTGTATATTTAGCTCTGATGAAAAAATCAGTTGTGTATTTATTCCTAAGACTTTAATTACATAGTTAATAATTTTCATATTCAAGTCCAAGAGTAAATCAAAACGTTTCTCATACAGGTTATCAACAAATTACCAATATTTGTCAAAAAATGATGTCTTCGTATAATTTACATATATTGATTTTTTATGTTTTGGTTGCCATTTAGAGGTGTTATCTATCATAACGTCGTTTAGGATCGATTTTGAATTTGCTTTTACCGGCACGGTTAGCCAGAGAAAATCGTCTGTTGCTTTAATTTTATTTCTGTTCATAAAATCATTTTTCACATATTTGATATCATCAAGAAATACAAATACATGAGATGAGATTATTTTTAAAAAACCTAGCCACGGTAGATAACTAGGTTGATGTATAGAAACTGTCGTCATATCACATAATACGGTTTTTAAATCACATACTTAGTTCAGATTTAAATCGAGCTGGAATACCTGCCCATAGTTGATTTTTTGGAATATTTCTATTTACGAAAGAATATGCAGCAATAATTGAATTTTCCCCTATTATCACATTAGGCATTATTGTACTATGAGTTCCAATTTTACAATTTTTCTTCAATATCACACGTCCTTTTTTATTATCAATGGTAGAGTGAGAGTAGATTGCACAATGAGAACCAATCTGAACATAATCTTCGATCGTTACTCCAAAATGACTATTTATAGTTGTGAAGTCTCCAATATCAAAACCTCTACCCAGAACTAGATTCTCTGGATATAATACAATGTAGTTATATTTTGTCATCTTGCTATGCTTTATGGTGGGTTTTCTCCATTTTTTTTTCATCGTATTACTTGGATAATGAAGTGATAATAAGATTTAGTAACAACAGTTTCTATCTTGACAAGATTTTATCTATTATAACTACAATATTAGATAAGCCCCTTCCATCAATAATTTTGTTACCAGTCAAAACCATTCTTCTACGTTTTCGTACATCATTCAAGATTCTTACTACAGAATTAGAAATAGTTCTACTATTCACGTTATGATAATAACCCAGATTTATTGAAAATCCTTGAGATGAGAATACACGAGCGTATGGAATTTGGTGTTTTGAGTCAGATATGCACAGTGTTGGTACTCTTTGAACAGCAAGTTCAAATAAAGTACTACCAGCAGAAGATATTACTAAATCTGCTTTGTTGAATTCTTTCCAAATACTTTTTGGAGAGCGTAGAACGATTATGTGTTTATTGTTTTTGATTAACTTTTCTAATTTTGTTTGATTGTGGGAAAATGGTCCAACTATAACTATGATTTGTAGATAATCGAGATCAAGTAGAGATTTTAATATTAGAAGAGTCAGGTTGTGTGTATCAGAACCACCTATTGAAATAACAATACGATATTGTTTTTTTTCGCGTATTTCCGATACGCGTTTTTTATGTTTTAAAAATTCTTCACTCATGATAAAGTATTTTGTACCTAGAAATATTTTGGCAGAATTATTAACGATTTTATAATTGTGATATTGTTTTACAGGAGTACCATTAATGAGAAAATTAGCATAAAGATACTGTATCCATGCATCGTCTATAATCATTATTTTATAGTTTTCATTTCTTAGTATTCGGGAGATTCTTTCTGCATATTCCCTAAAGTCTAGAATTAGAAGATTATTACTCTCAGATTTCATAGTTTGATTTATCTCGCGACATGTACGTTTGATAGAAATGTGTTCCGGGATTATTGAATGAGTGATTTTTTTATCATCTAACAGTTTAATTGCAGATTTATTATTATTGATTATAAAATGTATGTCATATCTTTTTTTTAGTTCATTTGCAAGTATCAAACATCTGCTCAAGTGACCAAATCCTTTAGATCTTTCCGATATACAGCAGAATACGATTTTAGATTTCATGTATTAATGTGATAAAGCGCTTAGAACATATCCCATGTGATTGGCGTTCCTTTCTCTACACTCTTTTGTATTTTCAGTCCTATTATATTATCGAATGATTGTATCGATATGCCAGCAGGCCTAAATGTTGTCAGCATATTTTTAGTTAATTTTGTTCCCGCCCTGATATTTTTTGTAGATCCTATACCATACCTCATAAAATTAATAAATTTTTTTTCAGATTTTGTTGGTCCAATTCTATGAGTTCCAAGAGCTTTTTCTACAGTTCTTATTTTTGATACCAAATCTCTAAATTCTATTGGATCAGATGAAAGTTTTTGATCTGGCCCTTCCATGTTTTTATCTAGGGTAAAATGTTTTTCAATAATACATGCACCAAGTGAGACTGCAGCTATGCATGCTTCATTTCCAATAGTATGATCAGAATATCCAATTGGAACATTAAACATTTTTTGCAGAAATGGAATAGTTAATAGATTTGCATCTTCTATTGGACTTGGATAGCTCGAATTGCAATGAAGTAGACTAAATGGACAATTTTCTTTATGCATAATCTCAGTCGCTGCTGCTATTTCTGAGATTGTGCTTAATCCGGTAGATATTATCACTGGTAATCTGAGTTTTGCCACTGACTTCAGAAGAATAAAATTCGTTAGTGAGCCAGAGGCGATCTTAATACATTTAACGCCTAAATTATGAAGTAATTTTACTGATCTTCTTCCTACAGGTGTAGAAAAAAATTCGATATTGTTTTTTTTAGCATAATTTTTTAGTTCCACATTATCATTTTTTTTAGTGAAGGACCATGACTTTAATTGTTCAAATAACTTGGGATCTATTTTTGCAGAAAACTCTTCATCTGGGAAAAACGTTTGAAATTTTACAGCATTAGCCCCACATTCGGCGGCATCCTTTATCAATTGCTTTGCAATTTGTAAATCACCATTATGATTAATGCCGGCTTCTGCTACAATGAATACTGGCTTCCCAGATCCAATTTCATATTTACCTATTCTCAACATAAATTTGAAGGAAATTTGATGTATTATCCCTTTTGCTCACATAAGCTAGTTAATTAAATATTGATGTATTTTTTGCATTGTTCATTAATTTGTAAAAGATTTTTGTTTTTATCTAATAGATAAACTACGTCTCTATAACTCATAAAAGAATTTGGTTTATAGAGTCTTGAAAAAATCTCATTCATTAACTCAAAGTCTTCTTTATAGTCCACAGTCAGTCTCCAGGTAGGCCTGGAAATATCAAGAGGTGCAGAGACTTCTCTTACATCATATAGATTTGGATTCTGCTCTATGTGATAGGTTACATGTTCTCGACTCATAGAATCAGGCCACGAGTGCTAATCGAAGGTTATTTCTCCCCTAATCAATTTGATACTGTCAGGACCTATGTTGAATAGCATATCTATTATTGAAAGATCTGGGATAAATTCTTTTGACATTCGTTGTGGATATTTGGGATGATGATAGTCTTGATACTCCAATTTTATGTTATTTTTTTCAAATAGTGTTTCTTCGATGTAATTTTTACCTCCTATTCCAGACACATACGTATCTCCGCCTACCTTTTTACATACGTCAATTAACCTTTGGGTGGATGACGTTTGTACTTTTAATTCTGATTCACGTATGATTTCAACTTTGATTCCAAGCCAATCAGTAATTTGCTTCATTATTTCAAAGTCAAGATCAAACAACATATCCCAATTTTTTTTATAGACGTTTTCAAAAAAATCCTTGTAGTTGTTGAAAAACGGGGAATTTTTATATGAATGATAAATTTTTTTCCAGTGAAGTTGTTTCCAATCAAGTTCATTGTTAATTTCGACCTTCATGTTTAGGCTGAATTTTTGCATCTTGTTTATTGGGACAGTAAGCCAAATCCACCCATCATTAGCAATAATTCGATTTCTGTTTGTAAACCGTTTATCATATTGCACATCATCCATTATTACGTATATACTTCCAAGCGTAAGTTTGTGAAAGAATCCAGGATAGGCAAGATAGTATGGTTGATGAATGACTACTTTTTTTTCTTCCTTCACTTCTAAAGGCTTGGGCTAGATTCATTTATTAGAACTTATCCAAGAATTGCTTTCAGTGAATACAGTTAGATTAAAAAATCTAAATGTAGGAGATTTACATCCATGTGTTTTTGTTGCAGAGATAGGTGGCCTGTTTAAAAATTTTGATGAGGCAAAGAGACTAATAGATTCAGCGGTTGAGATTGGAATCGATGCCATAAAATTCCAGACACTAGAAGCGGAGACGATCACTACAAAGAATAATTATTTTGATCTTGGAGTAACTGGGCATATGTTACAATATGATTTTTTTAAAAAATTTGAGCCTGACAAAGATTTACAGATGCAGATTTATTATTATTGATTATAAAATGTATGTCATATCTTTTTTTTAGTTCATTTGCAAGTATCAAACATCTGCTCAAGTGACCAAATCCTTTAGATCTTTCCGATATACAGCAGAATACGATTTTAGATTTCATGTATTAATGTGATAAAGCGCTTAGAACATATCCCATGTGATTGGCGTTCCTTTCTCTACACTCTTTTGTATTTTCAGTCCTATTATATTATCGAATGATTGTATCGATATGCCAGCAGGCCTAAATGTTGTCAGCATATTTTTAGTTAATTTTGTTCCCGCCCTGATATTTTTTGTAGATCCTATACCATACCTCATAAAATTAATAAATTTTTTTTCAGATTTTGTTGGTCCAATTCTATGAGTTCCAAGAGCTTTTTCTACAGTTCTTATTTTTGATACCAAATCTCTAAATTCTATTGGATCAGATGAAAGTTTTTGATCTGGCCCTTCCATGTTTTTATCTAGGGTAAAATGTTTTTCAATAATACATGCACCAAGTGAGACTGCAGCTATGCATGCTTCATTTCCAATAGTATGATCAGAATATCCAATTGGAACATTAAACATTTTTTGCAGAAATGGAATAGTTAATAGATTTGCATCTTCTATTGGACTTGGATAGCTCGAATTGCAATGAAGTAGACTAAATGGACAATTTTCTTTATGCATAATCTCAGTCGCTGCTGCTATTTCTGAGATTGTGCTTAATCCGGTAGATATTATCACTGGTAATCTGAGTTTTGCCACTGACTTCAGAAGAATAAAATTCGTTAGTGAGCCAGAGGCGATCTTAATACATTTAACGCCTAAATTATGAAGTAATTTTACTGATCTTCTTCCTACAGGTGTAGAAAAAAATTCGATATTGTTTTTTTTAGCATAATTTTTTAGTTCCACATTATCATTTTTTTTAGTGAAGGACCATGACTTTAATTGTTCAAATAACTTGGGATCTATTTTTGCAGAAAACTCTTCATCTGGGAAAAACGTTTGAAATTTTACAGCATTAGCCCCACATTCGGCGGCATCCTTTATCAATTGCTTTGCAATTTGTAAATCACCATTATGATTAATGCCGGCTTCTGCTACAATGAATACTGGCTTCCCAGATCCAATTTCATATTTACCTATTCTCAACATAAATTTGAAGGAAATTTGATGTATTATCCCTTTTGCTCACATAAGCTAGTTAATTAAATATTGATGTATTTTTTGCATTGTTCATTAATTTGTAAAAGATTTTTGTTTTTATCTAATAGATAAACTACGTCTCTATAACTCATAAAAGAATTTGGTTTATAGAGTCTTGAAAAAATCTCATTCATTAACTCAAAGTCTTCTTTATAGTCCACAGTCAGTCTCCAGGTAGGCCTGGAAATATCAAGAGGTGCAGAGACTTCTCTTACATCATATAGATTTGGATTCTGCTCTATGTGATAGGTTACATGTTCTCGACTCATAGAATCAGTTTGAGTCTCATGTAGTTTTTTTAATGTTTGAAATGTGAGTGCTTCTACAAGGTAACCAAGAGCATGTGTTCTATTTAATATGTTTGAAACATATTCGCACTTTGTTTCCTTACAAATGCGTATAACATCATCAACTAAAAGTGGATCAACCAAAGGATCATCTGCAGTTATTCTGACTACTATATCAGCATGGTATAACTTTGCACATTCATAGAATCTCTGAAGTACATCTGTTGAGCTTCCGCGGTAACAATAAACATTAATTTTTTTGCAAAGTTTCGATATCTCATCATCTTCTTGTAGAGTGCTAGTTGCCACAACTATGTTGTCAATTAACTTAGAAAATCTTAAAAAATTTACAATATGTTCTAGAATTGATTTGTTTTGTAATTTCATTAAGACTTTGCCGCGTAACCTACTAGACCCCATACGGGCTTGAATTATAGCTACAACTTTCATAATAAATAGAAGATTAAAGTCAATTAAAAAGTTAAGCAGTTTGTTATAAGCAAATTTCAGAGTTAACCACAAAATGTTAATTAGTGTTATTTTTCGGTTATTTTATTGAACATACTCATTATTGCTGCCCATCCTGATGATGAAGTTCTAGGTATGGGTGCAACAATTAAAAAACTTACAAAACGTAAGCATGTTGTTCATCTCTGTGTGGTTTCAGAAGGAGCGTCAGCTCAATATTCAGATAGTAAAATGATAAAGATTCGAAGAACATCTTGTATTAAGGCTGGAAAGATTTTAGGCATATCAAAGTTCTATTTTTTAGACTTTCCTGATATGAGACTAGATACTATATCACATCTTGAGATAAACACTAAGATTGAGGGGGTGATTAAGGAATTCAAACCTGAGATAGTGTATACAACACCTCACAATGATCTAAATAAAGATCATCAGGTTGTGTTTGAATCAACGCTTGTTGCTGCAAGACCACTTTTGAGCTCAGTAAAACAAATTTTATCATATGAAATTCCAGGAATAGTGAGGATCCCATTTGTAGCAAATATGTACGAGGATGTATCAGGTGAGATCGGATACAAATTAAAGGCATTCAAAATGTATCAAACAGAAATTCGTAAGTATCCACATCCGAGATCTATCGAATCAATTGAAAATCTCTCTATTCAAAGAGGCATAGAATCAGGATTAAAACGAGCCGAATCATTTCAGTTAATAAAAGGTATATCGAGATAAAAATCATGAAGAATAGAATTAATTTTGCATCAGAATTGAGAGATAAAACAATTCTCATAACTGGAGGGGCCGGAAGCATAGGTTCTGCATTAACAAGAAAGTTATTAGAATTTCCTGTGAAAGCAATTCGAATTCTTGATGTTGATGAATACGAATTATTTAGATTAAAACGTTCAATTCAGGATTCTAGGATCAGATTACTTTTAGGTAGCATATTAGACAAAGAAAGACTCGAGTTAGCATGCAGTGATGTAGACATAATAATTCATACTGCAGCAGTGAAAAATATTGAGATTACAGAATATAATCCAATTGAAACTGTTGATACAAATATCAACGGTACTGTAAACCTGATTAAGGCAATAATAAAAAATAAACCAAGAAAATTCATCAACATAAGTACTGATAAGGCTGTAGAACCAACTACATTATATGGAACAACAAAACAAATTAGTGAAAGGTTGACAAGTTGGGCTGGAATTCATATTAGAGTCACAAAATTTGCGTCTATACGTTTGGGAAATGTTTTTGAGACGAAAGGTAACGTCTTTGAGATTTGGGATGCTGAGAATAAAAAAAATAGATCATTATCCATAACATCTTCATCAATGAAACGGTATTTTTTTCATTTGGATGAGGCTGTAAACTTCATAGTAGAGTGCATACCTTTGGTTGACAAAGGAGAAATCTTTGTGCCAAAGATGAAATCATATAACATGATAGACCTCGCGAATAAAATTTCAAAAAAACACAAAACAGTTGGATTGAGAAGAGGTGAAAAATTGGAAGAAATTCTGATATCCGATGTAGAGAAGAAATATTCTACCGAAAAGCCCAATATGTGGATAATCAGGCCGCACTAGTTTTTGATTCAAAAAACTCTGAAATTGTTTCAACAAGATATTGTTTTTCTTCAGTATTCATATTTGGATATAGTGGAATGGTAAGAATTTGTTCAGAAACTAACTCAGTTTTCGGCAACATGCCAACTTTTGTTTTAAAATTTTCTTGATAGAATTCAGTTAGATGTATAGGAGTGAAGTATACTTTGGAAAAAATTCGTTTTTTAGTAAGAAATTTGTGCAGTTTATTACGGAGTGATTTATTTGGCAATCGTATTGTGTACATTTGGAAAATATGCCTATATCCCTTTGGTATAACTGGAGTCTTGATGTCAGAGTATCTTTGAAGTCTGGCAGAAATATAACTAGCGTTATCTTGTCTCATTTTTATAATTTTTTCAAGTTTTTTCAGTTGTGATAGTCCTAGGGAGGCCGTTATGGTTGACATCCTCCAATTATATCCTAACTGTGTGTAATTTGATGCTAACGGATTATTAAAGTAGGCTATTTTGTCCAACCTACCATGGGACCTAAGAAGTTTAATTTTTTCGTATATCTTTTTTGAGTTTGTGACTATTGCGCCACCTTCTCCAGTAGTTAAAACCTTATTGCCACAAAAGCTGAATATTGTTGAGTCTGCAAAAGAGCCATTTTTTTTGTTATTAATTGATGAGCCTAATGCCTCTGCCGCATCTTCAATAAGAATCAGATTATTTTCTTTTGCAATCTTTTTTATTTCCATTATTTTACAAGACATACCACCGTAGTCCATTGGTACTACTGCTCTAGTTTTTTTTGTGATTTTTTTCTGTATTGACTGTGGATCTAGCCCAAATGTTTGTTCCTCAATATCAGCAAATACAGGTTTTGCATTAACAAACAGAACAGAATTAACAGTAGAAATAAACGAAAAAGATGGAACAATGATTGAGTCACCTTTCCCCAATCCATATGCAAGAAATGTTGCGTGAAGTGCTGATGTTCCAGAATTTAGAGTTAAACAATAATCAACACCGAGATAATTTTTTATTGCATTTTCAAACTCTTCGATTTCCGGCCCAATTGCCCATTTTGTTCCGCGTTTGATGATTTTTGTAATAAGATTAAGATCTTCATCATCAGTGTATATCTTGTATAGGGGAATTTTCCATTCATCCATATTTATTGTCACTCTTTCTTGCATAATTGAATTTTTTTAATATGCATTTGTGCAATGTTCTCAAGAGTATATGTATTATTTTTCAGAAAATCTAGGAATTGTTCTGAAGAAATTTCAGTATCTACCAAGAATCCACCCTTATAGAAGGTTTGATTTATTTTGAACAAAAAGTCAATATAGTCAAAATCAAAAGAGTTTTGTTCAATAAACTGTAAATATTTAGTTAATTGTTCTGTACTTACTTTGGTTGTTAGTGCACGTTTTATTATTTTAGATATTTCTTCTATTGATTTTATTCTATAGACATTAGGAAGAAATGAGTAATGGAGATCAGTGAAAACAAGAGAAGGTTTCTCATAGAATGCGGCGTCTAGTCCTGCAGAGCCTGAGATAGTAATAGTGAATGCACAGTTACGATGTAGATTTGTAGAAGGAAATGAGGGATTTATGACATATACATTTGGGATATTCATTATTTCTTTGTACTCAGAAATACTTCTCCACCCTCGTGCTCCTTGAGAGGGGTGTTCTTTAACATATAATCTATATCCGATTGGCAAGGATTTTGCTACTTGTTTTATAATTTCGATTTGGTTTGTATAAAATGGCGCTGTGATTAGAGGATATTGTTCCATTTCGATATGTAGCGGCAGATAAGCAAAATCAACATCAAGATCTGGTTTCATTGTTAAGTTTTGGTCAATGAAACGTTTTCGGTATTTTTTTTTTAGTTGAACTTTTGCATATGACATAATGACTTTTAGTTTATTTCTACCGAAATATGTATAATGTGTTCTAGTATTACTGTTAGCTGAAAATAGATATGAAAATGCTGCTTTGAGAAGGAATATTGAAGAAGAATTAAGTTTGTTTGAAAATTCCTCCTGTTGTTTTTGTCTATCAAAAAATAGATAATGTTCACGCAGGTATTCTGCGCTCGTATGAGTTGATTCAAATTCAGACAAAATTGCAGGATCGAAGACTTCTGCCTCCTCAGAGATGGTATGTTTATTGCCTATTCTCAGAGGATGAAGTATTAGGGTTGGTATTTTGAGTTTTCTGCACATTTCGTAGAATAATCTATGGTGATGTGACGATGGATCAGCAGTTATAAAAAAATCAGGTTTAGAATTTGCAAGTACTTTTTCAAATAGTTTACATTCTTGTTCCAATATTGACAGTATTTCATCCGTCGTAAAATGATGAAATTCATTGAATGGTAAAAAGAATCTCTCATTGATTGCAAGTTTCCATAGATCAATATCGAATCTAGTTTCAAATTCTTTAAGATATGTTCTATCATTTACAACGTAATTTTTACTTATGTGATCGTGATAGAACCAAATTTTATTAAAGTTAATAATTTTTTGTTTTTCAAAGAAACTTTTTGGCCTATTTGTAACATCAAATATTATGGAGAGATTTGTATCATAATTTTTCTGAAGATAATATGACATGCAAAAGTACAGATCAGGCCCACTGCTCCAGATTAAGATATTATCCGTCATTATAACATTAATGTTGGATATGACCTGTAAAAACTATCCCTATTACAATATATTTTAGCAATATTAACATCGATGTATGAAATTTAAATGCGGCGTAATCGGACTTGGCAGAATTGGTTGTGGTTTTGATGACGATATATCGAGAAAAACGATTAATACACATGCTGGTGCATATTCAATAGATAAATCGGCAAATCTATCAGCATTATGCGACATTGATGAACGGAAGTTATCAAAATATGGTACAAAGTACAAGGTTTCTGGTCTTTATACTGATTACAGGAAAATGCTAGAGAATGAATCGTTGGATTGTATTTCAATTTGTACATTGGCTGATTCCCATCTTGAAATCGTTAAAGAAGCTGCAGAAAACAATGTGAGAGGAATTTTTTTAGAAAAACCAATGAGTACTAATCTTAATGATGCTCTTTCTATAATAGAAATATGCAGAGAACGAAACATAAAATTACAGATTGATTTTCAAAGACGATTTGATCCTTTCTATGTACACCTAAAAGAATTGTTATGTGGTAAATTGTGCAAGATTCAGCATTGCGTGATTCATTATGGTGGAGGAATTGCCAATACGGGCTCTCACATCTTTGATTTGTTAAGATTCTTTTTTGGCAACATAGTTTCTGTACAAGGTACCCATAGCAAAAATTTTTCTCCCAATCCGAGTGACCCCAATGTTGATGGCAGTATCTTATGTGATAATAATATTACTTGCTATTTTCACGCATTGGATGTGAGTAATTATGGATTATTAGAATTAGATATTTTCTCTACGCATGAAAGACTGAGAATTGATCTAGTGAGGCCATACGCAGAACATTTCAAAATTACAGAATCTAATGAGCTTGCCTATAAGAGATTAATTTCTGTACCAATTATCAAACATGATTCTGAGGATGCAATAGTTCTAGGTCTCAAAGATCTACTACATTCAATACAAAACAATACCGAACCAAAATCAGGAGGTCGGAATGGGTATCATTCTTTAGAAGCTGTGATCGGGATCCTAAAATCTGCTGATTCGGATGGAAGAAGAATATCATTACCATTAACGATAGATAGCTATAAAATTTCTTCAAAGTGAGTATTAGTATTGAAAAAGTTAGCTCTTTTAGGTGGAGGAAAAATTAGAGAAAAACCATTTCCAAAACACCCAATCATAGGCATTGAGGAAAAAAACCAGATAATGGATGTTTTGAATAGTGGTAATTTATCTACTTTTATTGCGTCAGCTGGTGAAAATTTTCTAGGTGGCATCAAGATTAGAGAGTTTGAAAAGAAATTTGCGGAAAGAATAGGTACAAAGTATGCAGTTGCATTCAATTCTGCGACTTCTGCATTGCATGCAGCAGTAGTAGCCGTAGGAGTAAAGCCCGGTGAAGAAGTGATAGTTCCTCCATACACATTTACTTCGACCGCAACTTCAGTTCTAATGCATAATGCCATACCTGTTTTTTCTGATGTTAAAAACGATACATATTGTATTGATCCATCAAAGCTTGAAGATTCTCTTAGTGAATTAACTAGAGCAATAATTCCAGTGCATTTATTTGGTCATGCATGCGATATGGATGAAATAAAAGCATTTGCTGTTAAACATGGTTTGAAGATTATAGAAGATTGCGCACAAGCACCTGGTGCTGAATATAAAGGTAAGACTCTAGGCACGCTTGGAGATTGTGGTGTGTTTTCGTTTCAAGAATCAAAGAACATCATGACAGGTGAAGGCGGCATGTTGGTAACAAATGATGAAGATATCACAAAAATTGCTCAAATGGTAAGAAATCACGGAGAGATGATAGTGCCTGAACTTAAGAGTCGAACTTATAGATCAGATTTTCTTGGTTGGGGTTACAGAATGACAGAGTTGGAAGCTGCCATCGGTATAGCGCAAATATCAAAACTAGACATGTTGAATGATCAGCGAATAAAACTTGCAACACATCTTTCTTCCATGCTGAATAAAATAGATGGTTTGAAGCACACAAAATACGATTTTGTGAAACATGTCTACTATGTATTTGCATTATCGTATGACGAGAACAAGATTGGTATTAAAAGAGATTTATTTTGCGAAGCATTACGGGCGGAAGGAATTCCATTTTTTGGCGGATATGTAAAACCATTATATCTGAACCCATTGTATGTAGAAAGAAAGGCATTTGCTTTCAAACATTATACTGGCAGAGCAAAATATGAAAAAGGAATTTGTCCAATTGCGGAGAGATTGCATGAAAGACAATTAATATTAACACCGGTTTGTAGGATGCCTGCTACAATTGACGACATGGATGACATCAGTGACGCTTTCAAAAAAATATTTGAGAATAAAGAAGAATTATTAGAACAGACCAAATAATTGAACCACTGATAGGAGTTTATCAAAAATTATGAAAAATACTATTAACCTAAAACCAGTGTCAAGTGGTGATCATGAATTTTTGTATCAACTATTATTAGAAAGAGATCCGCGTGCAAACATTTCACATAGAAAAATGCCGACATTTCAACAACATGTAAAATTCATTAAATCAAAACCTTATTCAAAATGGTATATAATAAAATATGACAATCAAGATGCCGGTTCGATATATCTCACATATATGAATGAGATTGGAATTTTTCTAAAAAAAGAATTTCATGGTAAAAACATAGGAAAAAAGGCACTAAATCTTTTGATAAAATCAAATCCAAGAGATAGATATTTGGCGAATGTTAGTCCAAAGAATAAAAAATCAAATAGATTTTTTAAAAAAAATGGTTTTCAACTTATTCAATACACTTATGTGCTTAAAAGCTAAATTACATCGCTGATGGAAAACAAAATCAAATTATTTGATCCAATAATAGGTGTTGAGGAGAAAAAGGTAATCTCAGACATATTAGAGAGTCGTTTTTGGGCATCCGGTGCAGGAACTGGAAATGTTGCAAAATTTGAACAGGAATTCAACAAGTATGTTGGATCCAAAGGATGTATTGCAGTAAATAGCGGCACGGCGGCGCTTCACTTGGCACTATCAATTCCAAATGTAATGGGAAATGAAGTCATTGTTCCATCATTATCATTTGTTGCAACGGCTCATGCAGCAGTATACAATGGTGCAAAACCTGTCTTTGTCGACGTTGATCCTGATACTCTATGCATTGATCCAGAGTCAATTAGAAAAGCTATCACTAATAAAACCAAAGTAGTTTTGCCTGTTCATTTTGCTGGAATGTCTGCAAATTTATCTGAAATATCACAGATCTGTGAAGAGTCAAAATGTAATTTAATTGAGGATGCGGCACATGCCGCAGGTGCCACTTACAAAAAGAAAAAAATTGGTTCTCATGGCCTTGCAGTATGTTTTAGCTATCATCCTGTGAAGAATTTAGCAATGCCTACTGGGGGCGCCGTTACTATAAACAGTAGCAAGGCAGCACACCTAAAAAAAGATTTGATGTCCAAAAGATGGTGTGGTATTTCAAATAGGAAAGATTGGAAATACGATGTTGTCGATTTAGGATGGAATTATTATATGAACGAATTTTCTGCAGCAATAGGAAGAATTCAGCTAATGAAGCTAGATCAGCTAAACAAAAAACGACGAAACATTACAAAAAAATATTTTGAAAATATACAAGTAGATAGAAAAATGCCTTATAGTGATGAATGTTCTTACCACTTTTACTGGATCCTTGTAAAAAACAGAGAACGATTCATGAAAAAACTCAGAGACAAAGGAATTGAAACTGGAATCCACTACAATCCGATTCACAAAATGTCATTTTATAATGTAGGTCGAAGTTTGCCCAACACTGAGAAAGTTGCCAAAAGTATTGTATCTTTGCCTACTCATCCAAATTTAACAGACAACGACATAGCCAAAATAATAACTCTAGTTAACAGATATTCATGATTGTTATTTGTAACCTCTTATTCCCTGTCCAATATCGTAGTTTTTGTTTGCCCTTTTTCCGTTGACCTTATCCAAAAAAATGGGATCTAGCCCTCTTGATTGAGTTCCAGGTCTTAAGATGTCAAAGTTATGACCTTCTCTGAGAATTTCACCTTTTTGGATTTTTTTTGTAGCTTGAATTGATCTTGTTGCAAATTTCCATAATTCTTTTTCAACATCTAGAATTTTCTTTTGGCCATTTCCTTTAGCAGCATCTGCATTTCTGATTGATTTAACCATGAGCTCGAGTTCTACTGGATTTAATGCAAATGCATGATCTGGTCCAGGAAGTGATTTGTCAAGAGTAAAATGTTTCTCAATAAATGTTGCGCCAAGCCCAACTGCAAGCACCGGTGCGATTATTGGGTCCAGACTATGATCAGATAGTCCAATTGGCACATTATAACGCGATTGCATCTTTGGCATTACACTTAGATTCATTCTATTTAGTGGACTTGGATATTTTGCAGTACATTGCATCAGACCAATATTGTTATTTTTCAGTTTTTTTACTAGATTTACCGCAAAATCAATTTGTTTGTACGTACTAGCCCCAGTTGAGATCAGTATAGGTTTTTCTGTCTTTGCTAGATGCTCTAATAGTCTTACATGATTTATCTCATAGGACGCAATCTTGTGGATACTTACAAAATCATCTACATGTTTTGCATCTTCTACTGAAAATGGTGTTGACATAAACATTATTTTTTGTTTAACACAGAATTTCGCAAGCTCTGGTATCATTTCATATGGCATTGTGAGATGCGTAAATATTGCGTTGATATCGTTATCATACCCATTTTTACTCAGATAACTGCTTTTTCCAGCACCATACGCATACACTAACTCTGGCCTAAAAGTTTGAAATTTTACAGCATCACATCCTGCTTTTGCAGCCGTTTTGATTAGTTGTTTGGCCTGATTTAGATCCTCATCATATGTGCCACATTTCCAATTTGAACCAGCTTCCGCAATTACAAAAGTGTGTTTAGGATTATCAAAAGCAATCTGTTCAATCAATGAGAAAATGAATGCTGCTACCTATAAAATTGTTTTATGGTAGTATTTCAGATAGTTGGTGCCCCAACGTTATGGTGTCCTGCATATTTAGAATTGATTTCTGAGAGTTTTGGGTTTTGTTCTAGTAAAGCCAATACATCTTTTGTTGTAAACACCTCGTTTTGTTTAAACAGTGATTGATAAATTATTTTTATTAATTCATAATCTTCTGGATAATCTAAGGCCCATCTCAGATTAGACAGGTTTTGATCATTTTCTACATTAAAAATTTTGAACATTGATTGATTTTTTTCTACAAAAAAAGGAAACCATTCCCTGATCTCAGGTTGCTTGATTTCCTTCCACATTTTTTTAAGTGATTCAAGAGAGTAGATCTCAGCATCCAAGCCGTGTGGAAATGTTCGTACTTTACAATTAGTAACAATGTCATATTGCGGATTGTTACGATAGAATTGGACTAGCTTGTCTACAACAACTGGGTCAACCAACGGACAATCTGCAGTGATTCTGACTATTGCTGAGGCTTGGAATTTGACAGTGGTCTCATATAGTCTATCAATCAGATCTTTTTCACTGCCTTCAAAATACGGAATTTTTTCTGCTTTTGCAAAATCTATAATCTCTTTGTTATTGGAATATTCGCCAGTCGATATTACGGCATCGTCTAGATATTTGCAATGTTTCAGTCGATTATAGATATGCCATATGATAGGTTTATCAAGCAAATTCATCATGACTTTTCCAGGTAGTCTTTGCGAATTCATCCTTGCTTGAATTATACCTATTATCTTCAATGAATTGGTAATTAGCTGGGAAGATATTAAATGTAAAAATAATTTTTGTGATTTTTTGATAAATGTATTATAATATAATAAGAAGATACAAGAGTGAAACATGGATGAGAATATGTAAAAAATGTGTTCAACCAGACACTAGACCTAAAATCTATTTTAGTCAGGATGGGATATGTGGAGCTTGTCTTTGGGAAGAAGAAAAGAAAAAAATCAATTGGGAGCAAAGAGAAAAAGAACTTGATGGGATTGCCGAATGGGCAAAAAAAACTTCTACTGGTGCATATGATTGTGCCATAGGAGTTAGCGGTGGCAAAGATAGTACAAAACAGGCACTAACTGCAAGAGACAGACTCGGACTCAGATGTCTACTAGTTAGTAGTGAGCCTGAGGGAATAACTGAGATAGGCAAACACAACATCGAGAATCTCAAGAATTTAGGGTTCGATGTTATTTCATTAAGACCAAATCCCGTGATTATGAAAAAATTAATCAAAAGAGATTTTTACAAATATCTCAATCCGGTTAAAATTAGTGAATATACATTATGGTGTTCCACATACATTATTGCTGAACACTTTGACATACCACTCATAATTCAGGGTGAAAATGCAGGTTTGACATTGGGAATTAGTTTGACCGGTTTGGGAAAAGGCTCTGATGCACTAGATGCAAACCAAACTCAGAGTTTATCTTCTGGATGGGAGGAGTATATTGACGACGGGGTTGATGAAAAAGACCTATTTCTTTATCATTATGATAAAGACAGACTTGTTAAGAAAGGCATACGTGGAATATGGTTACAGTATTTTCTTGAAGAATGGTCGTTTAGAGGGAATGCCGAGTTTTCAAAAAAGCATGGTTTAATGTGGAGGCCAGACAATTTTGATCCCAATTCTATTGGAACGCATGCGCCATTTTCACAATTAGATTCTGATATAGTTCAGGTTAATCAGATGCTCAAATATCTGAAATTTGGTTTCGGGCAATGTGTTGATCATGCTTGTTATGATATACGAGATGGATACATCACACGCAAGGAAGGAATTGATTTGGTACTCAAATATGACGGAAAATGCAGTGATGAATACATCAAAAAGTTTTGCGATTATATTGAAATAAGCGTAGACGAATTTTGGCAGATTGCTAATAGATTCAGGGGAAATATGTGGACAAAAGATCCTGCCAGGCAATGGTCAAATACGTACCGGAAACTACTTGAAAAATTAAGATAGTAATAATTATAAAAAGATCGTTTGCAAAGTTATGTGCCGGAAATAATTCAAAAACGATTTAAAGACTATTACATTTTGTTGACTTCGCAACAAAGCTACTTGCCATAAAATAACCTTGCCAAGAATGAGTGTATTTATCCTCAAGATCAATTGCTTTCTTTTCCCATTTTGGATTTATGTTAAACAATAATGGCGGCACAGTGTGAAAATGATAAAACATGATATCATCCAATGCAAATCCATATTTTTTCATCAAGTCACCATATTCCATTGGGTTTTCAGATTTTGTGAAGGTTTGATCCCTGTGACTTGAAAAGCGAGTTTCTTTATTGTCCAACATCGCATCTGCAACAGACTGTGTCTCAGTTGGCGATGGCGGAGCAAGTGGTTTTTCTGGATTAGTCAATAATTTAGAAATTTCATCAGCTATTGAATTAACTTCATTCTGTTTAAATGAAAGTGGTAAAAGATTATCTTTGAAGAACTGAATAGTAAACTTGTTGAAAGTTGCAATATCAAATATACCATTAATTTCTGCTGTTATTAGACATCCTCCAGGACGCAACAAACGATTGCACTCAGATAAATATCTAGATTCTTGTGATCTAGGGATATAGCCAAATACTTGATTAGCACTGATTATATCAAAAGAATCGTTTTTAAATTGCTTAATGTCAGTTGCGTCTGCAACATATATCTCAATGTCGGCAAAGTCTTTGTTTAGGCGTTTTTTGGCCAGATTTACCATGTTGGGTGAGTAATCAATCCCGGTTGCTTTCATACCTTTTTGTTTAGCATACACTAATGTTTCCCCATATCCACACCCAATATCTAAAAATGAAACAGTTCCTTTTGACTGAATTTGTTTGTGAGCGGCATCCAACATTTCATAAACGCGCTTCATGCGGTAAACATTTTGTGGGTATCTTTCTTCACTATAGCGTTCCTGTGCTACATCATAATTTTTTCCAGTCAAATTCCAAAGTTCATGCGGTTCCATTTCTGACTTCCTCTCAGATGATAATATATACCAAATTCCTTATTTTTAAAATCCTATAATGTATTCATTATTTTAGCTAGAGTTTCTGATGCATTTCCAGCATTGCTTAGATAATTTTTGACATGAATCTTTCCATTTTCGATCATAGAATGCCTAAACTTGTCATCAAAAAGGATTTTTTTAAGATCAAGTTCAATATTAGAATCAGGAGACATTACTAAGACCGCATTGTCTTTCACATATTCAAATTCATAAAATTTATTGTCTAGGACTATATTCATGACAGGTTTATTTTGTATTAGTGCGTCAAGAATAACAGTAGAAGGATCAAATCCCTCAGGAGACAGAGTAACTAACACATCAGATATTTCTATTAATTTTGTTATAGATTTCATTTGATAGACAGGTATCCTTGGATTTATTCGTCTGAATAATTCTTTGATATTTTCATTATGAGAATCTTGACTAGGATGTAATTTGACAATTAAATTTACACCAAGAGAAGATGTTATTTCACAGAATTTGATAAGAGATTTTTCAAATTCTACATATAAATCAATAGTAGCTTGGCCAGTTATTTGTGTTATAGGATGAAGTGTCAATAATACAGTTTTTTTTGGGTTAATTTTAGTCACAGGTTGTCTATAAAATAGATGATCATGCTTTGTGCTTCCAGAAACAAGGATTCTATCACTTGCTAGTTTTTTGTATTCAGTGAGATATTTTTTTTGTGGTTCACCCCACACGGCAATTTTATCATTTGCCAACGAATACATACTCAGCACATCAAAATTGGAAGTTTCTGGAAGCCAATTAGCATATCCATGCTCTAACATAATGGAGGGAATTTTTCCATTATTGATATACAGTATTGACTTTTCAGTTTCTCCTACAACGTTTAATGATGCAATACATGAAATATTTGTTTTTTCAAATAATCCTTTGGACACTAGTAGTAAAGAAATGTATTCTGTTATTCTTTCATTATATGCTTTAACTAGATTATCTTTAATAGCATACCAATATGTAGAATTCTCCAAGGTAAATATTCGTTCAAAATATTCATCATGAGAGAAGACCATTCTCATCACAGCACAATAGTGACTTGTTAGTGATTGTATTTTTTCATTCATTTCATGTTCGACTTTTTTAAAATTGAACATTTTAGATTTTGTTTTCCTCAATAAGGTGATTGTTGAATAGTCCGATATAGCTGGTCGCCTTCTATTATAAAGTAGAATATTTGTTCCCTGTTTAGCTAAACTAACTAATAGATCTTTGAAAGTTTGAGGATTGAATTCCAATAATAGAATTGTTGGATTTTTTTTGCCCCCATTCCAAAGATTAAAAATGTTACACAGTATAGACTCAAACGCATCCTTAAGTCTGGCGTACATTTTTCTTGAGATATGAAAGGAAATTAACATTTTACCAATGTTGAATTTTATTTCTATTCGATCCCATGCCAAATAATCAATTTGATTAGTTGAGTAACTTTCAGATACAATATCTGTATTCAATATTATAGAATTGACAATGTTTAATAGATTTTGTGTACATATAATTTTTTGGGGGTTTTCTTTCTCAATTATTTTTTTTATTGTTAAAAAATACAACAACCCATTAAGTAGATGTTGATGAAGTTCAGCAGTATCCAGTATAGAAAGTAGATTGACACCTTCGAGTTCTAAATTTTGTGGATCTGGAATTTTTTCATACCACCGATAATGCGCATACACAATATCAAATATTTTTAATCTGTCAGATTCCGAAACATATCGATCTGCAATTTCGTGATGAATTTTTTCTTTTGTAAGTATATTGTGAGTATTAAAATTAAAAGTGAAGATTTTGGTATTTTGAGAAATTTTCTCTTTTAGTTTTTCAATATCATTTATGCTATCAATCAGAATTACAATATCAGACAATTATACCCAAAAATAAAATTTAGCAGTGGTTTATTTGTGTTCCATATGAAACGAATGTTGGTAAAAGATATAATAATAAACGTAAGCATCACAATATGACCAATATTCCTCCTGATGTATGGAATCCAAAACAATATTATGAAAACGCAGAGACTAATCTATCCCAAGTTCGCAATACTATTGATGACATTACATTAGATTTTGATAAAGTAATGGTTTGCGGTAGGTCAACTGATTCACACCCTGATTTCCATCCCAGATTTTCTACACCATCAAGTAATATTGAATCAGAATTATATGTAATAGTAGATCATAATGATACATATACGCAACATATCAAACGTGGAGGAAATTACGCATTGTCAATAATTGTGCATCCTAATGTTGTAAAAGAAATTAATAAAAAAAATGGAAGGGTTTTTTGGTTTTCTCCAGAATATTTGCAAAATGATCTGCCAAGAATAATTCAAGGAAAGTTCCCAATAGGGAATAGTGGTTTAAGTGAGGTTTCAATTGCGGCATACAAGAATATCAAAAATATTCTTCTTTCAGGTATCAACCTTACGGGAGATTATGCAATATTCACAGAAGGAAAAGATCTAATTTTCAAATATGCAAAAGATAGAGTAAAAACACTATACTCGCTTGACGGAATCCTAGCGCAGAAAATCACTTATGATGATTGGTTTAAATTATAAATTATTATTGAATGATGGCTATGTAGAAACATCGATTCTTGACCATTTTGTAGATCAGATGGTACAGTCAGATCTAAAGCTGAGCAACATTCTATGAAACCATCCAATACTGTATGATGGATCGTTCCATGATTAGTATAATCAAAAGGGCAAGAATACCGCCATACCTACACAGCAAGTCCAATCACGTGTTTACAGTATGGCAGCACCTTGTCTTGCTTGTACTGCGTCAGTACGAAGCCAAGAGTTACCGTAGATTTGTTGAATTTCTAAAGAATCTTTTGGTGTGAGAGATCTTGGATTGTCCAGAATTCTACACAACACTGCAAAAGGCAGCTGCTAGACTGACACATGGTATCCTGATTCGGATCCTGGAGTCGTTTGTGCTGCAATCTCTGATACGCAAAATGTTTGCAGGGATTGATTCAACCGGAATTGTCAGACGGTCAGGCATCATGATACTACACAAAATGCTTCAGACTACGAAGGAAATTTGTCAAGGTATCAGTTTGTGCTGATGTGAAACGTCAGATTGTCTGTGGCATCAGGATGCGGCACCGAACACAGACACGACAGTATCGATTTTGTTCTATTACTACAACACGCTACCAGACTGGTATCAATCGGTACGGTTGTGGCAGATCGTGTATATGATTCGGAGTAGAACCACATCCAGACGGAAAACCTTGGCATACCACATATTGTAATCCGTCCAAAATACAGAATCTGCAGGTGTACAAAACAAAAGGATTCCACAGAAAATGATGAAACGTCATTTTGACTGGGATACGTACCATCAGAGAAGCAAAATCGAGACCATATTTAGTGTGATAAAGAGGATGATTAATTTATTGTTTGAGGATTAAAACATTATTTTCTAGTATTATAAAATATAGGATTAATTGATTGGGAGTAGTTTTTGTTCCAACAGAATTTTTTTTATTTCGTCTACACTCAGTAATGGAACTTTATCAGATGAGTATTGATCCTTTAAATTACTTTTTTTCACATCAGTTTTATTGCTTAGGTATTCATCTTTGGTTTGTTGTTCCAAGATTATGTAATCATCCTCATTTTCATATGTATTTCTTGTTTCATCTTTACTAATCAAAGTTTCATGATATTTTTCTCCAGGCCTAACGGAAATGATCTCAGTGGCCGCATTACTATGCAATAACTCAAGAACTGCATCTTTGATATCTGCAACCTTATAAGCTTGTAATTTTGGAACAAATACTTCACCACCATTAGAGTTTGTTAATGCCCTAAAGATTAATTGTAGAGCTTGGTCCATGGTTATATTAAATCTGGTCATATTTGGATCAGTGATTGTGATCTTTTTCCCATTTTTAATCTGATTTACTAGTGTAGGAATTATTGAACCACGACTACCCAATACATTTCCATATCGTACACACATGAATTTGATGTCATGATCTCCCTTGTAGTAATTTGCAGAGACGAATAATCTTTCCATTAAGAGCTTAGTTGCACCATATGTGTTAAATGGTGCAACTGCCTTGTCCGTACCAATGGCAAGGACAGTCTTGACATTTTTGTTAAAACATGCTTCAATAACATTTTGTGCACCATATACATTTGTTTTTACTGCTTCAAACGGATTGTACTCTGCCACAGGAACATGTTTTAGTGCTGCCGCATGAATAACAATGTCTATATCTTCTAGTGCTCTCGATAGTCGATTCACATCTCTGACATCACCTATTAGAAAACGTAATCTTTTATCAGTAAATTTTTCACGCATTTCAATTTGTTTTAGCTCATCTCTACTGAATATTCTAATTGTATCAACTTCAGTATCTAACAGTTTCCTTGTTAATGCAGTTCCAAGACTTCCAGTTCCTCCGATAATCAGTACTTTTTTTCCTTTAAACACAAAATTTGTTGCAAGATGGCATAAATAAGCGTGTATGACGGTAGATAAATTAATTAGATTTTTATCGGATTGAATATCGATTCTCACATGAAAGATAAATTACTTTTTTGGATGGATGCGGATTTAACTCATTATGGAATTGCTAAATACATTGCGGATTCGTATGATTGTCAACTTTTTGGTATCTTTGATATAACAAATAAACCAAAACAATTCTTTAAAAGTCAAGAACTTGTTAAATTTGAAAAAATTTGGTTCTATCATGATAATATAAAAAAAACTAATGATAACCCGGACGTAAGTTATCTTGCAGAGTTTGAACGTAGATACAATATTAATTTGTGGTTAATTGCCTGTAACGATAGAATTTTTTTTAATTATAATGAATTTTACAGATTTAGTGTTGATGAAGTCTTAAAGATTTTAGAACAAACATGTAAGTTTTTTGAAGAAACATTGGATGAAATTAAACCTGATTTTGTAGTAATGCGCTCTCCAGAACTTCTTCCACAGAAAATTCTGTATGAAATTTGTAAAATTAGGGGAATCATGCCATTATTATTGGGACAAATGAGATTTGCCAATAGATATTCAGTATCCAAATACTGGCATAACATAGACCCAATCAAACAGTCATCAAACAGATTAGAAAAAGATAGAACGTTTGACGAGCTCATGAATTTTTTAAAAGAAAATATTATGTTCAGCAGACAATCAGATATAGTGAATAAATTCTGGGGTTGATTGGAAATCTAGAAGAGAGGATTTAGTCAAAGTAGCTGACAAATACAAAAACAAAAATGAAAGCGGTTATGATTGTATAATTCCCGTTAGCGGTGGAAAAGACTCTCATTTTCAAACTCACGTCATCAAAAATGAACTGGGATTAAATCCTCTTTTGGTGAATTTTGTACCAATTGATTTGATTCCGTTGGGAAGAAAAAACATAGATAATCTGAAAAAATTCGGAGTTGATTATATCGAATTTTCAGCCAATCCAAAGACGTACAAGAGAATGCAAAAATATGGATTGTACGAGCTTGGGGATCCTAATTGGCCAGAGCACATAGGCATATTCACAGTGCCTATGCAGGTCGCAGTTGCCTACAAAATACCCTTGATTGTTTGGGGTGAGAATCCACAAATGGAATACGGTGGTTCAGGTCATGGGACTAAGCTTGACAAGACATGGCTAGAAAAATACGGTGGGTTTTGGCTTGATAAGGTGAAACCAGAAGTAATGACAAAACATGGTGTAGAATTAAGATATTTACAACCCTACATTTATCCTCCAGAAGAACAGATAAGACAAGTCGATGTTACAGGCATCTTTCTTGGACAATACATCAAATACGACATATACAAACAGCTTGAGATAGTTGAGAATTTGGGTTTTAGTAGAAACCCAGAACCAAAAGAGGGCACCTATACAAACTGGGAAAATCTAGATACCAAGTATACTGGAATGCATGATTACTTTAAGTGGCTAAAATATGGATTTGGTAGAGCCAGTGATCATGCGTCAATAGATATTCGCGCTGGTAAAATTACAAGGGAAGAAGGATTAAAGTTAGTAAAACAACACGAGGGAAGAATACCCACCAAATACCTGAATGATTTCCTAAAAGATCTAGAGATCACGTTTGATGAATTCCTTGCGGTTTGTGATAAATTTACTAACAAAGCACTGTTTAAGACGGATAACAATGGGAATCTGATCAGAGACAAGGATGGCAACATAACAAAAATTCAGTACGACAACATAGACTAAGCTATTTTTTCCACTTGGACCAATCATAGTCCTCAAAGAAGACATTTTTCATTTCATCATCATTTGGCCTCCATGCAGGATTTGCCAATGTCAGTATTGTTGCCATTTTGTCAGATATGTTGATGTGCGCAGATGGAAAGTTTTTTGGTATCTGTACCAAGACAGGATCGTCTTCGCCGGATTCGATTTCATGATATTTTCCATCCATGTCTTTTGCTATGAAAACGACTTTTCCTCTAATGCAGACAAAATAGCTGTCTCTTTTTGTGTGCAGATGTGGTCCCTTGGTTTCTCCTGGATTTACTGAGGAGACATAAACCATTTTTGGTTCAACTTCGAGTATTTTGTCCCAGTCCCTCCAGATAACAGTAAGAGAACCGTTGATGTGTCCATCATGTATGTCCTTAGTGTCATGCTTTTCCAGCTTGACATGCCTGATTGTGTCGTTTTTCACAAACTAACAAACAGATCAGGCTATAAAAATTCACTATAAATCGTACACAAGGTATACAAATATTCGCATAAAAGGAAAACTGTGAAAATTCTAGTTACTGGTGGCCTAGGCTTTATTGGAAGCAACTTCATTTTACGCGCCCTAGAAAACCCAAAAATTCGAATAGCAAACATCGATGCCTGCTTGCCAGGATCAAACCCACTCAACCTAAAACAGGTAAAAAACAATCCAAGATACAGATACGTAAAGGGAAACATCACTAACAGAAAACTAGTTGATAGTTTAGTGTCAAAATCAGACGCGATAATCAATTTTGCAGCAGAGTCTCATGTAGATAGGAGTATTTCAGATCCCAAGCCGTTTATTGATTCAAATATTTACGGAACCTATGTCTTGCTTGAGGCAATACGTAAACACAAAAGAAAACTAGTCCAGATATCAACAGATGAGGTTTTTGGTAGTCTGAAATTATCTAGTGCTACAGAAAAATATCCATACAATCCATCTAGTCCGTATTCGGCATCAAAGGCAGCTGCAGAAAATCTCGTAAATTCTTATTTTGTCACATATGATTGTGATGTAATAACAACTAGATGCACCAACAACTATGGCCCAAGACAATCACCTGAAAAGCTAATTCCAAAGACAATACTATTAGCAGAACGAAATAAGAAAATCCCAATTTTTGGAGCTGGAAAAAACATCAGAGACTGGATTTATGTTTTGGATCACTGCGATGCAGTTCTAAGGACTTTGCTCAAGGGCAAGAGAGGCGAATCTTACAATATTTCCGCAAACAATGAGATAGATAATCTCAGAATCGTGAAGAAAATTTTGAAAATTATGGGAAAATCAGAAGATCTAATCGAGTTCATAGTTGACAGGCCAGGCCACGATTTCAGATACAGTCTCAACTCCAACAAGATACGAAGAAATCTGTCATGGAAGCCTAGGTACAAACTAGAAAGCGGTTTAGAAAAGACGATCGAATGGTATCAACAGAACAAAGAATGGACAAGGCGCATTTCAGACAATGCATTTGCAATTTCTTGGAAAACTAGATAAGATAAGCAGAGAACGAGGTAATTAATTGAAAGGAATAATTTTACACGGAGGTCATGGAACCAGACTCAGACCGCTCACTCATACTGGGCCAAAACAATTGCTCCCTATTGCAAACAAGCCAATGTCACAGTATTGCATAGAATCTCTAAGAGGTGCAGGCATCACAGACATTGCGATAATTATTGGCGGAACTGGTTCAAACAAAGTTCAAGAGCATTACGGCAATGGTGAAAAATTTGGGGTGAAAATCACCTATGTTTTACAAGATGCCCCACGCGGAATTGCACATGCAATCAAGCTTTGTAAGGAATTTGTAAATGGTGAAAAATTTGTTGTGTTTTTGGGGGATAATATTCTCAAAAAAAGCATTTCGGAGTATGTTAATAGATTTAGGGATTCAGACTCTAGTGCCTCAATTTTATTATGTGAGGTAAACAATCCAACACAATTTGGGATTGCAGATGTCAAAGATGGGATCATTAAAAAAATAATGGAAAAGCCAAAGGATCCTCCAACAAATCTAGCAGTAACAGGAATCTATCTTCTCACTCCCATAATATTTGACATTATTGACAGGCTAAAACCATCATGGAGAAATGAATACGAGATCACAGATGCATTACAAATGCTCCTACAAGAAAACCACCGGATAGTATACGACATGGTAACTGACTACTGGAAAGATACAGGAACACCTAATGACATCATACATGCAAATCAGGTCATATTGAGTGGCATGAAGCCATATTTTGAAGGCAAAAAAGACGATGATGTGGAAATATCCGGCAATGTCATGATTGGTTCCGGAACCATAATCAAAAGTGGCTCCAAGATAATTGGTCCCGTAATAATCGGTAATAACTGCCAGATCGGTCCCAATGCCAACGTTGGATCCAATACAAGCATAGGAGATACCTCAAAGATTTCTAATTGTCACATTGAAAACTCGATAATCATGTCTGGTTGCAACATAGATGGAGATCTTGCCATTAAGGACAGCATAATTGCATTCAACTCTGAAATTACAAGATCAAATACTCCAAACAAAGTATTTTTGTTAGGGGAGGGAACGAAGATTTCTCTCTAGTTAAGTTGGTAAACGAATCATCTAATCCAAAAGTAAGCATCATAATTTTAAATTATAATGCGGGAGATCTGTTGTTTAATTGTGTAGAATCAGTTTTCAAGACATCATATGACAATATTGAGGTTATTGTTGTAGATAATGCGTCAAAAGATCAAAGTCAGAAGATATGTAAGGAAAAATTTGACAAGATCAGATTAATTGAAAATAAACAAAATTTAGGATATTGTGAAGGGAATAATGTTGGAATAAGAGAGGCAACTGGAGAGTTCATTGTAATTCTCAATCCAGATACCACTGTAGCCCGGAATTGGATAACAGATCTTATTTCCGCATACAGAAATCATGGAGAGGGACTCTATCAACCAAAAATCATTTCGTTGTATGAGGAAAATATTTTGCAGAGTACGGGAAATATGTTGCATGTTTTTGGATTTGGTTTTGCAAGAGACAAAGGGATTCCCGACACTTTACAGCGGAAAGAAGTGGAGCAGATAGGTTATGCGTCAGGAACTTGTCTTTTTACTTCACAGCAAGTTTTGAAAAAAGTTGGATTGCTTGATTCATTTTTGTTTTTGTATCACGATGATCTGGATTTAGGTTGGAGGGCAGCCCAGATAGGCATAAAATCCTATTATGTCCCATTTGCTACGGTATACCACGCAGAAAGTTATAGCCTAAAATGGAGTTCAAAGAAATTCTTTTGGCTTGAGAGAAATAGGAGGTATTGTCTCTTGACGCACTATTCTAACGATACTTACAAGAAAATGCTACCTTACCTGAGGCAAGTAGAGATCATGATCTGGATATTTTACATATCAAAAGGATTTCTTGGTGCAAAGATCAAAGCGGAGCTTGATATACGCCGCAACAAAAAACACATTTTACAGAAATATCAAGAATTGGAATCTAGGAAAGCAGTTCCAGATATAGAATTGATTAAATTATTTCCAGATGAAATATTTGTCCCAAAAAATGTTAGTGGGGGTTTGGGGAGTCGAATTTTTAATTCGTTATTAACATCGCTTAGTCAAAAAGCTAAAAATAGAATATTGGACCAATAATTCATCTGACTGGTTTTAACAAAACAAATGCGTGGTGCCCGTTAGGATCAGGTTGATATGCTTTTTTCCAGTGAAATTTGAGATAATTTAATATCTCATCTTTTGCACCAGAGCTTCGAAATCGTTCAAGAAAAATTTCTGGCCTGTATGTAGTGTAATCAATTAATTCTAAGCCTATTTTGTCTTCAAGCGATTCAAAATTCTTTTTACTGAACAGTATATTCATTCCACTTTCAATGATTTGTGGAATTTTTTTATTTTTAATTGTACTAGATGAAGGATTTTGGGTTGAAATGAAGATCAATCCATCTTTTAACATGTTCTTTGCATGAGCCAATGTCATCATTGGATCTTTTACATAGTACAGCATTTGAGTAAAACAGATCAGGTCATATTTTGTGTCCGTGTTGTAAGTTTCATCAAAATATCCCCACTCAACTTTATCAGTAACAGCAGATCTAAGATAGTTACGGTTAGCCTCTAAACCAGTTGCATCAATACCGTTCCGATTTAACTTACTTACAAAATGCCCATAAAGTGCCCCCACGTCTAATGCATTGTTAAAATTTAGTTTTGTTTTTGTTTTCAGATAAGTGTAATATTGTCCAGCCACAATTTCCCAGAATCTTCTAGATATGATTTTTGTTCCAATTATTTCTTTGAGAGTGTGAGTATCACCTACTTCGTCTAAAAATTGTGTTTTGTGATCTTGTGGATTTTCTTTAAAAATTGCCTCACATTTAGTGCACACAAGGCAGTTTTTTTCCTCATATAGCCAATCAGAACAGTCATTTTCACCGCACACGCGACAATTGAACATAATCGAATGAGTCTACTTTCTGTGTTTAATCTTTTTTAAATTCACAATAGGTTGTGATATTACAACTGCAACTGCCAGACTCTTTTCATGACTCACAGAAACTTGAAATTCATATTTGTCTTGTAATTTTTTTAGTCTTACATGGGGTTTTGATTTTACGTGATAGGTTTCTATGTCACGCATTGAAATTCTATCTGGTATTGATTTTTTGACAGCTTCTTTGATTGCAAACTTGCCGGCAAAATGCTCATATCTATTTTTGAATTTTAAACAGTATTTTATTTCAGATGCAGTAAAGATTCTTGTGTAAAATCCCGGCTTTGATTCAAAAGGGATTTGTCGGAATTTGTCCACATCAGAAATATCTATGCCAATTCCAATATTTTCAAGCATGACTAATTCGTGCGTAGCATTACTTTGGCCATGCCATCTATCAAGCATATTCCTGCCTGATTGTATATTGCTGTCTTTATTGTCAGAATTTTTGTAGACTCGCTCTTGTCGACTACTTGGCCGTAGACTTTAACGGTATCACCAACAAAGCAAGGGTTTTGAAAGTTCAGGGTTTGGGAAAAATATAATGCGTTTTTTCCTGGAATATGCATTCCAACCAGCTTTGAGAAAAATGACGCCAGAAGCATTCCATGACACACGCGCTTGTTGAATTGGGTAGTTTTTGCATAGTTTTCATCCACGTGAAGTGGATTATGATCGCCCGAAAGGTTTGCAAATTGCTCAAGGTGTGATTCCGTGATTTTTTCTATAAATTCGTGTTCAAGGCCTAATTGGATCTCATCAAATCTGTACTCGTTTGGAGCATTAGTCATTTAGCAAGACTCCATGGTTTGCAAGGTGTCGTTTTATGTCAGAGATTTTTTTCACGTCCATGGCCTCATCAATTGTGAATTTTACTTTGAACTCGCTTTCTAGCTCATAAAGCAGAACATATCCCTTAAACGAAGACCAGCCTTCAATGGATTCCGGTCCAGAATCATCAGTTATTGATTCTGTTGGAACGCTCATTACCTTGGCAACTAAACTGTACAATTTTTTTGACATTATTCGCCACTGACCGTAAGACAGTCAGGTATTTCAAATGGCAAGTTAACAGAATAAACCCAAGAGTCAGACTCTTTTTTGAATCCGCAGCTAGGAAGAAAGTCTTCAATTGGCTTGTTTTTATGCGTAGGGATGAATCTGGCTCGGATTTTTTGAGCCCCGGATTCCTTTGCCTTATTTATTATATGGTTCAGGATTCCCTTTTCCACTTCTCGTCCCATGACTCTACAGCTGAGCAAAAATGTGTCCAAGTACCATTCCTGCGGATTTTTTTTGTCTACAATAAATACGCCGGTTATGCCATTGTCACCAAATTTGTCTTCCACCTGGGCGCATCCGACAAGATAGTTTGTGTCTTGAGAGAATTTTTTGATGTCACTTTCCTGATATCTTTTTGTGGTTAGGTTGAATTGGTTTGTCTTTAGTGTGAGCTGAGAGATCCTCGGTATTGTAAAGTCATTGGCATTTTTTATTGAGACCTTGAGATCCAGTTGTTTTAGGAAATCTTGCAGGCCAGATGAGGATTTTTCCAGATCAGTTCTTTTTCTTTGCTCTGCGTACATTTTGCCACGTTGTTGGTCTTCTTGCGTGATTTTTAGCACGCTGAACTCATTAAGGTGTTTTAGCACATTTGTAAATTCCGACGGATCCTGTGGCAGCTCCACAGTCATCACTTGAGGAAGGCTAACTCGAACATATTCCCTGTTAACTGGATCATCATCAAAAAAGATAAGGCTGTCAAGACCTATGTTGATTTCGTCTGCAATTTCTTTTAGGTTTGAGACCTTGTCATTCCAGTTTATTCTTATTGCGGCAAAATTTTTCTCTTTTAGCTGCATGTAAGGGTGTTCTCGGATTACTTTGATTGCGTCATCATAGTTGTTCTTGCTGTTTATTGCCAGAATTATCCCTCTTTGGTGAAGCGAGAGTAGGGTTTTCTGGAATTCCACGAATGCGTTTCCCGGAGGATCAGGACCTAGCTTTATCCCATTAAAGCCGTCTTCTCCTACAATTCCACCCCACAAGGTATTGTCTAGATCCAGTACTATGCATTTTTTTGATATGCCAAGATGGCCTATCACGTACGACATCAGTTCCGACGCCAAATACGGTATATAGTCAAGTGAGATTTTCATGTCTCCAAAGAAAAATTGCTTATAGTCAAAGACATTTTTTTCGCCAAACTTTGCCACAAATTTGTCAAAGTCATAAACATACACAGAATCCGATTTTGACA
>Ga0194132_10002233_pt1 | contig 37063 bp, 31 predicted proteins | sample TA2KigOf80mmetaG_FD_148612 | JGI IMG/M metagenome (GOLD analysis project Ga0194132, IMG submission 148612) | Freshwater microbial communities from Lake Tanganyika, Tanzania - TA2015054 Kigoma Offshore 80m | ecosystem: Environmental > Aquatic > Freshwater > Lake | place: Tanzania: Lake...
TAGGGGATCTCAATCGCCGGATTGCGGCCCACGGGTTTGCCCTGGGCGTCGCCGGGGTGGAAAAAGACGGGAACAAACGCAAGGTAGGCGTTGGCCGCTTCCTCGTAGACAGTTATTCCAGCCTGGTAGTAGTCTTCGACGACCGGGTTCTCGGGTTTCATCACGTGAACGGGAGCGGGAAACTTGAAGGGCGTGTCCGCTTCGCTGCGCCCAATTTGCCGCCACGGGCCGAGCCTGGAATAGAGCAGATACTTCTTGCGCTGGCGGTCCCAGAAGATCTGGCTCTGCGTGTCGAGGGCGGCCTTGCCTTCGGGCAAAACCTTGTGAGTTGGCGCAGACCAACGCAAGCCGTCGGGCGAGGAAAGGATCGTGAGGTAACGCGGCGGGTCGCCCTTCTTGTGAGGATAAATTGCGACGGCCATGCGATAGCGCTCCGCGGCCGGGGCATTGGGATCGACGAAGACATCTCCGAAGGCACTGCTGTAGCCGAGTACCAGATTGTTTTTCTTCGAGCCCGCATACTCGACGAGGCCCAGCTCGGGTTTGACCCAATGGATGCCGTCGCGCGATTCAGCATAGGCAACCGCATATTCTTCCCCGTTCCTGATGCCGTGGCTCACCGTGTACCAGATTCGCCAACGGTCTTTTTCTTTGAGGAGCTTGTGCCCGCCGCCGATTTGCCAGGACTCCCAGGGTTCCTTGGCGACGATGTTCTTTTCCCCCGTGCGCTTCGGCGCGTGCATCTGCCAGCGAATGCCTTTGTGAGAGCTGAACAGGCTCTCGTCCCACGTAAGCCGCTTGGCAGTGCCGATGTTGAGCGTAAAGTCTTCCGCTTTCCTCTTCGTCAGGTCAGGCTTCTGCTCGACCAGCTTGAAGCTATCCATCACGATGGACTGATCCACGGAGCCGTAGGCGTTGTCGCCGCCGATGTGGCCGAAGATGAAGATCGTGCCGTCCTTGGCTTGCACGCTGCGTGGATAATACGCGGTGCCGGGCACATCGAGTTTGTGCCAGGACTTGCCGGCGTCGTTGGTCCAATGCACGCCGCTCGTGGCAACATGCAAGACCGGACCTTCCTTCGTGGCGAGCAATTCCGGTTGACCGCTGTGAGGAAGGACCGAAGGCGCCGCCTTCCCCGCTTCCCAGCTTTTGCCGGACTTCTTCAACACACTCTGCCAGCGCTTGGCATCGCTCGCGCGGCGGAACACGGCGAGCAAATCGCCACTCGCAAGCTCCGCGATATCGAACTCCTCGGTCCAGCCGTCTGGCTGGTCTTTCGGCACCGCGGCGATGGGGCCAGTCCAGCTCTTGCCGTTGTCGGCAGAAACGACCAGCATCGGCTGAATGACCTTGCTGAATTGCGTGCGCGTTTGGCTTCCGGCCGGAAATGGGGCGACACCCAGCAGCAGAACGATTCGGCCATCACGAAGCACGCGAATTCGCCTCGGCCAGGTCGTGTACTTGTCGGGATGGAGAAACGTCTCGGGCTTGCCCCAGGTTTTGGCGCCGTCGCTGGACCGCTGGAGAAAACCCGTCTGCGGAACGTCGCGATCATACGGCAAATAGAAACCGAACACCCCGCGAATCACAGTGCCGTCAGCCAAGGCCGTTTGAGCTTCCCCGGTGACGCCGTTCATGCACGACTTGAACGCGTCGGCACTGACTTGCTTCCAGGTTCTCCCCGCATCCTTCGAACGGAGATGCACGTTCTTGAGATCGAGCCCCGTCATGTCGTATCCAGGCGATCCCTTGGGCGGCCAGGTCAGCTTTTCCTGCACGTCTTTCGGAGCCTGGGGACGGCCATTGACCGGGCCGGTCGCCTGGGTGAAGCAGGTCATCAGGTCGCCGTCCGGCATGATCCATGCGCCGACCCAGCAGGTGTAACCAGGCTTTTGCGCCGAGTGATACACCGTCTGCCGTTGGTATTGAGCGGCTGAGATATCGTTGGCCGCAGCCGGTCTGGCGAGTGCAAACAGCGCCAGCACGAACAGAGCAGAGCGCCATGTTGTCGAAAGATGCATAGTGAATTCTCAAATGGTGTCTCTGATGATTTGCCGACCGGGGTCGTGGTCTTCATTTGCCCGCGGCGGCCGGCTCTTCGATTCGATAGAGATGGGTGTCGCTTCTCAAGAAGATCGCTCGCCCCGAGACGGCCGGCGACGCCATGAATCTCCCATCCAGTCGGTTCCTGCCCAGTACATTGCAAGTCCGTCCAGCAGCGAGGACCGTCATCGTGCCATCGCGGCCCTGGTAGTAGATCCGGCCCCGCACTTCGATCGGTGACGCATCGTGATTACCACCCAGACGCTCGCGCCACAATAATTTCCCAGTAAGCGCGTCCAGGCAGGAGGCCACGCCAATGTTGTCGATGACAAAAAGCTCCTTGCCGACCAGGAGTGGCGACGGAACGTGCGCGATTCCCTTCGAGTTTTGCCAGACCACCTGGTCATCCTTCAGTTTCCCCTTGCCGGGCCGGACGGCAAACACGCAGAAGTGGTCCTGGGCAACTGAACCCACCACGTAGAACAATTCGTTGCCATACGACGGCCGAGCGACCTGTGAGAACCCGACATAGGGCATCCACCAGATCTCATGGCCTGTCTTCAGGTCATAGGCGGCCACGTGATCCGCCCCGTTGCTGATCAGCTGCGGCGATCCGTTGACCATCTGAATCAGGGGCGTCGAGTACGACATCTTGGCGATCCGCGCCATGGTGGAACCTTTCGCATGCCGAGCGGCGGCATTCTCAAGATGCGCCCGCTGCTGTTGCCAGACTGTCTTGCCAGTGAGTTTGTCCAGCGCGACCAGAAACTGCTGATCCGTGCCATCGCACGTTAGGATGAGGAGGTTGTCGTGAAGAATCGGCGAACTGGCGGCCCCCTGGAACGCCTCGTAAATAAGCTCCGTGTTCTTCCAGACGATTTCCCCGGCGCTGTTCAGGCACACCGTGCCACGTGGACCGAAATGCACGTAGGCCCGATTACCGTCCAGGACGGGAGTGGGAGAAGCGTATCCATTTTGCGAATGCCGCGGCCCCGGATTGTTGGTGGTCAACACCTTGACTTTGTGCAGCAGTTCACCGGTTGCCTTGTTGAAACAGAGGGCATGCAGCGACTTTCCGTCCTTATCGGAACTGGTCAGCCAAATCTGGTTGCCCGAGATTACCGGCGAAGACCAACCCTCACCGGGAACGGCAGCCTTCCAGCGAACGTTCTTCTTTTCGCTCCATTCGATCGGCACTCCCTGGGCATCCGAGTGCCCCTGACCATCCGGCCCCCGGAACTGCAACCAGTCGCTCGCGCCCGCGATGCCCTGCAACAAGCTCCAAAACAGAATGAACGAAACCGTCGTGTAAAGTCGCATGAATCCCCTTTCATCTTTTTCGGAGAATCGCTGGCGATCGTCTCCAAGATCAAGGACCAGTTTGGCTGCATCAACGAGGTTTCCTGTCAGGAAGGACGAGCGTATTCCGCCACCAGCGAAGTTCGTTGGCGCCGCGTTCGGCTGTGGCGATGAGGTCGAGGCGCTTGTCGTTGTTCAGGTCGGCAGCGATCACTTGATTGGCGTTGGGCCATCGCTCCTTCAGCACCTGCATCGGCCAGGGGGCTTTGTTTTCTCCCGGATTGCGAAACCAGACGAGCTTTCCTGCCGGTCCCCAGGCCGTCGCGATGACGTCTTGCTTGCCGTCGCCATCCACGTCGGTTGCGATGGCCTCGAAAGCGTAAGGCAAGGCGCCGACGACGTGTTTCTTCCACGCCGTCCCTTTGCCGGGTTTGCCAACATTCTCGTACCACACGATTTCATGCTTGTCCTTCGGAGCGATCCCGTCGCGCATGCCAAAGGCTATGACCACGTCGAGATCGCCGTCGCCGTCCATATCGACCGGGTGACCGTGGATCGGCGCGGGAGATTTGTCGTCGATGACGTGCTTTTTCCAGGCAGGCAGGCTGCCAGGCTTACCAACGTTTTCGTACCAGACGACCAGCGAAGCGCCACTCGCTGTGCCGAGCACGTCGGGGCGTCCGTCCCCATTGAAGTCGGCCACGCCAATGGTGCGTGTCTCGATCAGCTTGTCCTCGATGACCTGCGCGGGCCACTCCTTGGCAAAGCCATCCTTGCCCGGGTTGCGGTACCAGACGAACCGATTGCCTCGCGTCCAGCTCGAAGCGACCACGTCAAGTTTGCCGTCGCCGTCGAAGTCTCCGAGCGCGACGTCGTATGCGCCAGGCAATCCACCGTTGACGATTGTGTGACGCTGCCATGGCTCCGCGGTTTGCTTTCCTGGGTTGCGAAACCAGACAAGACTGCCGGCTCGATTGAGGACGACGGCCACATCGGGATGGCCATCGCCGTCGATGTCGCCGATCGCGTTCCGTTCGAACCAACCAGGCTCGTTTTTCGCAATGATATGTTGCTTGAAGTTGCCTTTGCCGTCGTTCTCGAACCAGAGGAGCGCACCGTTGATCTTTTCCGGAGTCTTGTCGTCGGTCGTGTCCGAACTGACGAGATCGATGGAGCCATCGCCATTCAGATCGGCAGCTGCGATCCCATAAGCGTAGCCGTACTTGTCGCGAATCAGGTGTTCGGAGAACTGCACCGTTGGCTTTTTGGCATCCGATGGCTGTTTTCCAGACGATCCAAGGCCAAGAAGGGCCAGCGCCGCGCCGATCATGAACGTCCAAGCAACGAGCAGTGTTGGCATCGCTCGCCTCCGAGAAAGGGCACCGGTATCGTCCCGGGGCCAGCTCAGCCAAACAAATCGCGCAGCGGTTGGCCGGCGTCCATGAGCGCCACGGGCCGACCTTGTCGATCGGGAATGAAACCGTGTGGATCAATGCCGAGCGCGTCGAAGATGGTACACGCCAAATCCTCGGGGCTGACGGGGCGATCGCTCGGATAAGCGGCGTCCTGGTCCGATCGGCCATAGGTGATGCCGCCGCGAATCCCGGCGCCGGCGAGCACGCACGGGAAGCAATAGCTCCAGTGACCGCGGCCCCATTGCGGAGTGTCCGGCCGAGGGCTGCGGCCCATTTCGCCGACGCAAACTACCAGGGTTTCGTCGAGCATGCCGCGGAGGTCCAGGTCTTCAAGAAGCGCCGACAGCGATTGATCGAGCCCAGGCAGGAGGTGGTCTTTGACGTCTGCGCTGGTGCGGTGCGAGTCCCAGCTGTAGCCATCCGGTGCATCCCACAGCACCGTCACAAATCGTGCGCCGGCCTCGATCATCCGCCGGCCCATGAGCATCGATTGGCCGAACAAATGCCGGCCGTAACGGTCGCGCACCTGGCTTGACTCGCGGCGAATGTCCAGCGCGTCGCGCAACCGACCCGAGGTCAGCATGCCCAGCGCTGCTTGCCGAAAGTTGTCGAAGTCGGCGACCGCCGTGGATTGCTCCAGGCGGCGCTGGCCGGCCTCCAGTTGTTCGAGGAGATTCTGGCGACGGTGAAACCGATCCACGGTCAAGGACGGCTCGACCGCAAGGCCCGCGATACGGAAATCCAGCTCGGCGTCGGTGCAAGCGCGAAAGTACGGGTTGTCGTTTGCGTCCCGTTTGCGGATGTCGGTCGCCAGCGCGTTGTAGGCACGTCCGAGCCAGCCCGCATATTGGCCGAGTCGATCGTATCCCTGAATGTGCCCCAATCGATTAGGCAAGTAGACATAACTGGGAACCGTCCGCACCCTGCTGCCAGCCGCGCGCTGATCCAGGTACTCGATCACCGAACCCATCGCCGGCCAATCGCGGTCGGTGGCATCGACTCCCGCGGCGCCGCGCGGCGCCGGCGGCATTGGGTGTCCTGTCTGCAGGTAGTGGCACGCGTTGTGGTCATTCTGCCGATGATTCACGGTGCGGACTACGCTATAGCGATCCGACAATTGTGCCAGACGCGGCAGATGCTCGCAGATGTGCAGCCCCGGCGTGTGCGAAGCGATTGGCCGGTAAGGACCACGGATACCGCTTGGCGCGTCCGGCTTCATGTCAAACGTTTCCAGTTGACTCGGCCCGCCAAAAAGGAAAACGAACATTACCGACTTTGCCCTGGCCCGGCGCACCGGCTGGGCCGCTTCGGCAGCCAGCACCTTGGGCAGACTCAGGCCGAACAGACCCGCGCCGCCGACTTGAAGCAGTTGCCGGCGCGTCAACCCGTTGCAAACTCGACGTGGATGGCCAAGAACGGTAAGCATCGATTCCCTCGGCCGGTCGATCCATTGATTTTTGCAGAATGTTAGTTGATTGTAACCAATACACGAGTAACATCAATGGCGTTTTGCGGGTCTCGTCAGAAAAGGAGCCAAGAGATGAACCGCACTTTCATCGCCGCCGAAATCGTACCACCTGTTGCTCGACGAAGGCCGCGGCGCCGGCTACCCGAGCCTCACCCGCGTCGACAAGCGCCACGTCGGCATTGTGTATGAACGAAGCCAGGCGCATCTGGTGTTCGAGAAGATCCCGTTGGCCGAGTTGCTCAAACCTGCCGCTCCATCCGCAGCCATCGCCGAGGCGACGATCGAAGATATCAACTTGATGTTATCGTACTGCCTGCTATAGTCACTAGAGTCGCACGCCGATAGTCTCCTATTCAAGTGGCATGAGATTCGGACCCGCAATGGAATCTGTGCATGCTTACCATTCTTGGTCGAGGTTCGACGCTGTGTGATGGCCTTAACCGCCGGGAGTTCCTGCGCGTCGGTGGGCTATCGCTTTTCGGTGGACTGACCGTGCCCCGCCTCCTGCGGGCGGCGGAGTCGGCGTCGGACGGCAAAAGGGCGCGGGCGAAGTCGGTGATCCTGTTCAACCTGCTGGGTGGCCCGAGCCACCTGGACATGTTCGACATGAAGCCGAATGCCCCGGCGGAGATCCGGGGTGAATTTCAGCCGATCCCCACGTCTCTGACCGGATTGCGCATCTGCGAGCATCTGCCCAATACCGCCCGGATGATGCACAAGGCTTGCTTGATTCGCACGATCTCGCACACGTACAACTCCCACGATCCGCTGCCGATCATGACTGGGTTCACCGGGGCCAATCCGCAGTTGCAGGCGCAGCCCTCCGACCCGCCCGACATCGGCGCCGTCTGTCAGTACCTCGGCATGGGGCCAACGGACTTGCCGGGCGCCGTGTGTCTTCCTTGCTTTCCCGGCTCAGGGGAGAGCTACAAGCGGGGCGGCCCCTACGGCGGATACCTGGGAAGCCAGTACGATCCGCTCTTCTCACTTTGCAGCCCGCGCTTCGCGCGTGAACCACGCATGAACTACTACGACCCGGTCATGCCCATGGGCGAACCGTATCTGCCGGGGCTTGATCAGTTGCCCGAGATGTCCGTCCGTCGTTTCGACACGCGCCAATCGCTGGTTCAGCAAGTCGATCGCGTGTTTGAAGAAACCCGCCGTTCGCCGGCCATGGAACGCCTCGGCCGATTTCAGCAGCGGGCCTTCGCCATGCTGACTTCAAGCAAGACTCGTGAGGCGTTCAACCTCGCCAAGGAGCCTGACCGGATTCGCGACCGCTATGGCCGCAATCTTTATGGATCGAGTTTACTGGTGGCGCGGCGACTGGTCGAAGCTGGAGTTCCCTTCGTCAGTGTCCACCAGGAGATTTTCCGCCATTACGGCCACGCTTACGACATGCACGAGAACAACTTCCAGATGCTGAAGAACTTCAACCTGCCGCTGCTGGATCAAGTCTACCCGGCGTTGATCGAAGACATGGAGGCTCGCGGCCTGCTCGATGAAACGCTGGTGATCGTCATGGGCGAAATGGGGCGCACGCCGCGCATCAACGGCAGAGCAGGTCGCGATCATTGGCCGCAGTGTGGATTCAGTCTGTTGACGGGGGGCGGAGTTCGTCCCGGTACCGTGTATGGCGCCACCGATCAACATGCCGCCTATCCTGTAAACCATCTGGTGCGGCCGGCCGACCTTGTCGCCACGGTTTACCATCTGCTGGGCATCGACCCGCATCTGACCGTGAACGATCGCGTCGGTCGGCCCATTCCAGTAGCCCATGGCGGCGAACCGGTTCAAGGCGTGCTCGCGTAATTCTTCCTGCCAGGAACGCCGAGCGTTTTTCGCCGCCAGTGAAGTTTGTTGGCGCGGCACGGCCGTTTCCGGTCGCAAAACGAAGTGGGGAAGTGGATGTTGACCATTCGTGATTCGGGCGCCGCGCTCTGCGATCACTTGACCCGGCGTGATTGGCTGCACATCGGCGCCCTTGGGGCGCTGGGGTTGTCATTGCCCACGCTGCAAGGTGCGAGGGGGCATGCCGCTTCCACCGCTCCCGCTGCGAGGGGAGGTTCGTTCGGCAAGGCGAAGGCGTGTATCATTGTCGGGTTGACGGGCGGCCCGCCGCAACATGAGACCTGGGACCCCAAACCGGACGCGCCCGCGGAAATTCGCGGGCCGTTCCAGCCGATCGCCAGCTCTGTTCCCGGCCTGCGCGTGTGCGAGTTGATGCCCAGGCTGGCACAACAGGCGCACCATTTCGCGGTGCTGCGGGCAGTTTCGACGCGCGACAACGCCCATTCATCCAGCGGCTATTACATGATGACCGGCGTGCCGCACCAGCCGCCCAACGTCGAGAACGCCCGACCCGGGGCGCCCAACAACTGGCCAAGCGTGGCGGCGCTGGTCAATCGCGTCAAGTCGAGGCCCGGCGGCATGCCCGCATCGGTGGTGATTCCCGAACATATCTGGAACGATGGCAATATTCCCTGGCCCGGTCAGGACGCCGGTTTCCTTGGCCGCGCCGCCGATCCCTGGCTGATTCATTGCGATCCGTCGGCAGCAACGGCGCAAATTCCCGCCATTGCCCTGCCGGCCGAGATGACACCGTTGCGCTTCGACGAACGCCGATCCTTGCTCTCCCAGGTGAACCGTCACTTTGATACCGAGCAACGCGCCGCGGCGGTCAGGAATTACGACCATCAATTCCGCCAGGCACTCGATATGATGCAGTCCGGCAACGTGCGCCGAGCATTTGATCTGGGGCAGGAGCCGGCGTCCATGCGCGACCGCTATGGCCGATCACGCTATGCCCAGAGCGTATTGCTGGCGCGGCGGTTGGTCGAGTCGGGCATCTCCCTGGTGCAGATCAACTGGACGCGCATGGGCCCCAACCTCCCCAACCAGGGAGGATGGGACACGCACGACAAGAATGCCGAATCGCTGCGCGGTCATCTCATGCCGCTGATGGATCGCGCCGTCAGCGCCCTCATCGAGGACCTCGCCGTGCGCGGCCTGCTCGACGAGACGCTGGTTGTCTGGATGGGCGAGTTCGGCCGTACCCCGAGGCACAACGCCAACGGCGGCCGCGATCACTGGGGCTCCGTTTTCTCGCTCGCCATGGCGGGCGGCGGCGTGCGCGGCGGTGTCGTCCACGGTTCCTCGGATCGCCTGGGCGCCTACCCGCGCGAAGGCCAGGTATTGCCGCAAGATATCACCGCGACAATCTTTCACTTGCTCGGCATCCCCCCGGCAACGGAAGTCCACGACTCGCTCGGCCGGCCCATCGCCGTAAGCCGGGGTGGTTTCATTCAGCAGATTGTCCAATAACCATGATGACCAACCACTATCCCATGGACCGGCGTGTTTTCCTCGTCGCCGGCGGTCTCGGTTTCTTTGGGATCGACCTGGCGAACGCCGCGGCGTATGGCGCAGGGGATGGGCCGCGCACGCGGCGACCGACGGCGAAGTCCACCATCATGATCTGGCTGGGCGGCGGCGCGTCGCACATCGACACCTGGGACATGAAGCCGAACGCCGTCGCAGAATATCGCGGCCCGTTTCGTCCAATGCCGACGAGCTCGCGTGGAATCGAATTGTGTGAATACCTACCGCACCTGGCCCGGCAAGCGCATCATCTGGCCATCGTGCGTTCCCTGGGCGACCATGGCCGCGGCACCGGCGATCATCACGCGGGCTATTATTACAACCTCACCGGCCACGCGCCGGACCGGTCGTTTCATCAACTGCTCAATGCGCGCACGCCGTATCCAACGGATTGGCCGGCGATGGGGTCAGTGGTCGCGATGAAACGTCCGCCGCACGGGTTCCTGCCCAATGCCATCACCTTGCCGCACAAGGAAGGCGCTCCGGAGTACACGCGGCCGGGGCAATTTGCCGCCCGGCTCGGCATCGCCTACGACCCGGTGTTCGTGGAGGGCACACGCGAACGGCCACTGGATTTCACGGTTCCCGCGCTCAGCCTGCGCGGCGATGTCTCCACGGATCGAATGCTAGCACGGCGCGGCCTCGTGCAAGCGCTCGATCAATCGCGACGCCAAGCCGAACGTGACTTCGCCATCCGCGACTACACCATCCATCAGCAGCGGGCTTTCACATTGCTGGGTTCGGGGCAAGTGCAGAACGCGTTCGATCTGCGCCGGGAGCCAGAGGTGCTGCGTGCGGCCTATGGCCCGGGCATCAACGCTATGTCAATGCTCCTCGCCCGTCGGCTCGTCGAGGCAGGAGTGCCCTACGTCACGGTTTTCTGGAAAGGCAACATGCAGGTTGCTGAGTTGTGCAAGAGCGGCGGCGGCTGGGACACGCATGGCAACAACTTCAACTGCCTAAAAGATCACCTTTTGCCCGAGTTCGATCGCCCCTTCGCCGCGCTGCTCGATGATCTGCACCAACGCGGCTTGCTCGAAGAAACTCTGGTCTTGGTGTCCAGCGAGATGGGCCGCAAGCCACGCATCGGCGATCCGCGCTCGGGCGGGCCCAGTGGCGCCGGCCGTGACCACTGGACCGCGGCCCAGTCGGTGCTCCTGGCCGGCGGCGGCATTCGTGGCGGGCAAGTCTATGGCGCCAGCGATCGCCGCGCCGAATATCCCACTGACAATCGCGTGGCTCCAGAGCACATCGCCCGCACCGTATTTCACGCCATGGGCATCGACGATCTCCATGCCACCGACCGCGAAGGGCGGCCATTCCACTTGATGGAGCAGGGCAGGCCGCTTTTGGAACTTTTCTAGGCGTGACGGCATTCGAATGGCCGCACGCGATGCCCTTACAGTCCCCGCCACTGGCTTGGTTCGCTCCGGCAACAAGTCCGAAATCTGCCTTGTTACCGACGGAGCCGTCGATCCGCCCCGCGGCATCGGCAAACGCCTCGAAGCTCAAGTCGGCATTGACGAGGGTCTTCGCGTCGAACCAAAGAACGACACCCTGACCGGCCGAGCGCTCGTTATCGTCCGCGGCGCCGGCGTGCTTCGTGCTGGCGACCCGGTCATCGCTGTCCCGGCAAAACAGGCGGATTGACCAATGGCGGCCTCTAGTCGGCATCGCGCGATGGTAAGAACGGTAACAAATAACCTGCGTCGGTTGCATCGTCCGGAGCAGTGAACGCACGCTCGCATACGTCCGTGAATGTACCGTCGTCCGCTAGGTGACCGGATTACTGGTTCGTCATTCCAACCCGGCATCACCCCTTTTTGGGAATGGCCCCTTCCTGGGGTTGCCGCCGCTGCCGTGGGGTAGGTTCTTGGTTTCGCCGTTGACGGAACCCCATTTTTCGTAGGCTGCCGTGGGGTTATGCCAGCGTCTACGCGCAAGAATAAGTCCGCCATTGTCAGGCCGAGGGCCGCCGTCACCGCCTGGGCAGAACAGCCGGCGTGACACTTGAGGAGTACCGTGCCGTCCTCGGCCGCGCGAATGGACAGGCTTGGGCTGCGATCTTCATGGGCCGGGCATCGGGCTCGGAAGCCGTCCGGGGACCGTTTATAATCACCTACGGCAGTCAACACCTTTTGAAGGGGGGTATCGTTCACGCGATTCCCCCGTTCGTTTTTTGGGCGTCGATGTAGTTGGCCAGGTCAACCGGATCGTACAGGCAGCGTGAACCGATCTTGACCACGGGCAATGGGCCGCGTGGTGCAGAGATAGCCCATAGGGTGCGCTGAGAGACGCCGAGGTGCTTGGCCGCCTCTTTCGCTGACAAGAGGGCCGGGGTCGATGTTGCTAGCATTGTGCAAGCTCCAACAGGCCGGTCGCCGCGATGCGCGGCTCCCATACCCATTGCGCCAGCGTTCGGTGTTTTTTGCCGAACGGTCACCGAACCGCACGAAAAAGAAGTGAATTGCACGGGAAAGTGTGCAACAGAATATTTCTGCGCGTTCGGCATTTTTCGCCGAACGATCGAACGCTAGCTATTCATCGCGTTCTTTTTCGCCGGGCGGAGCTTTGCCGTAGGTGTCGTCAACGGTGAAATCGCCGTTCATCGACTTTAGCACGCGCAGGATTCGTTCGGCGAACCCGCCATGGCGCAGGCAGGCCGCGCGGTAAACTGTGTATTCCTTGAAGTGATGTTTGAAAAAGTCCGATGTCGTCGCCTTGCCGCGTTTGCCTGCCAGCTCTGCGAGTTTGTTGCTCCCGACAGGTTCGGAGTTGAGTGATCCGCCGTCGGCATACTTGTGCCATGCCAGCAGCACGGCGATAAGGGCGGCCTCGGCGTTGCCTTTCTGCGTGCTCGCCTTGGGCTTCTTGGTGGCCGGTTTCTTGCCGTTCGCCTCGGCCTCGGCCAGGCTAAGTATGCCGATCGCTTTTCCCGTGATCGCCCACCGCGTTTGTTGCCATGCCCTACCCCACGCGATTCTTTCGGCGGTCAGAGTCTCCAGGTCAACGAACCTTCACAAGACCGCCAACGCTCTTTTCTCCGCTCCCGTCGGTTTTAGTTCGTTTTCCTGCCACGTTCGGCAAACGTATCCATTGCCATCGTTGAGCATCTTCACGATGTAGCGGAGCGCGACGAGTTCGACGCCGTCAAAATGCGGCATGGTTCCGGTTTCCTGTTGCCGGCCTTCCTGTAAGAGTGAGAAGGGGGAAGGCGGTCAGGATGCCGGTTTTTGGGAACTACCCTATCCCCGATGGGTGCCTTCTATATCGCGGGTCCTTCCGGGCCGCTTTTTTGCCGAGGGTGCATCGCGAACAGTCACATTTTTCGTTTTTGTATTCCAGTGGTTCCGCCAAAATCAGATGGAAATGCGCCGGATTCTGCGTCGCTATTTTCGGAGATGCCCGTTTTTCCAGTGTTTTGCGGGGGGTGTTCTAATCCCTTCGGGGGTCATCAGTGCCAGAAGTCAGAAGTCCGATCAGCCTGGGCAAATGCTTTCGTCGCCACGATTGAGTTTTCACGTTTTTGTTGCAATTTCGGCCCGATCGTATAGTATACTTATGTACATTATGCATCGGGGCTTCGATCATGCCACGAGTTTTGTGCGCGTATTTCCCGGCGTGGAGCTTGCAGCGGAATCGTCGGCAGCGGCCCGATCTACGCAATAGGCCGATCGCCCTCACTCGGCCGATCGCCAACAAGGGGAACAAGATCGCCGCGTGTTGTTCTGACGCGCGGCGTCTCGGCGTTCAGCCCGGGATGATGCAGACCGAGGCGGTCGCGACGCTGCCCGGTTTGATCTGCGTTGAGGAAGACCTCGATGCCGATCGGTTGGCGCTTGTGCAACTTGCCGAGTGGGCGCAGCGATTCAGTCCCGTGGTCGGACTGGAGGACGCGATCGCGCCGACGTGTCTGTTCCTCGACACCACCGGATGCGATGCGTGCTTCGGCGGCGAGGAACGGATGATTCAGGCCGTGTGCGAGGCATTCGCGAAGAACGGCTGGTGCGTCGTCGTTGTCTTGGCCGACACGCTCGGAGCGGCCTGGGGGATTAGCCATCTTCTCCCCTCTCCCTCCGGAGTATCGGGGGAAGAGGGAGAGTTGCGGAACCCGCCAAACAGCCGCTACGTACTGATTCCTCGCAATGAACATCCCGCCTTTCTGTGCGACCTGCCCCCGGCGGCATTGCGCTTATCCGAACGAACCTTGACGCTTCTGACACAGCTCGGCATCCAGCGCGTCGGCCAACTGATGATGCTGCCACGCGATCAATTGGCTGAGCGGTTCGGCGCCGAAGTCGGCCTACGGCTCGATCAGGCGCTGGGGCATGTCGCCGAGGTCATCACGCCGTTTCATCCAGAGCCGGATGCCTCGGCAAGCTGGCGATTTGACGATCCGATCGAGCGCCGCGAGGTCTTGGCCAAAGCGATAGATCTGTTGCTCGAACGGTTGCAAGCGGTTCTGCAGAAGCGTTGTTGCGGGACGCGGTTGCTTGAATGCACGCTAGAACTGGACGGGGCCGACGCGATCCGGTTCGAATGCAGCCTGTCGCGCCCGGCGCGGACGGCTCACTACCTGCGCTCGTTGCTTAACACCCGGCTGGAGCAGATACGCATCGAGGCGCCGGTCCGTGGCGTGTGCGTGCGTGCCGTCGTGCTCGAAAAAATTCCGGACGATCAGCAAAGCCTGTTCGATGCGGACGAGGCCGGCGACGAAGCGTTGGCGGAACTGCTGGACAGCCTGGTGTCGCGGCTAGGACAAGACGCAGTGACCCGGTCGCGATTCGTTGCCGACCCGCAGCCGGAGTTGGCATGTCGATTCGAGTGCGCGGTTGCCAAAGCCCAGGGGTTCGCTGCGCTCACCCCTGGGCTTCTGGAGTCGGTATTCGCACATCGACCGTTGCGCCTGTTGTCCAGGCCGATTGCGATTGAGGTGGTGGCGATTGCGCCGCTAGGGATGCCGCACCGGTTTCATTATGCGGGGACGGATCATACGGCGGTTTTCTGTCAGGGGCCGGAACGCATCGAAACCGGCTGGTGGCGCTCGGCCGATGTTCGCCGCGATTACTACATGGTGGAGACGAAGGAAGGAACGCGCTGGTGGATCTTCCGGCGTTTGGACGATGGCCGATGGTTCCTGCACGGTTGTTTTGATTGAACGGCTTGCGTTTTCGTTTAGCGTTCGCGTGGCGTCAAGCGGACGCCGCTTGCGTTTAGCGCTCGCATGGCGCCGTGCGAGCGCTAAACGCAAGCGGCGGAAGAGTGTGGAGTGCCCCGTGAAATATGCGGAACTATCGTGCAAGACAAACTTTTCGTTCCTGGAAGGGGCGTCACACGCGGAAGAATTGGCAAGCCGGGCGGCGGAGCTGGGCTATCATGCGCTGGCGATCACCGACGTGAACTCGCTGGCGGGGATTGTGCGCGGGCATCAGGCAGCGAAGGCGGCGGGATTGAAGTTGCTCGTGGGCGCCCAAATCACGCCGACCGATGCCGCGCCGGTGTCGCTACTGGCGATGAACTTCGCGGGCTATCGGCATCTGGCGAGTCTGATCACGCGCGGCCGGCGCAGCGCCAAGAAGGGGGAATGCCGGCTAGCTATGAGTGATGTTGCCGACTATGCCGGCGATCTGCTCGCCATCATCCCGGCCACGTCGCACGATTCGCTTGACGTCTACCGCGACATGTTCGGCGATCGGGCGTACTTGGCCGCCGCCGTTCATCTCGGCCCGTGCGACGACATCGACCTGGAACGCTCCGCCCGGCAAGCTCGGCAGTGCCGGTTGCCTCTCGTTGCCGTCAATCAGGTGCATTATCATGTCCCGGCGCGACGCGCGTTGCACGAGGTGCTGATGGCAATCAAGCATCACACCACCGTTGCGAATCTGGGCGAATTGCGTTTCGCGAACGGCGAACGGCATCTGAAAACGCCGGCGCAAATGGCCGAACTGTTCGTCGAGTACCCTGATGCCATCGCCCGGACGATCGAAGTCGCTGGTCGCTGCGACTTTTCACTCGACGAGTTGCGTTACGAGTATCCCGAAGAACTGTGCCCCGACGGCAAGACGCCGACGGAATATCTCGCCGAATTGACCTGGCAGGGCGCTGAGAAACGTTATCCGGCCGGCATTCCGGACAAGGTGCGCCGCCTGCTCGAACGCGAGCTGACGCTGATTGCCGAGTTGCGTTATGAAGCGTTCTTCCTGACCGTCTGGGACCTGGTCGTCTTCGCCCGATCGCGCGGCATCTTGTGCCAAGGCCGAGGGTCGGCCGCCAACTCGGCCGTGTGTTACTGCCTGGGCATCACCTCGGTCGATCCCGATCGGACCGATCTGCTTTTCGAGCGTTTCATCAGCAAGGAACGCAACGAAGCACCCGACATCGACGTCGATTTCGAGCACGAACGCCGAGAGGAAGTCTTTCAATACATCTACGGCAAATACGGCCGCGATCGGGCAGGCATCGTCGCGGAGGTCATTACGTATCAGGCACGCTCGGCGGTGCGCGACGTCGGCAAGGCGCTAGGTTTTTCGCTTGACGCCGTCGATCGGCTGGCGAAGGCGATCGATTGGCATGCGTATCCGTCGACGGTGGTGGATCACTTGGCCGAGGTCGGTTTGCCGGCCAGCGCGGCGAGCGTAAAGCACTGGGTCGAGTTGGTGTCGTTGCTGGTCGAATTTCCAAGGCATTTGTCGCAGCATGTGGGCGGGTTCGTGATCACGGGCCGGCCGCTCTCGGAACTTGTTCCCATCGAGAACGCCGCCATGCCGGAACGCACGATGATCGAATGGGACAAGGACGACATCGACACGTTGGGCATTCTCAAGGTCGATTGCCTGAGCCTGGGAATGCTGACGGCGATTCGCAAGTGTTTCGATTTGATCGGGCCGGTATTCCTCCCCTCTCCCCCCTGTACTCAGGAGGGAGAGGGGAGGAATGCACTCACCCTGGCGACGGTTCCAGCTGAGGACCCGGCGGTGTACGACATGATTTGCGCGGCCGACACGATCGGCGTGTTTCAGATCGAAAGCCGGGCGCAGATGAGCATGCTGCCGCGACTGCAGCCACGTTGCTTTTACGATCTGGTGGTCGAGATCGCGATCGTTCGTCCGGGACCGATCCAGGGGGGCATGGTGCATCCGTACCTGCGCCGGCGCTCGGGGAAGGAAGTGGTGTCGTATCCGCATCCGGTGGTCGAGGAAGTGCTGGCCAAGACGCTCGGCGTGCCGTTATTTCAGGAGCAGGTAATGCGGCTGGCGATCGTGGCGGCGGGGTTTACGCCGGGCGAGGCGGATCAACTGCGGCGAGCGATGGGCGCCTGGAAACGTCACGGCGAGATTGCCAAGTATCGCCACAAGTTCCGCGACGGCCTGATCGCACGCGGCTTTCCAGTCGAGTTTGCCGACCAAATCTTTGAGCAGATCAAAGGCTTCGGCGAGTACGGTTTCCCCGAATCGCACGCCGCCAGCTTCGCCTTGCTCGCTTACGTCTCGGCCTGGCTCAAGTGCCATTACCCCGCGGCGTTCACGACAGCCGTCCTCAACAGTCAGCCGATGGGCTTCTACGCGCCGGCTCAACTGATTTACGATGCGAAAGCGCACGGCGTCGGCGTTCGGCCCATCGATGTCAACCACAGCGAGTGGGATTGCACGCTCGAAAAAAACGACAACGACGAGCCGGAGATTCGCCTGGGGTATCGGCTCATCAAAGGCTTGCCGGAAGCACCGATGACGGCGCTGGCAGCGGCGCGGCATGCGGGAGCGTTTTGCTCGATCGGTGATGTCGCTCGGCGCGGTTGCCGATCGAAGGCGTTGCTCGTTCGCCTGGCGGCGGCGGATGCGTTCCGCTCGCTCGGCCTGGATCGCCGGGCCGCCTTGTGGAAGGTGCTGGCGCTGGGCGAAGACTTGCCATTGTTCGCGAAGTTGGATGACGACGATGGCGACGTGCCGAACTTGCCGGCGTTGTCTGCCGATCAGCACGTGGTCGCGGATTACCAGACGACGGGACTGTCGCTCAAGGCGCACCCGATCGGTCTACTGCGTGCTGACCTGGATCGAATGAACGTCGTGTCGGCCGCCGGGCTGGCGAAGTTAGACGACAAAGCGCCGGTGCGCGTCGCCGGGCTGGTGCTTGTGCGTCAGCGTCCGCCGACGGCCAACGGCACGGTGTTCATGTCGCTCGAAGACGAGACCGGCTTGATGAATCTGATTATCTGGGCGCGGACGTGGGAAAAGTATCGCAAGATCGCGCGCGATTCGGTCGCTTTGTACGTTGAGGGGAGGATCGAGCGGGCCGACGGCGTCATCCACGTCTGCCCGACGAAGTTCGACGATTTGTCGCGCGCTTTACAAGGTGTGCCGGGCCGATCGCGCGATTTTCGGTGAAAATCAGAGCCTGAAGCGTAAGCGAAAGATGACCTTCGCTTACGCTTCAGGCTCTGAATATCAGCTGGGAACCACGATCTGCCGAATCTTCACCGCTGTGTACGGCTGGCGATGGCCCTTGAAGCGGCGATAGTTCTTGCGGCGGCGGAAATGCTGCACGTAGATCTTCGTCGACGGCAACGCCACCACTTCGCCCACCACGGTCGCGCCGGCGATTACCGGCTGGCCGATCTTCGTGTCGGCTTCCTTTTGGCATAGCAGAACGCGCTTGAACTCGATGTTCGAGCCCACCTGCACGTCGCGAAAATCGACGTTCACGACATCGCCTTCCTGCACGCGATATTGCCGCGAGCCGTCTTCGAATACTGCGTAGATCACGTTCGGTTCCCCGCTCTCAAATGATTTCGATGATCGTTGGTTTCTTGGCGAGTTAATATAGAAATTCCGGCCACACCGTCCAGTGATCGCGAGCGGTGCGCCGCGCGAAACCGCCAGCGAGCTTCCATGCGGCCCACGGCGCCAATCTGCACTTTGCTATTGGACCGTACAATAACGCGAGAACCCTGTCAGGAGAGGCGGCATGGCCGGTCATTCCCATTGGAAGAACATCCAACACAAGAAGGGCGCTGCCGACGCGGCGAAGGGGCGGGTCTGGAGCAAGCTGAGCCGGGCGATCATGGTGGCGACCAAGAGCGGCGGGGCCGATCCGGTCACCAACGCCAAGCTGCGTGGCGCCATCGAAGACGCCCGGGCCGTGTCGATGCCCAAGGACAACATCGAACGCGCCATCAAGAAAGGCGCCGGCGAACTCGAAGGCGTCACCTACGACGAAATCAGCTACGAAGGCTTCGGCCCGGGCGGCGTCGCCATCATGGTCGACATCCTCACCGACAACCGTAGCCGCACGAACGGCGAGATCCGCAGAATCTTCGAGAAAGGCGGCGGCAACGTCGGCGCCCCAGGCTGCGTCAAGCATATGTTCGAACGCAAAGGCGTCTTCGAAATCCCCGCGAAAGGCATCGACGAAGACACCCTCATGAGCGTCGCTCTCGACGCGGGCGCCGACGACCTGAAGAACTTCGGCGAAAGCTTCGAGATCACTTGCGACCCGACCGCGTTCGCCCAAGTCAAGGCCGCTCTGGAGACGAACCACATCACGCCAACGTCAGTGGCAATCACGCAGCTCGGCAAAGTCCCGGTCGACTGCGACACCGAAACCGGGCAAAAAGTGCTCAAGCTGCTCGAAGCCCTCGACGAGCACGACGACGTGCAGAAGGTGTACTCCAATCTAAACGTGACGATCGCGATGACGGCGTGACGGCGACAAGTACGCCCGCCTCTACGAGGCGGGGCCAAACATGAGGGTGCGATGATTCGCAACGCAGTGATCTGCTGCCTTCTCGTCGCGCATTCCATGCCTGCGCAGACTCCTGCGACACCTCAGCTCGACACCATCGGCGATCCGCTGCCGCCGCACGCACTCCATCGATTCGGAGCCTCACGACTCTGCACACAAACGGAAGCGATTTCGCTTGCCATTGCTCAGGATGGCAAGTTGGTCGCCGCGGCCGATCGCGATGGCCGAATTTATTTGTGGGAAACCGAAGCCGGCAAAGAACGCATCCGCAGCGATGCCGGCGTCGGCAGGCGTGTCGCCATCTCACCCGATAGCCAATGGCTGGCGTACGGCGGCGATGGCCCCATTGAACTTCAAAAGCTTGCTGACGGCAAACGGGTTCGCCTCGAAATCCCTGGGACCGTTTTCGCTTTCTCGCCCGACAGCAAATCGATTGTTGTCGGCGGCGGTGAAAACAGCGATCTGGCAATTTTCGCCCTCGCAACGGGCAAGAAGTCCCGCCCGCTCGCCAAGCTCGATTTCGATCTCGCTGCCAGCGCCGTCGCGATTAGCCTCGATGGCAAGTACGTGGCAGCCGGTGGTTTTCCCAAGGTGGACATGAATCAGCCATTTGTGCGCAGCGTTGTGTGGGACGCGATCACTGGCAAAGTGTTGAAGCACTTCGATCGCGCGGGCAGGACGATCGGGAGCCTGGGTTTTCTTCCCGACAATCGCACGCTCGTCGCGCAAGTCGGCTCGCGGCTCGTCGGCTGGGACGTCGTCAAAGGCGAAACCGTCGCCACGATCACACACGAAATCGGCTCGGCATTCGCGCTGGACAGCGACGCCAAGACACTCGTCACCAGCGACGGACCGCGCCTCGTCGACTTCGCGACCGGCAAGACGATTCACGATTTCGAGCATCCCGCGCCGATGCGGCACGTCGCCCTCTCCCCGGACGGCAAGCTGCTCGCTGCCGCTCCGGCTCGCCACGAAAACGCCTCGCCACGCATCGTGCTTTGGGACGTGCCGAACCGCAAGGAGCGGACCCTTGGCGATGCCCATCACCATGCGGTCGATGCGGTTGCATTTTCACACAACGGACACGGCATCGCGACCGCGTCCAACGTCGAGGGGATCGCTCGAATCTGGGACATGAAATCGGCAAAGCTGCGGGCGGTTCTCAATCTCGAAAGCCGCGACGCGCACCGGAGTGGCGGTCCGCGGGCGCGCACAACCTTGCTCGACGCCATGGCCTTCTCCGCCCATCGGCCCGAGTTGATCATCTCGGGACAGCGCTGGGATCTGGACGACCGAAAGCCGATTCCTCTCAAGGCCGACGATGACTTTTTGTTCGATCAAACCAATAGCCGGCGGGCCATCGTGTCGTCGGATGGCCGAATCATTGCCAGCTATTTGAGTGAATACAGCATTCTGTTTTGGGAGTCGGCCACCGGAAAAATTCTCAAGCGGATCGAGCCGGCCGGCGTCAACTCACGCCCAAGGCGTGAATGGCGATCCCTCGCGCTTACCCCGAGCGCCAAGCTCGCGGCTCTCGGACTTTGGTTCGCCCCGCTTGGGAAAGACCCCGAGACAGGGCTCGTGCCCACTATCGAGATATGGGATATCGCGGCCGGCAAGCGGGTGCGATCCTTGCGAACGAGCCCCAATCCGGTCGTGCGCCTGATGTTCGCCCCCGATGGCGAAACGCTGGCCGTGATCGGATTCCCTCATCGGCTCGAACTCTGGCATCTGCCGACGGGACGACTATTGCGCGAGATGTACCTGACCGAGATTGTCGAAGACATGCCGTTTGCGTTTGTCATGCCCGCTGTCGCATTCGCGCCGCATGGCCAGTGGATCGCCTACGCACATCAACCGGGACGGATCGCGATTCTGGAAACGATCACCGGCAAGGAAGTGCTTTCGTTGCACGGCCACCACGGCGATATTGCCAGCGTCGCGTTCTCACCGAACGGCGTCAAACTTCTGTCGGGCGGACGCGACACGACGGCGCTGCTCTGGTCCGTCCTACCCAAAAAAATCGCGCTGCCCGCCAGCTGGAGCGACGACGATAAACTCTGGCAGGACCTCGGTGGGCCGACGGAAAGAGCATATGGCGTGGCGTGGGCGCTGATCGCTCATCCAGCCCGAGCGATGGATGTGCTGGCAAAACGCCTGGAGCCCGACTCCGGCGCCACGGAGAAAGAGATCCAAGAGTTGATCGCGAACCTCAGCTCCGACAAGTTTCCGCAGCGAGACGTCGCCCTGCGCCGGCTCAAACAAATCGGCGCTCGGTCGCTCCCCTTGCTTGAGCAGTCCCTCAAGAAAGCGCCCGATCTCGAGACCGGTCGGCGCATCAGGCAACTCTTGCAAACCGTGGAAACGTCGCTCACCCCCGAAACTTTGCGTGATCTGCGCGCGCTCTTGATTCTCGAAATGATCGCGACGCCGAAAGCACGGGATTTGCTCGCCAACGTCGCGCGCGGCGACCCGGACGCCGGCAAAACCCGCATCGCCCAGGCCGCCCTCGCAAGAATCAATCAGAGTCTGAAGCGTTAGCGAAGGAGGCATCGTCCTGTGCTGACGCGTTCGGCTCCGTGCGTACGAGCCACCACAACACAATTGTCCACGCCGTGACCGAAACACCCTCGCCGATGATCCACGCTGTTGGCATCTCTATCCACACGTCGATCGCGACGATTACGATGTCAAACACGACGGTGCACGGAATCGTAAATCGCAAGAGCGGAAGGTAGCGACGAACGTCATACGACATGAACCAGTATCCCGCGCCCGCGAAAGCATACAGGAGCGACACCGATCGCGTCAGATACTGGACAAGTGGTGCATCCGGAAACGGGCCGAGACCGAGCCAATCATGGATCGTGCTCATCCAGGCGGTGGGCATGAACACGGCTGCCGTCGCGGACAGTAGCACCAGCGCGGTGCTACGCAAAAACCACGTTAGCGGCACATCGCTATGAGTCATACCGGATCATCTATGGAGTTGTTGCCCGGTTGTGCTGCTCGCGTTACTTCACGACGGTGCGAGATTTGGCTGTAGGGTGCGTGAAACGCACCGTCCGAGCACGTTCGTCCAGCGGGACGGTGCGTTTCACGCACCCTACGTTTGAGCCGATTCGCGCACTGTGTTTAGCGGAAGGGCCGGGCGCCAGGACCGTGGCGATTATAGGATTCCCGAACCGAACTTGCGCTTGCCCGGCGCCGTCGGCTGGGGCGTCTCCGTCGGCGCATGCGTTCCGCGTTGTTCGTGAGCGTCGTCGGTGCGGTAGCCTTCGGAGGCCTTGCGCGCCGCCGCCATCTCGGTCACGATCTGCGTGTAGCTCTCGGCTTCGTATTCGGCGTCGTAGTCGTCATAACGGCAGACGTAGCCGGGCTGTTTCGAACGTTCGCGTTCCTCCTGAAACGCCTTGATGATCGCATTTTGGATGTACTCGCGGCAGGTGGAGTTGATCGGATGCGCGATGTCGGCGTGCAGCTTCGCTCGACCGTCGGTGGCGCGCAGACCACGGTTTTCGTCCAACCGGCTGCCGCACTGATTGCAAAATCGCGCCCGCAGGTGATTCTTGCAGCCGCACTGGCAGCGATCGGTGAGCTTGCGGCTTGGCATCGCCACGAACGACCCCTTGGCCCCTTCGATGATCTTCAGATCACGGATGACGAAGCAATCGTCAAACGTGATCGAGCAGAAGGCTTGCAATCGTTCGTTGTTCTCATCCATGAGCTTGATACGAACTTCGGTGATAACCACAGGGAAACTCCTTTTTGCCGTGGCACGGGGGTGGATCGCGCTCGCCTGAGGCGAGCGGCTAAACGGTGCGCGTAACGATCAGGCGAAAATCGTACGCCTTGGTTCGTGTCCTCAGGTTGGCAGCGATGCGCAGGGCTTCGTCGGCGGATCGGCACAGGGCAAACAGCGTGCTGCCGCTGCCCGACATTAAACAACCAACCGATTCCGCCTCCTTCAGCATCGCGGCGAACTCGCTGATGCGCGGATCGAGCGCGGCAGCTGCCAACTGAAGCCGATTGTGCATAAGTCGGCCAATAATATCAACGTCACCTTTGCCGATCGCCGTGAGAATTGGTTCTCCCGAGATGGGCGATGCGGGAACGACGACCTTCTGGTAAACCGCGGCTGTCGACAGACCGAAAGCTGGGCAAAGCAACACGAAATGTAGTGGACTGGACAACCCGATCGGGGACACGCTTTCGCCCCGTCCGGTGCACCAGGCGGCGGGAGTGTGAAAGAAGAACGGTATATCGCTGCCGATCTCGCCGCCGAGCTTTGCCAACTCCGCGTTTGACAGCCCAGTTTGCCAGAGGAAGTTTAGCCCAGCGAGCGTCGCTGCTGCATCGGTCGACCCACCGGCCAACCCCGCAGCCATCGGAATCCGCTTGAATAGCCGAATTGCCGCCCCGCCTGGGAAGCCGGTGCGACCCTTCAGAAGGTTTGCCGCTTTGAGCACGAGGTTTTCGGGGCCCGTCGACAGGGATGCATCCGAGCATTGCAGGCGCAGCGATGGGTCGGCGCGAAACACGAGCGTGTCGTAGAGCCGAATCGCCGTCATGAGCGTGGCAATTTCGTGGTATCCGTCGGGCCGTTTCCCGAGCACTTCGAGAAAGAGATTGACCTTAGCGGGCGCCCAGACGACGACGTCATCGAGATAAGTGGAGATGTGCATGAGGTTTTTTTATGGAAGCCCAGGGGTGAGGTACGCCGAACCCCTGGGATCGGGATGTGCATCATCCCAGGGGTTCGGCGTACCTCACCCGTGGGCTTCCACATCAAACATCCAACTCTTCCGCCTCGACTTGATTCGCGGAGTCCATGATGAATCGATAGCGCGTCGCCGGGTCTTTGCCGAGCAACTCGGTGAACGTCTTGTCCGCCTCGATGATGGATTCAATGGTCACGCGCATCAATGCACGCTTTTTCGGATCGAGCGTCGTCTCGTTTAACTCGCCCGGCATCATCTCGCCGAGCCCTTTGAAACGCGTCACCTCGGGCTTGGCGTTTGGTCGCTTCGTCAGGATTTCTTCGAGCAGTTCTTCCTTGTGGGCATCATCCTTGGCCCAGAATTTTTCCTTGCCGACGCCGATGCAATAAAGCGGCGGCAGGGCGATGTAGAGATGCCCCTTGCGAATTAGCTCTGGCATGCAGCGGAAGAAGAACGTCAGCATCAACGTCGTGATGTGATGCCCGTCGGCGTCGGCATCCATCAAGAGAATGATCTTGCCATAGCGCAAGTTGTTGATGTTGAAGCTCTCGCCCACGCCCGTGCCCAGCGCGGTGACGACGTCGGCCAATTCTTGGTGCGTCATCACCTTGGCCAGCGTAAGGCCTTCGGAGTTCATGATCTTGCCTCGCAGCGGCAGCACGGCCTGGGTGCGGTTGTTCCGTCCCTGCTTGGCCGACCCACCGGCGGAATCGCCTTCGACGATGAACAGTTCCGTATCCTCGACATCGGTCGCCTTGCAATCGGCAAGCTTGCCGGGCAGGTTGAGCCGGCGCGACGTTGCCGACTTGCGTTTGACTTCCTGCGCCGCCTCGCGCGACGCCAGGCGCGCTTTCGCTGCCAGCACGATGCGGCCAACGATCTGGTCGGCCATCGTCATGTTGGCGTTAAGCCACGACTCCAGGCCCGGACGCACGAAGCCTTCGACAATCGCCGTGATCTCCGGGTTGTTGAGCTTCTCCTTGGTCTGGCCCTGGAAAGCCGGGTCGCGAATGAAGATCGACACGATGCCGACGAGCCCTTCGCGAATATCGTTGGCTGTAATCTCGATGCCCTTGACCTTGACGTCGTGGGTCTCCATGAAGTTGCGAATCGCCTTGACGATACCGCTCTTCAGTCCGGCTTCGTGCGTGCCGCCGTCGGTGGTGCGGATGCCGTTGACGTAGGAGCGAATCGATTCATCAGTTGACTCCGTCCATTGCATCGTCAGCTCAATCTTCTCGTCACCTTCTTTGATCGCGTAGTAGGGCGTCGCATTGACTGCCGGAACCTGCGCCTCGGCCACGAGCCGCTGCAGGAACTCCGGCAACCCGCCCGGATGCGTCAGGTCGATCGACTCGCCGGTGATCTCGTTGCGGAACGTGATTTTCAAGCCGTGATGGATGTACGCGATGTCGTCGAGGCGGGTCCTGATCCAGTCGGCGTCGAAATGGGTGACGCGGAAGATTTCGGGATCCGGCTCGAAATAAATGGACGTGCCGTGCAGCCGATTGGGCCCGACCTTCTCGAGCTTGTCGGCCGGCTTTCCTCGCTTGAAGGTCTGCGTCCATTCGTAGCCGTCGCGTTTGATGGTAGCGACGAGCTTCTTGGACAACGCGTTGACCACGGACGAGCCTACGCCGTGCAGGCCGCCGGAGCGAAAATAGCTGTCGTTGTCGCCAAACTTGCCGCCGGTGTGCAGCTTGGTAAGGATGAGTTCGAGCGTCGGAATCTTGTACTTCGGATGCATGCCGACGGGAATGCCGCGGCCATTGTCGGTGACGGTGACGGCATCGCCCGACTTGTGCAGCGTGACGGTGATAGCGTCGCCGAAACCGTTCAGATATTCGTCGATCGAGTTATCGACGATTTCCCAGACGAGATGGTGCAGCCCCTTCTTGTCGGGCGCCCCGATGTACATGGAGGGCCGATGCCGAACGGCTTCAAGCCCTTCGAGCATGCCGATGGAGGCTTCGTCGTATTTCTTGGTTGCGGTGGCGGTGGCCATGAGGGTAATCCGTTACAGGTTCAACAGGAGGCGGAGCTTCGGTTCCACCTCGGTCCAGGTTTTTGGCGAGACACTTCCGAGCAAGCGAACGAAATTCGACTTATGGACGGTCGCTAACTTATGCAAACGCAGGACCGATACGGTTCTGAGTTGGGTCTGAGCGTGATCCGGGTTCGTGGGATCAATCAGAATGTCCGTTGCCAGGAGCGGCGATGGCAGAATGGACGATATGTAGGCGACAAGCACTTCAGGTACAGATCCTACGTATCCAGTGAGCGCGAGGACACACCGAACCTTGGCGCCGATCGTGCCGCCGTATGGGAACAGGGCAGGATGAATTTTACTTGGCTTCATCGAACGGGACCCCATCCTGGAGTGTGTAGATGTCCTCGCGCGGATGATATTCGCGCGCCCACGTGGCGGCAACGCCCTGGAACCAATCGTCTTCCTCTTCGTCAACAGATTCAAGGATGACCTTAATCGGCCCGACCTTGATTTCGTCTGGGACTATCCGGTTGAGTCGGTGTTGGTCGTCGACCGTTCCGAGCACTTCGATTCGCGACAAAAGCGATTCCTCCACGGTCATTTTATCATTTTCTGAAATCGCGAAGACAACTCGTTCAAGGTCCGCCTGTCGACTATGCCGATGGAGGCTTCGTCGTATGACTTGGTCGCGGTCGCGGTGGCCATGAATCGATCCTTGATTTCAGCGGCGCCGGGCAAGGCGCTCACGAGATTCCTCTACATTGTTTGCTAGTTCGCCGTCGGACATTTCTGAATCGTCGTCGAAGCCAACTTCCATGCGTGCGGTCGCCTCTTCGAGAACACACTCTGTGGCGATGTCCTGCCGTAGAAAGGTTGCGAGCATTTCATTGGACAGCTCACCAATTGGTACGTTCCAATTAGGGCGGCATCGTTCGATCAGGCCCGAATTCCAGCCGCATTCTTCCCAGGGGCCTTCGACATCGGCGGCGCTAACAGAACTGGTCTTTGTCATGAACGAAATTCCATGCTGCCTTCTCTATTTCTTGGCAACCCGCTTCAGCGTCAACAGGCGACGGTTTGGGTCATTCTCGTCGGTCTTGAATTCCTTCGGGCGTTGGCCGTCCTTGGCGCTCCAGCAGATTTGCAACACGTCATTGTCGAGCCGATAGATGCCGGGATCGACGCCGTTGTAGTCGAGATTGAGGTGCTTTGGCGATTTCGATGGGTCAAGACTGATGCGCCCGGCCGGTTCACCGTCGATGAGAATCTCATCGCCCTTGAACGTGACCTGATGTAGCCGCGTTTTCTTGTTCTTCTTCTGAATGATCGTGTTCCTGCCGCGAATCTCGATCTGCACGATCTCCCAATGTCCCTGGATCGCAGCCCAGTCGTTTTTTTCTTGTGACAATGCGCCATCCGCAAAAACGAAAGTGCAGGCCAAGAAAATGGCTCCACACATCAAATGCGGCCGACCGCGCGCCGCAAGAGCTCTGGGCTTGTTGTGCATTCGTAATGCCTCGTCACGGGGTCGGGGGTGGAATTTAGTAGTTTGCTAACGTCGCCATAAACTCTTCGTCGGCCATGTCCAAGACCGCCAGATAGTCGAACGAATCCGTCCCGTATTTGTTCTGGTAGCTTTCCAGGTGCGACCGGATCAGCATCAGCGTTTCATCGCCCCAATCGAGAAGGTATCCCGGCATGACTTCGAATGCATCCGCCAGATCTTCCGCTTGCTCGTCGTTTCCCACCCGCGCAAGATTGCGGCATTCGACGAAGCCGCGGTGAAGGATAAAACAGAGTTTTCGAAACAATGGTTCGGGTATCGATTTCATGGCTTACCGCAGGGATCGAGAGTAACCTGAGCGAGCGGCACGGCCGATTTCTGCCCTTTTTCTCCCAGCAGTTGCACATCGATCGGCGGAACCTTGGCACGTCCCTGAGAGGAAGTCATGCCGCTTAGCGCTCACAAGTAACGCCGATGGGACTGGCTGATTGACGATTTCGGTGAATGAAGGACATCGCGATCAACCGTGATTAGTTGCGGCTGCTTTCCAGGCTCATACAGGAACGCAGGAATTTGTTTCAGGCCGGCTTCACGCGCCGCCACCGCCCGCCGAACACCATTTTCAATGTAGTATTGCAGAGAAAACCACCCCTTGACAAGCTTGCCTGGTGCGGCATTAGTCAAACAACTGTCCCTGCCCCCCCTTGCCGTTGCGTTCGCTCGGTTTGCCTTCGAACTCCTCCCAGTTGACGAGTTCAATCGGCGTGGGAATGACCTTGACCAGGGACGCGCGTTTGACGGCTTCAAAGCCCTTGCCGCCGCGGCTGACCGTCTCGTAGCGGCCGGTGAACTCGAGCGTCTTGCCGCCGCTCGTTTCGACTTGCAGCATTTGGCTCTTGCGCGACAGGACGGCGCCGCCGATGCAACGATCGTCGTCGGCCAGCTTGATGCCGATCACCCCCTTGCCGACGCCGGCGAGGATGTTGATCTCTTCGATGCGGAAGTGGATGACATGCCCGTCGGCCGAGGCGAGGAAGATCGTCTCCTCGTCGCCCAGAAGCACCGTCGCCAGCACGATTTTGTCGCCGTCGTTGAGTCTGGCATAGCGCCGTCCCGCCTTCGTCGATTCAATGCGGTACGGCTCGAACGGCGTTCGCAGCGTCAGGCCATCTTTCGTCACGGCGAGGATGTACGGCCCTGGAGGATCGTCCTTGGTCGGCGGCTTGATCTTCTCCACGATGAACCGATTGTCGGTCGTCACGGCATTGACGATCTTGACCTGATCGTCGAGCTTGAAGAACTTACTGATCGGCTCACCGTACCCGGAACTGGCCGGTACCTCGTTGACGCGCATCGTGTAGGCAGTGCCGTCGTCGGCGAAGAAGACGACGTGATCGAGGGTGCTGGCCGGCGCGACCGCGATGACCGAGTCGCCTTCACGGACACGCGTCCCCTCCACCGACGCCAATCGGCCCACGCGCTTGATCCAGCCGTCGGCCGTCAAGACGACGTTGGTGTTTTCCTTGACGATAAACGCTTCCTCGCTGAACTCGACTTCATCCTCCGCGCCGCCGAGGCGGGTTCGCCGTTTGTCGCCGTGCTTCTCGGCAAGCGCCTGCAGTTCGCCCTTGACAATCGTCCACAGCTTCCGCGTCGAGCTGAGAATCGCCTCGATCTCCTCGGCGAGTTTCTTCTTCTCGCGCAATTCGTCGAGGATCTTTTTGATCTCCATCTGCGCAATCTTGTAAAGCTGCGCGTCGAGGATCGCGTCGGTCTGGATTTGATCGAGGTCGAACGCCTTCATCAGCTTCTCGGCCGCGTCGGCCCGGCCTTGGCTTTCGCGAATCAGCTTGATGGCCTTGTCGAGGGCGTCGAAGATGATCTTGAAACCCTTGAGAATGTGGATGCGCTTGCGCAACAGGTCAAGCTCGTATTCGAAGCGCTTGCGCACCGTCTCCAGGCGAAAGTCGAGGAAGTAGCGCAGGATTTCCTTAAGCCCGAGACGTTCGGGCCGCATGACGCCGTGATCGTAGCCATCACGCTCCGCGTGCTGGGACTCCTCACGCGGAGCGTGAGGTCTACGATCTTCCGGCACCAGGCACGTCATGTTGACGGCGAAGTTGTCCTGCAGAGCCGTGTGCTTGAAGAGATAGGCCATCACAAGCTGGGCGTCGGCGTCCTCCTTGATGTCAATGGTGATGCGCAGGCCTTCTTTTTCGTTCGACTCGTTATTGACATCAAGCGCTTGAGGCAACTTGCGCGACTGGATATGCTCGCCGATGTCGGCTTCCAGCGTCGCCGTGTTGACGCCGTAGGGAACCGAGGTGACGACGATTTGGCGTTTGCGGCCCTTCTCCTCGACTTTCCATTCCGCTTGAATCTTGATGCTCCCCTGGCCGTCCTCGTAGATCTTGCGAAGCGTGCGGCGATCGGTGACGATCTTGCCGCCGAGCGGGAAGTCGGGGCCCTTCACCTCATCGAGCAAGTTCGCCGTCGACGCGTCCTTGTTTTCGATGAGCAGCACGCAAGCACGGCACACGTCGGCGAGATTGTGCGGCGGGATATTGGTCGCCATGCCGACGGCGATGCCGGCGCTGCCGTTGACGAGCAGATTCGGAAACTGGGCGGGCAGAACCACCGGCTCTTCCTGCGTGCCGTCGTAGTTGGGCCGCATGGTGACAGTCTGTTGCCGCAACTCCGTCAGCAACTGCTCGGCGAGCAGCGTCAGGCGTGCTTCCGTGTAGCGAATGGACGCCGGCGCATCGCCGCCGATCGAGCCGAAGTTCCCTTGCCCGAATACGAGCGGCATGCGGAAGACGAAGTCCTGGGCCATGCGGACCAGGGCGTCGTAGATGGCGGCGTCGCCGTGGGGATGGTATTTGCCGAGCACATCGCCGACGATGCGGGCGCACTTGGCGGGCTTGCGGTCGGCGTAGAGCAACAGCTCGTGAAACATCGTGTAGAGGATGCGCCGCTGCACCGGCTTCAGGCCATCGCGCACGTCGGGCAAGGCGCGCGACGTGATCACCGAGAGGGCGTAGGTCAGATAGCGGCGGCGGGCTTCTTCAACGATGGAGGCGGGCAGAATGGTCTCGGCCATTTCCATGATCCCGTAGCGATAAATCCGTTTACAGGGGCATGGAAAGAATTGTAGGAAATGAACGGGGCGGCGGCAGTTTTCGTTTAGCGTTCGCATGGCGCCATGCGAACGCTAAACGAAGTCGATGTTACCGGGCGCCGACACTCACCGGCGACGACGGCGGCGGATAGGCCTTGAGCGACGCATCGAGCACCGCATCGAAATTGGCCGGCGGCGCTTCAAACGAGCGAAGTTTCCACAGGTCGAAGAGATCCTTGTTCTCGTCAATCGTGTGCGCTTTGAGCAAGCCGGCCCGGAATTGCTTCAGTGTCATGTCCTTGACGGCTCCGTCCTTGTACACGATCACGGCATGCGGAAAGCGATCCGACTGCTGCAAGATCCGCAGGTTCTTGCTGAACACCGCGGGCTTTTGTTCACGGTAGAACTTCAGATCGAGAGCGTCGACGATCACGGCATCGATCTTGCCTCGGCATACGTCGTCCATGCCGACCAACGGCGACTCCGACTTCACGATCTTGCCGAAAAACGCCTTCGGATCGGGCTGGGCGTTGTCCGTGCAATGCCGTTCGATGTAGGCCCAGCAGTGCTGTTTCGTCAGGAGCGGCATATCGAGCGTCTTGCCGCGCAAGTCCTTAATCGACGTCGCCGGATTCTTTTGGCTCACGATCACGAAGCAGCGGATGTCGTCGAACGCGTTGACGGCCACGGCCACCGGCTTGAGTTTCGGATACGCCTTGCGCACCCAGGCGAATTCGTGCCCTTGAAACACGGCAAAGTGCAGCTTGTCGTCGTTGAGCAGACCAGCGGTGTCGAACGCGCCCTTGTTGTAGGTGAGCGCGCCGTCGAGCCCCGTCGTGTTTTTCATCAGCGTGCCGAACGGCTCGGTGACGATGGCGACCAGGGCATCCGGCAGGTCGTTGAAAAAGTTCTTGACCATGCCGATCTTGATCGTGTCGGCATTTTTGGCTTGAGCGTTGGCGGCAGCGGGGTGCGACAGCGCGAAGGCGAGCGCTGCCGCAAGTGCGATTTCGAACAGGTTGCGGCGGGTCATGAGAGAAGGGTCCTTTGCGAAACGATCGCGGGGGGGGTGGGGGAAGAAACAGTGACTCATTTCGCCGACGGCGGCGCCGGCGCGGGAATCGGATAGATGCGGAACGCGCCTGCGGTGGCGCGCTCTAAACCGGCAAGCGCCAAGGCATGCGTGTGCACCTGCTCGTTCAGCTGAGTCCGCACCAGTATTGCTTGAATGTTGGCCTGAATGACCGCCTGGCTCGTGAAGTTCTTGCCGGCAAGGTTCTGGGCTTGGCCCGGCAACGCGGCGGCGCGCTTTTCGATTCCTTTGAGGTTGACCACTTCCTCGGCGGCTTCCTGCCATTTCAGGTATTGGGCTTCCACGTCGAGGGAGACAAGATTGTGCGCCTTCTCGACGACTGCGAGTGATTGCTGGTGCAGATCGGACGCACGCTGCATTCGATCGCGCTTGTTGCCGGCGAGCATGTTGGGCATCTCGATCGAGAACCCGCCAGGCCGATATTCGTTGTTGAAGACGCCCTGCGGCGCCTGCTTGGCGTGGATGTCGCCACCGTTGGCGAAGGTCGTCCCTTTCGGGCCGATGATGCGCGACTGTGCGTCGACCTCGAGTCCGACAATGTCGCTCGCGGTTCGGGCCTGGATCATCTCGCCGCGATTCGCAAGGGCAGCCGTGATTAGATCGGCCTTGTTGATTTGGAAATAACGGTGATACGTGATGGTCTCGACAGGAGTTTTTGTCACTTTCCCCTTGTCATCCTTTTCTTCCTTGAAGCCGGTTGTCTTCTTCTCCTCCCATACCGCCGGCGGCAGCGCGACATCGGCGATCTCTAACGGATAATCGTGGCCCAAGCCCATCGCTTCCCGCAGGGCAGCGAACGCCTTCAACTCGCCGTTCCGCACCTGGCCTTGCTTGCCCTTCACCAGGGCAATGTTGATGTCCAGATTGTCGATGTCGAGTTGGGTTATCGGAATATTCACATCGCCATCGTCAAAGAGCTTCTTTGCGCGAGCACGCGCCTTGGTCAAGCTGCCGAATACATCGTCGAGCACCTTCTTCTGCGAGCGGATGTATTGCACCGTGAAGAAATTCCGCGTGATCGAATACCGGGTATCCCATTCCGCTTGGGTGAGGCCCGCCTCCGCAATCGTCACCCCCAGGCACGATTGGCGCTTGCGAATCGGCAGCTCCGGCGCCATAAACCGTGCGAACACCATCTTCTCCAGGGCGCGCTGGCCGGTCTGAGCCGCGGCAAGACTGGCGCGCGACGCGTCCAAGAGCGGTTGATGCTGGAACCCCAGATTCAAGCACGCCTCCAGCGACATCGGGCCAGGCGACTTCTTCGGCGAGATCGGCGGCAACTCGTCGGTGTCAACGCGCGGCGGCGGCGGTTCCGCGATGTTGATCGGTCTCTCGGGCGCCCTATTGACAATCGTCGGCGCTTGTCCAAACGCAATGTTGGCGCAGGAGGCGAATAGAAGAAACGAGAACGCCGCTCGGATGCTCATGGTAGGTACCTCTCGGTTGTCTGCGGGCGTTGTTATCTCGTGAGGCCAGACTGGTCAGGTCGTCCCACGAGAAATGAAGGCCTATTGCTTTGTCACAATCAAAAGTTCGGATTGTAGGACGGCTCTCCGGAGCCGTCCGGCTAAACAGGGACGGCTCAGGAGAGCCGTCCTACGGAAACGAGAACACATATTTTTGGCTGTGACAAAGCACTATGCTCTTTTCATCGACGCGCAGAACATTCAGGCTGAATCAAGCGATCGTAGAAAACCTGCCGGTTGTATGGCGAACTGTAGGCATTTTCGCACCGGGCGAATTGGCGAAGCTGGTGAAGACATGCCGGCGCGGTAAAATAAGACCGTCATGAAACTCGAATACTCGCCAGCTTTGCAGTCTGCACATGACCGCGCTCGCTATTTCGCTCAGCGCGACGCCGCGGACGCAGTCACGCCCCGCAACGTCCTGTGCGCCATGTTGGAAGAGGTAGAGGGCAAGGCATCGACGCTGCTTGTGCACGCCGGCGCCGATCTCCAAGTTGTGCGCGAACGCTTTGGCCTTCCCGCGTCCTTCGATGCGGCGCCGCCCGAGTTGGAAATGCACCACTCAATGCGCTCGGTGCTAGCGCTGGCGCGTGAGTTAGCCTCGATCCATGGCGATGAAGGAAGCATCGCCACCGATCATTTCCTTCTGGCGATTCTCGAAGTCGATGAGTCGATCCGTGACGAACTGGCTGCGTGTGGCATGGATTACGGTCGGCTGCAAAAAACGATTGTCGGTGACACGCCTCCCCTGGCAATGGACGAGCCGCTCCTGTTGCAGGAACCAACCGAGGAGTTGAACATCGCCCGGATTCTCGACGCCAACGCCAACCGGGCCCGCGAGGCGCTGCGCGTGCTGGAGGATTTCGCGCGTTTCACGCTGGCCGACGCCGTGCTGAGCGCTTGCGCCAAGCAGCTTCGCCACGATTTCGCCGACGCGATCCGCTCGCTCTCCGCGCCGCTCTTGCTTGCATCGCGCGACACGCTGGGCGACGTCGGCACCGCGATCAGCACCGCAGCAGAGTGGTCGCGTCCGTCGCTGGCAGCCGTCGTCCAGGCCAACGCCAAGCGATTGCAAGAATCGCTCCGCAGCCTGGAGGAGTATGGCAAGGTGGTGTCAGTCGAGTTTGCCCAGCGCGTCGAGAAGCTGCGCTATCAAGCCTACACGCTGGAACGCGCCATCGTCCAAGGCATTGCGTCACGCGATCGGCTCTCCGATGCTCGGCTCTATGTGCTCGTAACCGATACGCTGTGTCGGGCGTCGCTGGTCGGAACGGTGAAGGAGGCGGCACTGGGCGGAGCGCAGATCGTTCAACTGCGCGAGAAAGGCATTGACGACCGCTCGTTGCTGGAGCGCGCTCGCCTGGTGCGCGAAGTAACGCGCTCGGCGGGGATTCCGTTCATCGTCAACGATCGGCCCGATATCGCCCGGCTTGCTCAAGCCGACGGCGTGCACCTCGGCCAGGATGACATGCCGATCCACGATGCACGCCGTATCTTGGGGCCGGATGCAATCATCGGCGTCAGCACACACAACCTCGACCAAGTACGCAAGGCGGTGTTGGAAGGGGCGAACTACATCGGCGTCGGGCCGACGTTTCCGTCCAAGACGAAAGAGTTCGAAGGATTCGCGGGTCTGGACTTCGTGCGCCAGGCGTTTGCCGCGACGACGCTGCCAGCTTTCGCGATCGGCGGGATCAACGTGGACAATGTCGCCGAGGTGGTTGCGGCAGGGGCTCGCGCCATCGCGGTGAGCCATGCGATTTGCGCGTCGGAGGACCCGCGCCGCAATGCGCGGCGATTGCGCCAGGCGATCGATCCTCACTAGCCCGCAGCGCACGCAAGGGCCAGCCCTTGCTTGCGCTGTGGGCTAGTGTGACTTTTCTCGCGCCAACGCCAGAGCCCCATGCACAACGACCTCCTCACCAAGCGCTGCCGGGACGATGTCGCAGCACTCGGCGAACGGTTTGAACACGCGCTCGGCGACCAACGTTCGAAGAGGGTCGAAAAGCAACCGTTCGCCCATCAGTGACACGCCGCCGCCGATGACGATGCGGCGCGGGCAGAGCAAGGCGATGACGTGGCAGATCGCCGTGGCGAGTGCATCGACTGCCAGGTCGACGACTTCGCGTGCGGCGGCGTCGCCGCTCGCTGCCTGCCGAGCGATTTCAGCGGCGCTGGGCGGATCAGCGACGCCGGTCAATTGCGCGAAGGTTCGTTGCATGCCCCAACCGGACGCGACGTCCTCGAGGGTTTCCTCGAATTGCAGGCCGGGCACGCGGAGATGCCCGATCTCGGCCGCGCCTCGACCGCAGCCGCGAAAGATTTCGCTGTCAATAATAAGCCCGCCGCCGATGCCGGAACCGATAGTGATGTAGAAGATCGGCGACAGGCCCTTGCCGGCGCCGAACAGGGCCTCGGCGAGACCAGCGACGTCGGCGTCGTTGCCGAGTACCCCCGGAACGCCGACGATGTCCGATATCCAGTCGGCGAGCGGAAAGCCGTCCCAGCCGACGATCTGGTGTGATTTGATGACAGTGCGCGTGGCGTCATCGACAGGCCCGCCGAAGCCGATACCGACACCCGTCAGCTCGGCCTTTGCCAGTTTAGCGTTCGGAAGAAACGCTGCAATCGCGTCAACGATCTGGCGACGAATCCCATCCGCTCCGTTGGCCGGAACCACGCTTCCGCGCCACAGCGCATGCACGGTACCGTTGCCGTCGCCCAGACCGAGCTGCAGTTTCGTGCCGCCGATTTCGATGCCGAGGAGCATGCGCGTATTGTAGCATTTCGCCCATCAGAGCCTGAAGCGTAAGTGAAGATGAGTAGCAGTTCCCTTCGCTAACGCTTCAGGCTCTGATCGGACGGCAAAACTAGGAATCCATCGCAGCTATTTGTTGGAATTCCTCCTGCTCGATACGTCGCTTGATGGCCGGATAGTTGACGCCGAACACACAGGCCATGACGCCTCCGATTTGTAGCGGCAAGAAGTAGACATGATACGGCTGGCCCGAGAAAACCGCGCCGATGCCAACGAAGAAGACGATGACGCCGACAATCGCCATGACCAGGCTGAGGCTGAGCAAGAATCGCAACGCATACCCCAGCCCGGCCGAAAACCCGTAGATCGCGCCGAGTAGCCCAATCGAGCCGCCAACGATGCCTCCCAGCCAGCCGGCGGTTTGCTCGTCCCACCACTCGACTGCAGCGCCCGGCTGGCCGTCGGCGGCGAGCAGCCGCGATCCGCTAATCGCTACCACGAGTAGAACTGCGGGAAGTCTTCGCATCATCGTCGGCCTCTCTTTCACGTTGGTATGCTTTGAGCAGTTGTTTCAACGTCGCTTGATCGATCCGCCCGTCCGCGTGCATCGCTCGAAGCGTCCGCTCGAAGTCAGTCATGTCCTGCTGGCTATCGAACACCTGAACCTTGGCAATGAGCCGATCAAGCCGCAGACGCACCGTCGGATACGAAATGCCGTACGCCTCGGCGAGTTCCTTGAGCGAGCCCGACGCCAGCACGAACCGCTTCAGGAATGCGATGTCTTCGTCTTCAAGCAGGTCGACCCAGCGGTTTTGATTCGGCATTGAATTATATTAATATTAATATCGATATTATTCAAGTCAAATCGAAAGTTATTTTGAAAAAAATGATTAACGAGCGCAGTGGGTCGATGGTCAGTACTGGCAATCGGCGGGATGATTGGCTAGGCCGTGTGGACAATAGCTGGGAAGCTTTGGATATTTGGGCACTCGCATAAGGCGTGCTGCCAGTACCGCTCTCGGCGTTGATTTCCGTAGACGGCTGTCCAGAGCCATCCGAAAAGGACGTC
>Ga0194132_10002234_pt1 | contig 37057 bp, 34 predicted proteins | sample TA2KigOf80mmetaG_FD_148612 | JGI IMG/M metagenome (GOLD analysis project Ga0194132, IMG submission 148612) | Freshwater microbial communities from Lake Tanganyika, Tanzania - TA2015054 Kigoma Offshore 80m | ecosystem: Environmental > Aquatic > Freshwater > Lake | place: Tanzania: Lake...
TTGTTGTCCTTCCTTCACCCTCCCAGCCTGGAGGTTGTCAAGGGGACATTTCTACTTTGCTCAAAGGGGACATTTTCACCTTGCTGTTACAGAGTTTTTTCGTGGCGGCCCGCCCTATACTGGGTGCATGGCGTTCCTGATTGACCAAGCGTACTTGCCCGCTCGGTTAACGATCGGGCCAATGAACGACGACGAGTTCGGCAGGTTCTGCAACGAGCATCCCGACCTGTCGTTTGAGATCACGGCGGATGGGGAGCTGATCGTAACGCCTCAGACTTTCACGCTGACCGGGGCTCGAAACAACAAGATCGCTTACCAGCTCGAAGGCTGGTCGGAACGGGACAACCGGGGATTAACGTTTGATTCGTCCACCGGTTGGGTATTGCCTGATTCTTCCCGCCGGTCTCCGGACGCGGCGTGGATTCTCAAGGCAAGGATCCGCCAGATTGACGCCCAGAGCCGTGAACGCTTTTGGCACATTTGCCCGGACTTCGTGATCGAGCTACGGTCCTCGACTGACCGTCTGCGCATTCTGCGCGAGAAGATGTTGATGTGGCTCAGCAACGGTGTCCAACTGGGTTGGCTGATTGATCCGGAGCGCCACGCGGTTGAGATATACCGGCCTGGAACGGCTCCCCAGATCCTGGAGCCAGTGGACTCAGTCACCGGCGGCGACCCGGTTGCCGGATTCACTCTGGACCTGCGGCGGGTGTGGGATCCGATGGCTTAGGCACGCGTCCGCGATGGTGGCGAGGAGTTCCTCGCGCCGGACCGGTTTGGCCAGGAACCTGTCCATGCCGGCCTCAACGCAACGGTCGCGGTCAGAGTCAAAGGCAGCCGCGGTAAGGGCGACAACCGGCGTGTTCTTGCCAGCGGCGCGAATCTTCCGGGTTGCGGCGATTCCGTCAAGCTCGGGCATGTGAACATCCATCAGGATCAGGTCGAAAGTCCGGGACAACGCCAACTCCACCGCCTCTTCTCCATTGATGGCTGTGGTCACCTGATGTCCCGCTTTTTCGAGGAGCGCTGTCACCACTTTGCTGCTGACCGGATTATCCTCCGCCACCAGGATCGAAAGAGATCCTAGTGGGGTGGCTGCTTTGGCTGGAGCCGGCGCCACAGGACCCTCGCAAGCCGCGAGCAGCACCGTGAAGTGGAACGCACTGCCGGTGCGCGGCTTGCCGGTAACCGGATCGATCCAAGGGCTGTCCACCCAGATGGCGCCTCCCATCATGTGAACCAGGTTCAGCGAAATTGAGAGCCCTAACCCGGTTCCTCCATGCCGGCGGGTGGCTGAAGTGTCGGCCTGTTCGAACGGGCGGAAGATCTGGCTTTGCTGTTCCGGTGCGACTCCGATTCCCGTGTCGTAGATGACGAAATGGATCCGGTTGCGGCCGAGGTCGGCGCCGTCGTTGGTGACGAAAACGCGCACCGAGCCGGAGGCGGTGAACTTCACGGCATTCCCCGCGAGATTCAACAGGACCTGGCGGATGCGGCCCGCGTCGCCGAGGACGTGATCCGGGACCCCGGGATCGATGTCGAGCGACAGTTCCAGTTCCTTCTGCCGGGCGGCGAAAGCCAGAGTGTCGACCATACCCTGCACGCACCGGCGCAGATCTAACGGCGTCTCCGAGAGCTCCAATTTCCCGGCCTCGATCTTCGAAAAGTCGAGAATGTCGTTCAGGATCTGGAGGAGTGCCTCGGCTGAACTGTGGACATACGTCAAGTACTCGCGCTGAACAGGCTTAAGCGGAGTGCCGAGCACGAGCTCGGTCATACCAAGAACACCGTTCATGGGAGTCCGGATCTCGTGGCTCATGTTGGCCAGGAATTGGCCTTTGGCCGCCGCGGCGCGCAACGCTTCGACCCGGGCGGTCCGCAGCCTCCAAGCCATCCAGACGAGTGCCATGGCGACAGTGAAGATCGCGATCACCGCCCGGCCCCGCCATTCAGCCGAATGTTGAGCGTTGAGAGCGTACTCAACCATCAAGGCGTCCTGCGAGATGTTGGAATGCCAACGGAAGCTGATGGTGATGAAGGTTCCGTCGCGAATCATGTCCGAGATGGCCAGGCGAATCAGGTCCGCCACTTTCTGGGCATCCCGGTCGTGTCCGGTCGCCCCGATCCCAGACAATAGGCGGGCGTCCGGGATCGGTTCCAGACGCACCCGGCAGCCTGCGGCAAGTGGTAACGGCGCGCTTTGCTGCATGCTGCTTCCGACAACGGCACCGTCAATCTCACCCGCACAAACCGCGCCCATCAGCGCGGGCATCCTTGGATACCGCCTGATCTTGACTCCTGGCAGGTGGCTGCGGACGATAGTATCACCCGCCGGATTTGCCGTACCCGCGACTCCGCCCCAGCCGCGCAGCGCACGGGGCGGCGTTTCTTCCAACACGACCAGGAAATACGTGGATGCCAGGTACGGCTCCGACACATAGATCCCGGTGCGTCCGGGAATGTCATTGATCATCGGCCAAAGGTCAATCGCTCCCGATGCAACAGCGGTTTCCGGGCTCTCGGAGTACTCCACCCAGTGGAGCTTAACCCCGGCCCGCCGCGCGGCCTCGGCGGCGATTTCAACGATCGGCCCGCCCGGCCGCCCGGTTGCTGCATGTTCAGAGCGCGGGCGCAGATGGCCGATCTTGTACGTCCGGTTCAGGTCCGGGCCGCGCATGCGCCACCACCCCGCCGCCGCCGAAACGAGGATCACCCCGGACACAAAGACCGCTATCGTTCGGGCCGAGGGCATTTCCAAATCCCCTCTTCGGCGGGGATGGTCTTTATCTTAATCCAAACGGACGGATGGCGGGGATCCGGGTTCTATAACTACTAGTCGCCCGCCATTTTGGATCGACAGCCGGCCCGCTTCGATCACCATTTCGTTGAAGTTCGAGTTGGCGGGAGTCGCCAGTACTCCCACGTCATCAATCTCTTGCAGGACCACGGCCCGGTCCATGGCGGGCGCGGATTCAACCCGGATGGCGGCGCGGATCAGGTAGTCGATGCTGCGGAATCCGTATCCGGTGCAGGTGAGCCCGGGAACTCCGGTGTCGATGTACTGAAAGTACTCAGTGCTCGGCTCATGGAATACGGTGCCGCCGTCGGAGTCCATGCGCCGGGTGTAGCAATAACGGATGCCGCGGTACTGGTCGGAATGTTCGAGCCAGGCTCCCCGCTCTCCGTCGGAGAAGTACATCATGATCCCCTGGGTGTTGGATCCGGGGGCCTCATCGGGGAAGCTGAGCGTGTTCTGGACATTCAGACACGCGCCGTTGTTCCAGATCACGCGGGCGTCGGTCCACAGATAGCCTTCCTTGCCGTTGGGGAAGCGGTCCATGATGCCGTACACCGAAACCGCCGTGGGACGGAGCCCAGTGACAAACGCCACGAAATCGACGTAGTGGCAGCCGATGTAGGTAAAGGCGTCGGAGTTCTCGGGTGTGAACCAGTTCTGGAAATTCGAGCGGCGATAATACCACTTCTCCATCAGACGGGCGGTTCCCAGCTTGAACTCGCCGAACATTCCCTCCCGGAACCGGCGGCGCGCCAGCAGCGTCCGGTCGTCGAACCGCTTGTGGTACTCGATGCCGACGAACAGATTCCGCGATTTGGCGAAGCGCTCAATCTCCAGCGCATGGGCGATGGTCAATACCAGCGGCTTGACCGCGATCACGTGCTGATCGTGCCGGAGCGCGGTCATCACCACGTCGTAATGGATCTGATCCGGCACTGCGGCGATCACAATTTGACGCGGAGGCATGGCGGCGATCACATCGGCGTAGGGATCGAGCGCCGGAGTGAACGAATGTCCGGGGAAGGCGCGCTGATGGATCATCGCGTTGTCGGCGAGCGACCGCAGGGTTTCGGGACTCCGCGCGCAGACCGTGACCGGGCCAATCAGGTCCATCCTCTGCAATTGATAAAGAGATGGCAATATCTGATCGTGGGCGATCATGCCGCCGCCGATCATCGTGACCGCGGGTTTCAGCATCCGAGCTTCTCCGCCAGCTCAACGAACGACCGCGTATTGTGCGTGAATTCCGGCTCCGGCGAGACATCCATTTTCGCGCCCGGGCCCCGCTCGAGGGGCCGCGCGACAAACGCAGTCTGGAGTCCGGCCCGGGCCGCCGCGCGCAGGTCGTTCTTGTGCGCGGCCACCATCATTACCTCGGCGGGAGGCAGATCGAGCAGCCGGCAAGCGCCGAGGTAGGCTTCCGGATCCGGCTTGTAGTGCTTGACCAGCTCGGCCGAGAGGATCACGTCCCACGGAAGGCCGCCAAACTTGGCCATGTTGGTGAGCAGCGCGACATTTCCATTGGAAAGGGTCGCGATGATGTGCTTCGTCTTGAGCCGCGTGAGACCGGCGACTGCATCCGGCCATGGATGCAGCCGGTGCCAGACCTTGTTCAGCCGCTGCTTGTCGGTCTCGGAAAGCCCGGATATCTTGAATTTTTCGAGCAGACCGTCCAGGATCCGGCGATGAAGCTGGTCAATGTTCATCCAGGGAAGCTTTCCAGTGCGGACCAGATCCATTGAGGGTCCGTAGCCGCCGCGCCAGGCATCGGCGAGCGCTGCCCAGTCGGCCTGAATGTGGTGGGAGCGGGTCCACTCGGCGCCTTCTTTGATGATCGAGCCGCGCCAGTCTACCACGGTTCCGAACACATCGAATGTCAGTGCACGGACCGGAGCGGGCATCGCTACGCCGCCATCCTACGCCGCGCGAGTACGGCGTGGAACGCATCCTCGAACACGTCCAGGCTGTCGTTCATCGCTTCTTCGGTAATGCACAGCGGCGGACAGATCTTGATCGTTCCGCCGCCGTATCCTACTGGTGAAAACATGAGCACACCACGGTCGGCTGCCGCTTCAATCACGTCCCACGCCAAGTCGGCGTCCGGCTCCTTGCTCCCCGGACGGATGCAGGCGACACCAGCGACCAGCCCCTTGCCATCCACGCACCCAATTTCCGGGTGGCGCTGCTTCATTGTCCGCAGACGGCCGTGCATCAGGTTCCCTACGCTGGCCGCGTTGCCCGTCAGATCCTCCCGCAGGATCAAATCGATGTTGGCGAGCGCGGCGGCGCAGCAGACCGGATTCCCGGTGTGGGTGGAGGTCATGCTGCCCGGAGGATGCAGGTCCATCAGATGCGACCAGCCGATCACGCAGGATATCGGCAATGAACTTGAAATTCCCTTGCCCCAGGTGCTCAGGTCGGGCAGAATCCCGTAATGCTGGTATCCGGCGAGTTTCCCGGTACGGCCGAATCCCGCCTGGACTTCGTCGCAGACCAGCAGCGCCCTGTGCGCGGTGCACCAGGCCCGCAGATTCCGCATGAATTCGACCGGTGCGAAGGAGCCAGATCCCCCTTGGTAGGTCTCAAGCATCACCCCGCACACTTCCGCCGGCTGGACGTTCTGCTCCTGGAGCGCTCGCAGGAAGAAATCGAAGCTCGTATCCGGCGTCCGGAAACCGTCGGGGAAGGGGACTTGGACGAAGCCTGGATCAAGGTTTACGATCCATTCCTTCAACGAGGGGATGCCACCCGCTTGTTGCGAGCCCAGAGTCCGCCCGTGGAATGACTTCTCGAACGAGACGACCACGTTCTTGCGGCGCCCACCGGCCTTTACTCCGTGGGTGCGGCAAATCTTGATGGAGCACTCGACGGCTTCCGAACCGGTCGTCAGCAGAAACACCTTCCGGTTTTCCTCACCGAACATGGTGGCGAGCTTCTCGACCAGCCGCATCCGGGGATGATTCGGGAAACAGTAGTTCGTGAGCAGCTTGTGCTGGGCCTGCGCGACCACGGCATCAATGATCTCCTGCCGGCCGTGTCCGGCGTTAGTGATCAGGACACCGCTGGTCCAGTCGATCCAGCAGTTGCCCGCGCCGTCCCACACCTGGAATCCCTCCGCGTGGTCCCACAGGATCGGCGGCTGCCCCTGCATGGCAACCGGCTCGTACCTGTGAAGCGCCTCAAGCACAGCGACCGTCTGCGGCGCAGGGATGTCTGTCGCGATGCGGCGGTATTTGGACTCCACCCGGGGAACCGGCCGGGGCGTCAACGAATACGATCTAGCCATGTACTGGAGAGGTCAGAATGCTCTAGTCTATCAAGTATGCTGCGCCGAGATTTGCTTGCCACACTGGCCGCTCCGCTGGCCGCCACCGCACAGGAAGTGAACCGCACGCGCGGCCTTCCGCCGCTGACCATCAAAAACGTCAGGATCATCCCGACGAGCGGCGGAGGCCGCTATCAATGGGTCTTTGTCAAAATCGAGACCAGCGAGCCCGGACTCTACGGACTGGGGTCGGCCAGCAACGTGAACAACGCGTTCTCCGTGGTTTCAGCGATCGAGAAACACTACGCGCCGTTCTGGATCGGCAAGGATGTCGCGCGCATCGAGGACAACTGGCAGAACACGCATGTCCGAAGCTACTGGCGGAACGGGACCATCCACAACAATGTCCTCTCGGCGCTCGACATGGCGCTGTGGGACATCAAGGGCAAGCGCGCTGGAATGCCCGTGTACGATCTGCTCGGTGGAAAAGCGCGGGATGCCGTTCCGATGTACGCACACGCCGACGGCCGCGACCTGAACGCACTCACCGAAAGCGCGCGCAAGTACATCGAGGAAGGCTACCGCCATGTGCGCGTGCAGTTGGGCGGATACGGCGGTGGCGGAATGATCGCACCGGGACAAGGCAGCCGCCCCGCCACCGGCTTCCGGGGCGTGGCATTCGACGAAGAGTTGTACGTCGACGTGATCCCGAAGATGTTCGAGCATCTGCGGGTCAAGCTCGGCAACGACGTGAAGCTGTGCCACGACGTTCACGAGCACCTGACCCCGATCATGGCGGTGGAGCTGTCCAAGCGCTGCGAGCCTTACAGGCTGTTCTTCCTCGAAGACGTGCTCGCGCCGGAACAGATCCAGTGGTTCCGCAACATCCGGCAGGTGTGCACCACGCCCATGGCCATGGGCGAGCTGTTCACGCATCCGCTCGAGTGGGTTCCGCTGATCAGCGAGCGGTTGATCGATTTCTTCCGCGGGCGCGTGTCCCAGATCGGTGGAATTACGGCGGCGAAGAAGGTCGCGGCGCTGTGCGAGACGTTCGGTTGCCGCACCGCGTTCCAGGAGGGTGGCGACAACGATCCGGTGAACCAGCTCGCGGCCTACCACGTGGACCTCTCGATCTCGAGCTTCGGGATTCAGGAAGAGAATCACTTCCCCAGGATCGTGCACGACATGCTGCCAGGCACGGCGGTGCTCAAGGGCGGCTACTTGTACGGCAGCGACAAGCCGGGCCTCGGGATCGAGATCAACGAAGCCCTCGCCGCCAAGCACCCGCTGGTTCCGCCGCCGGGCGGTGATAGCTGGACCACTGTGCGCGGGATGGACGGGAGCCTGGTCAAGCCGTGATGCGCGCGGCCGGCCTGTTCATCGCTTGCTCCGCGGTCCTCGCACAGCGGAGCCTGCCTCCGACGGATGCGGCGTGGGCGCCCAAGCCCGCGAGTCCACCGGCATACACCACGCCGCACAAGCCGCACGTGAAGCTCGCCGAATTGCGCAAGAAGCATGCTGGCGAGCGGGAATGGCGCGAGCAGGTGGTGGACGACGCGTACCTGTCCGCCGCATACGTGCAGGCCGCGGCGGCGGCCGCGACCCCGAAGCGCTTCCATCCGGAAACGCGAGCCTGGTGGGTGGTGCTCGGCGGCGGGGTCCGGTTCGAGATCGAAGGAGTCGAGGCGTTCGTTGCGCGCAAGGGGTCGTTTGTCCAGGTCCCGTTGCAGACGGTGTACGCGATGACGGTGGAGGCCGGTGGACCGGCACTATGGCTGGAGGTCCACGTTGCGGGCGCGAAGACTCTCTATCCGCGCGAGACCAAGCCACCCGCGGGGTCCGATTGGATTCCCGTCAAGCTCGGCCGGCGGAAAGGGCTATGGGGCGAGGGCAACCGCCCGCACGTGACATTCGATCACTTCGTACGGTCCGCCAAGCCCGACGAGCGCGGATTGAGCGTCCAGCAGATCGTCAAGGACGACCGTGGCGCGGTCAATTTCATCTACGGGTCGGAAAAGGACCTGGCGCCGCTCAACCCCAAAGACAAGGGCCACTACCACCCGGAAGCGCCGGAGTTCTGGATTATCATGGGCGGCCAGCTGCGGTACGCCATCGAAGGCCAGCCGCTCATCATCGGGGGTTGGGGCGACCTGGTCTACGTGCCGCCGTACACATTCCACGCCCCGCGGTTCCATGGTCCCGAGCCCGCGTGCCGGGTGTCGATGAACGGATACCCGTACATCTCGCACCTGTTCGAGGACCGGGCGGGTCAGTAGGTCTTAAGCGCGGAGTCCTCGCGCATGACGCCCAACAGCGACTTCAAACCGTTGAGGTTCAGCGACAGGCTTTCCTCGGCGTCGAGCTCTTCGCGGTGTCCGAGGATCCCGATGGGACCGCGGTAGCCGCTGTCCCGGATGGCGCGCAGCATCGCCAGTTCATCTACGCCTGCGCCGACCGGCAGGATCTTGGTCCCTTGCTTCATCCCGTTGATGTTGATGGCGAGCAGGTGGGGCATCATGGCTTTCAGCAGAGCGGGCCATCGCGCGATGTGATCGTGGCCATGGTGGAAGTTGTACACGATCCCGACGTTGGGAAGTTTGAGCTTCTTGATGATGTCGATCTGGTTTTCGGGCTCGCCGAACCAGCCGCCGTGGTTGTAGAGTCCGACCTTGGCGCCCACTGTCTGCGCTTCCTTGGCGACCTTGGCGACAGCCGCCGATGCCGCGGCGAGCTTTTGCTCATGCGGAAGCGCGTTGAACTCCTTGTCCTGGCCGAGAGACAGCCACAGCTCGGTCGGGATGTTCCGGCGCTTCAGCAGACCGATGATGGCTGGCAGTTGATTGGGCCGCGCGGGATCGGCTGGGTAGGGAGTCCAGAAGCCTTGCAGCCGGATGCCGTGCCGGTTGAGCGCGTCGATCTCCTGGTCGAAGGTGGGGATGTCCTTTTCGCGCCAGTCATACACGAACCGGGTGATGCCGAGCTTCTTGAGCATGGCCGCGCGTTCCTCGGGTCCGCGCTTTTTGGCGTCGAAGGGCACGATGCACCAGGCGACGAGATTGTCCTTGACGAATGGGCTGGCGGCGTCCTTGGCGGCGCACCAGAGGAGTCCGGCGGCAGCGGCGGAAATGAGAATGCGCTTCATCGGTGCTTCCAGTATACTGTCCGATTCCCACCGGGGCACCGGGAACTCGTGGCGTGGAGTCGAATCCCGAAACGAAACGGTTGGAAGAGTCTTCACCAGCACATAGTAGGAACGTTGGCTCTCGACGTTCTCGCTGGAGGACCCACAGCAGCGGCGCGAATCAGGATGCGTTCCAACGGTGCTTTCCAGTATACTGTCCGATTCGCATGCCGCCGCTCGTCTTTCTCCACGGCGTCCTCCGGAACGGTTCCTGCATCACTCCGCTGGTTCCAGCGCTGAGCAGCCGGTGGCGGATCCATACGCCGGACGCGCGCGGACACGGGTCGGCTCCGCGCGGAGAGTCCTATCTGGTGGTGGACTACATTCCCGGCACCATCCACTACCTGCAACAACAGATCCGCGAACCCGCCATCCTGTACGGCCACTCGATGGGCGCGATGGTCGCCGCCGCAGTGGCAGCGCAAGAGCCGGAACTCGTCCGGGCCGTGGTCTTGGAGGATCCCCCGTTCCAGGAAATGGGTGAGCGGATCCTCACGAACCGTCCGCGGCTGAGCTACTTCACTGCGATCCGCCAGTTCGCGGGCGCGCAGGACCCGGTGGACCAGTTGGCCGCCAGGATCGCGCGCGAGCCCGTGCTGGCTCCGGACGGCGTCTCGGAAACAACCATCGGCCACATCCGGGACGCCACCACGATCCGCTACCTCGCGCGCTGCTTACGTTCGGTCGATCCCGCGGTGCTCGATCCGATCCTCGCCGGGCGGTGGCTGGACGGCTACGAAATGGACCGCGTCTTCGCGGGTCTGCAATGTCCGGCGTTGTTGTTCCGCTGCGACCCCGCGGCCGGCGGACTGCTGACCGCGGAAGATGCGGAAGCCGCTTCCACCTGTACCCATGTGTTCCTGCGGGGCGTTGGACATCAGGCGCACTGGACAGCCACGGAAACAGTCGCGCGCTACACCTTGGAATTCCTGCTCTCGTTGGAGTAACCGGAATGAAGCCAGCTTTCCTCATCCGCAACGGCCGCCTGGTGGACGGGACGGGCGCGCCGCCAGTCGATCATGCCGCCGTCGCCGTCCAGGACGGCAGGATCACCTACGCCGGTCCGGAAGCGGGTGCGCCGCCCATGCCGGAAGCGCAGGTCATTGATGCACGCAACGGCACCATCCTCCCTGGACTGGTGGAGGCTCACTACCATCCCACCTACTTCAACGTCGCCGCGCTGGAGGACCTCGACATCAAGTATCCGGTCGAGTACGTCACGCTGCTGGCCGCGTCCAATTGCCGGCTGGCGCTCCAGTGCGGATACACCGCGGCGCGCAGCGGCGGGAGCCTGTTCAACATCGATGTCTGGCTCAAGAAGGCGCTCGAGGAGGGCGTGGCGGACGGTCCGCGCCTGGCCCCCAGCGGACGCGAGATCTGCGGCGTGGGCGGGCTGATGGACTGGAATCCCGATTTCCGGAAGATCGGCATGGAAGGGCTGGTGCTGCTGGTGAATGGTCCTAATGACGCCCGCGCGGCGGTGCGCAAGCTGGTCAAGGACGGTGTGGAGTGGGTCAAGACGTATCCCACCGGGGACGCCGCGGCGCCGGACACCAACGATCACCACACGCTGTGCATGACGTTTGAGGAGATGCACGCAGTGGTGTCGGCGGCACACAACCACAAGCTGAAGGTCACCGGCCACTGCCGGGCCACGCAAGGGATCAAGAATGCGCTCCGGGCCGGATACGACTGCGTGGAGCACGCGACGTTTCTCGATGACGAAGCGCTGGACCTGTTGATCGAAAAGCAGGTGCCCGTGGTCCCGGCGCTGCAGTTCGAGTGGGCAAGCATCGAGTACGGCAAGGATTGGGGAATGTCCCAGCGCGTCATCGACGGCCATAAGGAAACGCTCGAAGGTGGCGCCGAGAGTGCCCGCCGCATTCTGAAGGCGGGCGGCAGACTGGGCCTCGGCGGCGACTACGGATTCGCCTGGACGCCTCACGGCACCTACGCCAAGGAACTTTCCTTCTTCGTCAACCACGTCGGGTTCTCTCCGCTCGAGACCATCACCTGCGCCACTCGCAACGGTGCGGGAATCATGGGGCGCGAGCATGAGTTCGGCACGGCCGAGCCCGGAAAGCTTGCCGACCTGCTGGTGGTGGATGGCGACGTGCTCAGCGATATCTCGATTCTCGAGGACCGCTCGCGCTTCATTGCCGTGATGCAGGGCGGGGTGATCAAGTCGGGCTATCCTACGGTGTGGAGTTCATCATGAAGAGAGTTTTCGGGTTGCTGGCCGCCGCGTTGACGTGCCCGGCAGCCGACACGGGCGCGACCGGCGCCGACTGGCAGCATTACGGCGGAACCTACCGGTCGTGGCGCTACTCGTCGCTCAACCAGATCAACACGTCGAATGTCCGCAAGATCACACCGGCGTGGGCGTTCCAGACCGGCGACTACGACGGCGGCTTGCAAGTGACACCGTTGGTGATCGACGGGATCATGTACCTGTCGACGTCACGGAACCACATCTACGCGCTGGACGCAGCGACGGGACGCGAGCTGTGGAAGTACACCTACAATCTTCCGAAAGGCTACACGGTGTTCTACGGCCCGTGGAACCGCGGGGTCGCCGTGGGGCACGGCCGCGTCTACATTGGAACGCTCGACAACTACGTCGTCGCGGTCGACCAGAAGACGGGCAAGGAGATCTGGAAGACCAACGTCGAAGACGCCCAGCAGTGCGGGTGCGACATCACGGGCGCGCCGCTGGTGGTGAAGGACAAAGTCGTCGTGGGAACCACCGGTGGCGACTCGGCGCACCGCGGCTACATTGTCGCGTTCGACGCGCGCACGGGCCGGCAGGCCTGGAAATTCTGGACCATTCCGGGTCCAGGAGAGAAGGGCAACGAGACGTGGTCCGGCGACTCGTGGAAGTACGGAGGCGGCTCCTCGTGGATGACCGGGTCCTATGACGAGGCGCTCAACCTGATCTACTGGTCGGTCGGGAATCCGGCGGCGGACTTCTACGGAGGCTCACGCAAGGGCGACAACCTGTACACGGATTCCGTGGTCGCGCTGGAGGCGGACTCTGGCAAGCTCAAGTGGCACTTCCAGCAGGTCCCGCACGATGTATGGGACTTCGATACGGCGTATGAGAATATCCTGCTCGACCTCGACGTCAAGGGCCGCGCGCGCAAGCTGCTGCTCAACGTGAACAAGGGCGGATACGTGTTCGTGAATGACCGCGCCACGGGCGAGTTCGTTTCCGGATATCCGATCGTCAAGCATATCAACTGGATCACGGGGACCGACGCCAAGGGCAACCTGGTGGGGCGCAACGAACCCAAGGTCGGCGAGACCACCTTCATCTGTCCGGCGATCGGCGGGGGCCGGAGTTGGAACCAGGCGGCCTATTCGCCGCGCACCGGTCTGCTGTACACCACGGCGATCGAGTGGTGCCAGGACGTGAAATCGATGCCCGAGGATCCGGTGGAGGGCAAGGTGTTCTTCGGCGGGACGTTCGAGCCAAAGCACCCGCGGGGCGAGAACGCATACAGCCATCTGGACGCGGTAGACCCGGTGACGGGAAAGAACAAATGGACCGTGAAGTACAAGTATCCGATGCTCGCCTCGGTCTTGGCGACGGCCGGTGATCTGGTGTTGACCGGAGATCCGGAGGGTTTCTTCTTCGCGCTCGACGCCCGGAGCGGCAACAAGCTTTGGAGCTTCCAGACGGGTTCGGGTCACCGTGGCGGTCCGATCGCTTATTCGGTCAAAGGACGGCAGTACATCGCGACACCTTCGGGTTGGGGATCGGCGGTGGCCGGATTGATCGCTCAACTGTGGCCTGAGGCGGAGAGGTTCCGTGGCGGATCGATGCTGTGGGTGTTCGCGCTGCCCGAGGAGGGAAAGTGATGAGGGCTGTCTGGATCGGGCTGATATTTGCGGCCACCGCGGCGGCGCAGGATGAGGCGCTTGGCGCGTCGGTGTTCAATAAGAGCTGCGCGGTGGGGTACTGTCACGGATCCGGTGGCACGGCGGGACGGGCTCCCAAGCTCACCGGGCGGAACTTCGAGCACGGCTATGTTCATAAAGTCACGCTCGACGGGATTCCGAACACGGGCATGCCGGGCTGGAAGGACCGGCTGAACTCGCAGGAGCTCAACGCCGTGATCGCCTGGGTGGTGAAGGCCTCGGGCGGCGTGCTCGACCCCAAGATCGCGGGCGCCGCCGCGGCGGGCCCTCCGATGCCGGCCGATGCCAAGCGCGGCAAGGACCTGTTCTTTGACGCCGTGCGTGGAGAGTTCCGGTGCTCTACCTGCCATGCGGTGGATGGCATGGGAATCGCTGTGGGTCCAAACCTGTTGACGGCTTCGAACCTCGATCCGGCCGTGATCCGCGCCGGGAAGCCGGCTACGGTGAGACAGGGACGGACCCGGGGCGGAGAGACGTTCGCGGCACTGGTGGTGGATCAGAAACCCGATTCCATCGTGCTCTTCGATCTCGCGCTGCCGTTACCCGTGCTGAGGACTTTTGGGAAGGGCGAAGTCACGTTCTCGAGTGGGCCAAGCTGGCGGCATTCGGATGCCGTGGCCAAATACGGGGACCCGGAACTGGCGGCCATCTCGGCGTACTTGCAGTGGCTCGCGAATCGATAGGATGGATGCGCATGCTCCTTCCTCGCGCCGCGCGGCTTCCCTTGCTGACTCTCGCCTCCGCTGCGATCCTGTCCGCGCAGACCTACACCACTGATCAAGCTCTCTCCGGGCGCGCCGCCTACCTCGGCAACTGCGCAAGCTGCCACCTCCCGAATCTGGCCGGACGCAACGAAGCGCATCCGCTCACGGGCGGCAACTTCCAGAACACGTGGCGCAACCGCACTGTCTATCAGCTCACCCGGTACATGCAGCAGACCATGCCGCCCGGCAATCCAGGCGGACTCGGCGAGGAGACCTACGTAGCGCTTTCCGCCTTCATCCTCGAAGCCAATGGAGCGTCCCCGGGCAATGAGCCACTGACACCCGGCAACCGCCGCCGCATTGGCGACATCTCCACCGGACAGATGCCCGCGGCACTGCTCGCCGCCCTGAACGACCGGTCGAGCGACCAGGCCGGACTCTCCACGCGCGCCCGGCCGAAAGGCCACACCGTGCGTGGCGTAGTGAAGAACTTCCGCCCCGTCACCGCGGCCATGCTCCGCAATCCCGATCCAGCGGATTGGCTCATGATCCGGCGCAATTACCAGGCGTGGAGCTACAGCCCGCTGTCGCAGGTCACTGCCGCGAACGTCAAGAACCTGCGCCTGAAGTGGGCCTGGGCCATGAACGATGGCGGCGCCAACCAGCCGACCCCAATCGTGCACGACGGCATCATCTACCTGTCGAACACGAGCCACACCATGCAGGCGCTCGACGGACTGACGGGCGACCTCATCTGGGAGCACAATATTGGTCCGGAATCGACCCGCGCCTACGGCGCCACCCGCGGCATCTCGATCTGGGGCGACAAGGTGTACCTTTCGGGAACCGACGCACGCCTGACCGCACTCGATGCGCGCACCGGCCGGATCGTGTGGCAACGCGAAATCGCGCCGCCCAAGGTTGGATTCAGCAGCACCTCCGGCACGATCGCCTTCGACGGCAAGGTGGTGCAAGGCCTCACCGGGTGCGGATCCTTCAAGGAGGAGCGGTGCGCCATCAGCGCCTGGGACGCCGAGACGGGCGACCCGGCCTGGAAGTTCCACACGATTGCCCGCGATGGCGAGCCGGGCGGCGACACTTGGGGTCCGCTGGGTAATCTCTTCCGGGCGGGCGGCGACACCTGGATCTCGGGCAGCTACGATCCTGAGCTGAACCTGACCTACTGGGGTGTCGCGCAGGCCAAGCCCTGGATGCGCGTGAGCCGCGGGTCGAGACTGGGAGACAAAGGGCTCTACACGAATTCTACCGTCGCGCTCAACGCCGCTACGGGCCAATTGAGCTGGTACTTTCAACATGTGCCGCAGGAGTCCTTCGACCTGGACGAAGTCTTCGAGCGCGTCCTGGTTGACGTGGACGGCCGCAAGCTCGTGTTCTCCGTCGGGAAGGCGGGGATCCTATGGAAGCTCGACCGCGTGACCGGCAAGTTCCTCGGCCTTACGGAGACCGTGTTCCAGAGCGTGTTCTCGCACATCGACCGCACGACCGGAGCGCTGACCTACCGGGCCGACATCCTCGAACAGAAGATCGGCGAATGGCTCCACGTGTGTCCAAGCACGCAAGGCGGACACAATTGGCAGCCGATGAGCTACCATCCGCCGACGTCGCAACTGATCATCCCCCTGAGCCAGAGCTGCATGGAGATGTCGGCGCGCGAAGTCGAGATGAAGGCCGGATCCGGCGGTGGCGGGGGCAACCGGCACTTCCTCGAGATGCCGGGCAAGAAGGGAATGATCGGAAAGCTGGCGGCCTACGATGTCCGGACGCTCAAGGAGCTGTGGGCGGTGGAGCAGCGGGCGCCGTTTTTGACCGGAGTCTTGTCGACGGCGGGCGGGGTCGCGTTCGCCGGGGACCTCGACCGCTACTTCAAGGCGTTCGACGTCAAGACCGGCGGGGTGCTGTGGCAGACCCGTCTTGGCACGTCGGTGCAGGGCCATCCGGTGTCGTTTGCGATTGGTGGCAAGCAGTACGTCGCGGTGACGGCGGGCCTTGGGGGCGGGAGTCCGCGGGATGTCCCGCATGTGATCGCACCGGAGATCCGGCATCCGGGGAATGGGAACGCATTGTATGTTTTCGAGCTGCCGTAAAGCGGCTCCTTTCCTGCGCACTGCTGCATGCCACAATGTACAAGCGAAAGGACCACATGCCATCCGAAACCACTGTGATCGTCAATCTGACGCCAGACCTGCTCCGCTACGTCAAAGCCCGTGCGTCCGGCGGCGGTAACGCCGGAGTGAGCGAGTTCGTGCGCGAAGCGCTGAGAGAAAAGCGGCTGCGGGAGCAAGGAGAGGGTGTGAATCTTTCGCAGGAAACGGCGGAGGAGCATCGCCGCTTGGTAGAGCAGGGAGTCGCTGCGTTCAACCAAGGCGACTACACGGAATTCGACGCGGCCGGACTCCAATCTTTCATGGCCGGCGTGTCGACACGTGGTAAAAAGCGCCTGGCGCGACAGCGGAAGAAACCGGCTTCATGAAGCTGATTCTTACTCGTCCTGCCCAACGTGACACCCACAGCAGTGGCCTCCGTGAAGGCCAACAGCATGACCTCAGAAAGTCCATACCGCTTCTCCTCTCGGGCTCACAATCATTTTCGAGCGCGCTCCAAATCGCTGGGCAATCTCCCCGGCCACGCCCCGCTGCAGGGAAAACGTCACACGGCGAATGCCGGACCCGGATGCATCGGAGGGAACCACATGGATGCGGATCTCAGGACCGGTCGCCGTCACATTTGCACCGCCGCCGGAGGCCTGGTAGCCGAGTTTGACGAGCATCTCCGGAAACGCGGCGTGTTGGGGTCCATCAAGAGCCAGCTCGATCGCCGTTACGTCTTTGAAAAGAAACTCGGAACGCCGGGTGTCCTGGCCGATCTTCGCCACGTAGCGATCCAGTACATTGCGGCGGCGCAGTGAGTTCGCCCCTACCGGCGGCAGTTCCGGATACCAGTTCGCCAGGAAATCGGCATGGTACTCCATCACCCAGGTGCGGAACCGTTCGCTGCGCGCCACGTCGCCGGCCACCGAGAGTGAATGAAACCACGGGGGCTCGGCAGCCCCGGTCCGGCGGGTGATTGTCCTCCGGACGGGCAGCACAGCGGAAAGGTCAGCCGGGCGTTCGATGCCCAACGCGATCCCCGAAGCCCCCACCGGGCGGCCCTCGGCGCCGTCCTCGAAAAACTCGAAGTAGGTGTTTCGGCCGTAGAAGTAGATGCCGGTATAGGCCGCGTCGTTGCGCTGAGTGGTGCGTTCCTCGTAGGGAGCGAACACCGTCTTCAGCCAGGCGGAGTCGCGGACGGCGGCGAAAGTGTCCCGGTCCAACGTCAAGAAGAAGTGGTTGAGAAAGACCGGTGGCGTCATCCCCCTATGCTACATGGCGGCGGTCCTAGAGGTTCAACTACCGCCCAATCGCCGACGAACGCGATGCGACGTTCAACAACAATGATGGCGCCACCCCCAACACCACCACCGCCAGCGCCGCAACCAGCGACGCCACCCGGATCCCAGCCGCCGGCTCCTCCAGCGACTCCGTCGCGTGCCCCGGCTCGTGGAAGTACATCACCACGATGATCCGCAGGTAGTAGTATGCCGCCACCGCAGAGTTCAAAAGCCCCAGCACCGTCAGCCAGTACAACTGCGAATCGAGCGCCGCCTTAAAGATGTAGAACTTCCCGAAGAAGCCGCCCGTCAGCGGGACCCCAATCAGCGACAACAGGAAGATCGCAAACAGAGCCGCCGTCACCGGCTGCCGCTGCGACAGTCCGGCGAGATCGTTCACCTGGACGTACCGCTCGCCCTGCCGCGACAGGTGGCTGATCAGCGCGAACGCGCCGATGTTCATGAACACGTAACTCGCCAGATAGAACATCGCCGCCGCCGTGCCGATCTGTGAATGCGCGGCCACTGCCACCAGCACGTATCCCGCATGCGCGATCGAGGAATAGGCGAGGACGCGCTTGATGTTGGTCTGCGTCAGCGCCGCAAAATTGCCGATCACCATCGTCGCCAAGGCCGACACCCAGACCACCGGGAGCCACGTTTCCGCGATCCCGTCGAATGCCGTGATATAGACCCGGATGAACACTGCGAACGCCGCCGCCTTCGGACCCGCCGACATGAACGCCGTCACCGGCGCGGGCGCGCCTTGATAGACATCCGGGGTCCAGGCCTGGAACGGCGCTGCCGACACCTTGAACGCGAACCCGACGAACATCAGTCCCGCGGCCAGCCCTACCAGCGCCGGATCCGCGGTGGCGCTCGTTTGCAGATACTGCCGGATCACCGCCAGATTCGTCGATCCGGTGAGCCCGTAGATCCACGCCACGCCATACAGCAGGAACGCCGTGGCGAACGAGCCCAGCAGGAAATACTTGATCGCCGACTCGTTGTTGCGCTTGTCGTCCCGGAGGTAGCCCGCCAGGACATAGGTTGCGATCGAGGAGATCTCCAGTCCGATAAACACCATGATCAGCTCGTTGGCGGTCGCCAGGATGCACTGGCCCACCAGCGAGTACAGGATCAACGCGTAGTATTCGCCGGAATCAGCCCGCTCCCGGCTCAAGTACGACGGCGAACACAGCACCGCCAGGATTCCGACCGTGAGCACCAGCATCCGGAAGAACGTGCCAAACCCGTCCACCAGCAGGAAATCCGAGAACGCGGGACCGGGATTCGAGCCTGCATAGCACGCCGCCGCCATCGCCAGAAACAGCCCGAACAGCGCGACCTTGTGGGTCCCCTTCCGATGTCCATCCCCCGCGAACCCTTCCAGCACCATGATCAGCGTGCCCATCAGGATGAGGATCGTCTCCGGAAGGAACCGGATATATTCAGCTTCGGTGGGGAAAGCGAAGTTAGCGGGCATTGGCGGCTCTCATCTCCACGCGAGCTTTCGACTGTTCGAGGATCTTGGCATTGGCGGCCGAGATCGGATTCAGGAATCCGCCCGCCGCCGTGCCCATCCAGACCATCAGGATCACCAGCGGCGCAACCGCCACCAGCTCGCGTGTGTTGATATCGGTCACGTGGTGCTCCACGTCGTGGGGCGTCTTGCCCAGGAAGGTCCGCTGGTACATCCACAGCATGTAGCAGGCGGAGAAGATCACGCCCAGCGCGGCGAACACGGCCCAGCGGAAATTGGCGATCGCGGCGCCTTGCAGCACCAGGAACTCGCCGACGAAATTGTTGAGCAGCGGAAGTCCGATCGAGGCGAGCGTGGTGATCATGAAGATCACCGCGAGCTTGGGAGCAACCGTGGCCACGCCGCCATAGGCTTTGATCTCCAGCGAATGCTGGCGCTCGTACAGGAATCCGACCAGCATGAACAGCGCACCAGTCGACACGCCGTGGTTCAACATCTGGTAGACCGCCCCGTCCAGGCCCTGCTGGTTAAACGCGAACGTCCCGAGCACCACGAAACCCAAGTGGCTCACCGAGGAGTAGGCCACCAGCTTCTTCATGTTTGGCTGGACCATCGCTACCAGCGCACCCACCGAAATCCCAACCAGCGCGAATCCAGCGATCCAGGGCGCCAGCTCCCGCGCCGCGCCCGGGAACATCGGCAGACAGAACCGGACGATGCCATAGCACCCCATCTTCAGCATCACCGAGGCCAGCATCACCGATCCTGCCGTCGGCGCCTCGACGTGGGCGTCGGGCAGCCACGTATGCAGCGGCCACAACGGGACCTTGATCGCGAACGCGATGAAGAACGCCAGGAACAGATAGATCTCGGCGTTGTGGCTCAGGTTGATGCGGCCCTCCTGCAGCAGCTTCGTCAGGACCGTGTAGTCGAACGTTCCGCCCTGCGTGTACAGGTACAGGATCGCGGCGAGCATCAGCACCGAGCCGGCCATCGTGTACAGGAAGAACTTCACCGTCGCGTAGATCCGCCGGTCGTGTCCCCAGATGCCGATCAGGAAGTACATCGGAACCAGCGTGACTTCCCAGAAAACGTAGAACAGGAACAGGTCGAGCGCCGCGAACACGCCCACCACTCCGAACTCGAGCAGCAGCAGGAAGGCGTAGAATTCCTTCACCCGGTGGCTGATGTAGTTCCACGAGATCAGCACGCACAGCGGTGTCAACAGCGTCGACAGGATGATCAGCCACAGACTGAGCCCGTCGATCCCGGTGTGGTAGCGGATGTTCGGCGTCTCGATCCACGGGATGTTGTTCTCAAACGAGTAGGCCGCCGGATTCGCGGTGACCGGCCCGATCAATCCGAGTGAGGCCAGGAAGATCACGATCGACAGCGCCAGCGCCGCCTGCCGGGAGCTCGCCGCCGGGATCAACAACAGTAACAGGAAGGCCACCGCCGGAAGGAAGATGACGAGGTCGAGCAGGTTCACAGTGAGCTTCCTCCCATCGCCGTCATGGCTGCCAGCACCAGCAGCGATCCGAGCACCACCCAGGCCGCATAGCTGCGGATGTTGCCCGTTTGGAACCGGCGCGTGATCCCGCCGATCATCCTGGCCAGCGTCCCTGCCCCGTTCACTGCCCCGTCCACGATCCCTGCGTCCAACCCCTTCCACAGGATCGACTTCGATCCATCCACCAGCGGGTGCACGATCGTGCCGTAGTAGACCTCATCCACGTAGTACTTGTTATAAACCGCGCGGTAGAGCCCACCCAGCGCCGACGCAATGGACTTGGGCGTCTCCGGGCTGAGCACGTACAGGAACCAAGCGAGCGCGATACCCGCCAGTCCCGCGGCCACCGAAATCGCCACGAGCGTCGAATCATGCTCGCCGCCCTTCAGCGGGAACACCGGTTCCAGGAATTGCGGAATGTGCGTGTAGCCACCCGCCAGCGACAGGACCGCCAGCACGGCCAGCGGACCCGTCATCACCCAGGGCGACTCGTGCGGATGATGATGTCCGCGGTACTCGCCGAAGAACGTCATGAACATGCAGCGCGAAACGTAGAACGCGGTCATTCCCGCCGTAATCACGCCCACCCAATACATCCAGGGATGATGATGATGCGCTGCCAGCAGGATCTCGTCCTTGCTGTGGAATCCGGAAAATGGCGGGACTCCGGCGATCGCCACCCAGGCGCAGGCCAGCGTCAGGAACGTCACCGGGATCTTCGAGCGCAATCCGCCCATGTGGCGGATATCCTGCTCGCCTTCGAGCGCATGGATCACCGACCCGGCTCCGAGGAACAGCAGCGCTTTGAAGAACGCGTGCGTCACCACGTGGAAGATCCCCGCCGAGAACGCGCCGCACCCGAGCGCCAGGAACATGTAGCCCAACTGCGACACGGTCGAGTAGGCAAACACCTTCTTGATATCGAACTGCGTGATGCCGATCGTGGCGGCCAGCACCGCGGTGATCAACCCCACGTAGGCCACCACTTCCATCGCGATCGGAGCATTCACAAACAGCGCCGCCGACCGGGCCACCATGTAGACACCGGCGGTCACCATCGTCGCCGCGTGGATCAGGGCGGACACCGGCGTCGGGCCCTCCATCGCGTCCGGCAGCCAGACATATAGCGGAACCTGAGCGGACTTACCGGTGGCGCCCACCAGCAGCAGCAGGCAGATCGCCGTCAACCATCCGAATCCCGATTCCGGCGAAAGGGCCTTGGCCTTCTCAAACACCGCCGGGAAGCTCAGCGAGCCGAAGTGGACGAAGATCAGGAACATCGCGAGCGAGAATCCAAAGTCGCCGATGCGGTTCACGATGAACGCCTTGTTGCCGGCGTTGGTCGCGCTGAGCTTGAGGTAGTAGAAGCCGATCAGCAGGTACGAGCACAGCCCCACGCCCTCCCAACCAACGAACAAGAGCAGGTAGTTGTTGGCCAGCACGAGCGTGAGCATGAAGAACATGAACAGGTTCAGGTAGGCGAAGAACCGTTCGTAGCCCTCTTCATGCGACATGTATCCGGTCGCATAGATATGGATCAAGGATCCGATTCCAGTGACAACCAGGAGCATCACCGCCGTCAGCCGGTCGATCGCCAGCTCCACCGGGATATTCAGCGCCCCAGAAGCGATCCAGGTCCCGTAGGTTTCAATGTGGGAGTGCTCAAGCGGCATCAGCGCCGAGATGCACTTCAACACCCAGGCGAATGAAGCCGCCACCGTACCCACGGCCACCAGGCTCACGGCGCCCTTGCCCAGCCGCTTGCCGAGCAGTCCGTTGATGAGGAATCCCAGCAAAGGCAGGACCGGGATTAGCCAGAGAGATTGCGAGGAGTGCAAGGAATGCATGCTAGAGTTTCAGCGAATCCACTTCGTCCACCATCAGCGTGGCGCGGTTCTTGAACACGGTGAGGATGATGGCCAGGCCCACCGCGGCCTCAGCCGCCGCCACCACCATGACGAAGAACGTGAACAGGTGGCCGTCGGTCTGCTTCAGGTGATAGGAAAACGACACAAAGCTCAGGTTCACCGCGTTGAGCATCAACTCGATGGACATGAACATCGTGATCAGGTTCTTACGGATCAGGAAGCCCGCCACGCCGAGCACGAACAGGATCGCGCTCAGGGTGAGATAGGCGACAAGAGGTACCGGAGGAGGAGGAGGCAAGCTAGTCCATCTCCTTTCGCGCCAGGACCACGGCGCCCAGAATCGCGATCAGCACCAGCACCGAGGTCACCTCGAACGGCAGGAGGTACTTGCGGAACAGAGCGTCGCCGACAGCCTTGGCACTGCCTCCTGTGAAGTCACCGAACCGCACCGTGACATCCAGCGGGAAGCTCCGCTTCACCAGGTATCCGAGCAGGCCCATCAGAGCCAGCACCATCGGGACGCCCAGGAACCCGGCGAGGTAGCTCGACCGCAGGGGCTTGGGTTCGGCGCCCGCGTTCAGCAGCATGATCACGAACAGGAACAGCACCATGATGGCGCCGGCGTAAACGATCACCTGCGCGGCGGCAATGAACTCGGCGCCCAGCAGCAGGTAGAGCACAGCGAGCGATCCCATCACTCCGATCAGCGACAGAGCGCTCGCGATCGGATGGCGCTGCGTCACCATCACAATGCCGCAGACGACGGCGATTCCCGCGAAGATTGCGAACAGGATCGGATCCATGTCAGTCTATTTCCACACCGCCACAAGCAGTCCGGTCGCAAACAGCGTGCCGATCGAGACCGGGAACATCCAGCCCCACGCAAAGTGCATGAGCTGGTCATAACGGAAGCGCGGCAGGGTCGCGCGCACCCAAATATAGAGGAAGAGCAGGAACAGCGTCTTTGAGAGGAACCAGAACAGCGGCGTCGTGATCGGCATCAAGACCGGAATCCAGTGCAGCACGCCGATCCCGCAGAAGATCACGCCGAACAGCGGCAGCGAGATCCGGTCTCGCGCACGCGCCAGGTTCACCGTACCGTGATAGAGCATCAGTACACCACTGGCGAAGAACACAGCGCCGGGCACCCAGTCGAGCCCGGGGGTGGGAGGCAGCCAGCCGCCGAGGAACAGGATCACCGCCAGGCAGCAGATGGTGGTCATATTCGCGTACTCGGCCATGAAGAACGCCGCGAACTTCATCGACGAGTACTCGGTATGGAATCCCGCCACCAGCTCGTTCTCGGCTTCCGGCAAATCAAAGGGAATCCGGTTGGTCTCCGCGAACGCGCAAATCAGAAAGATGATGAACGCGACAAACGGAATCCCGAAGTAGGAAAAGATCGACCAGTTGTAGAGGAAGCCCCACTTGACTACGTTCTGCGACTCGACAATCTCGCGCATCGACAGCGAATTGTGCATGAGCAGGGGCGCGGCGATGGCCACGGCCAGCGGAAGCTCGTAGCTCACCATCTGGGCCGAGGCGCGCAGTCCGCCGAGCAGCGCGTATTTGTTGTTCGACGACCACCCGGCCAAGGCCACCGCATAGACGCCGATCCCCGAACATGCCAGCGGGACCAGGACGCCGATATTCAGATCCGTGAGCCCCAGGTACGTCTCGATCGAGGTGAATGGCACCGTGATCTTGGGTCCAAACGGGATCACTGAAATCGAGATCAGCGCCATGGCGACGCCGATCACCGGTGCCAGCAGATAGAAGAACTTGTTGACGTGGGCCGGAATCAGGTCCTCTTTCGTCAGCAGCTTGATCGTATCGGTGAGCGGCTGCAGCAGCCCGTGCGGACCCACGCGGTTCGGACCCACGCGCACCTGCACGTGCGCGATCACTTTTCTCTCGATCCACTGCAGGTAGGCAAGCGCGGTGAGGAAGACGAAGGCGACCAGTCCGGTCTTGATGAGACTGAGGAGGAGGAAATCCATCTGGTAAAGATCTAGCCTTTATACAAAGCGCCCGGCGCTTCCATGACCGAGCCGAGAATCTTGGAGTAGCGGCCGAGACTGCCCGAGGTGAACAGCGTGTCGCCCGCCGAGCGAACCAGTTCCGGGTCGGGCAGCACGTCCACCCTTCCGTTGACCGGCTGCGCCTGCGCCGCGCCGCCCGTGGCGAGCACCGGCAAAGGAACATTATAACCACGCACTGACTTCCGGATCTCTTCGAACACCGCTTCATTTTGCGCGCGTCCGGCATCGACGCCCATCGCGCGCGCGATCAGTCCGAAGATCTCCAGGTCGGGCTTTGCGCCCATGATGTTCAGCCCCTTCTTCAGTCGCTGAATCTGCCCGGTCACGTTGGTCACCGTGCCGGACTTCTCATACGCCGAAGCCGAGGGGAGCACCACGTCGGCTTGTTTGGCGGTGTCGGTGAGGAACAGATCCTGCACCACCACGAACGCTTTTCCGGATGCCAGCCGCTTGCCGCCCGCGAGCGGATCAGCGCCCACCACCCACAGCGCCGCCAGGTCCTGCGACGCCGCCATCTGGGGCAGACTCATGCCGCGCACCGCCGCCGGATGGTATCCCGGACCAAGCTCGGGCAGCAGGCCCATGTCCATCGCGCCGCGTGAATTCGAATAATCCACCAGGCAGACGTACCGCACTGGGATCCCCAACGAATCGCCAAAAGCCACCAGCTCACCTACCGCCGCGCCCTTGATTCCGTCACCGAACACGATCACCAGATCCGCGTGCTTCTTCAGATCCTCGCCGAGCCCCCGCACTCCGGCCAGGTAGTCCGCCGTGTGGACCGCCTTGGCCGCGGTCTGCTCTTCCCGCACCGGACCACGCGTCACCGTGTAGACCGCCGCCTGGTGATGCCGGACATTGGCGCGAACCTGGAACGCCAGGAACGGATGTTGCTGCGAAAGATCCGCGTCCACCACCAGCACCGCCTTGGCATGATAGAGCGAATCCGCCGTCGCCAGCGCATCCGTCTTGCCCGCCAGGGCATGAATCAATGCCGGAACGTCGCCTGACCGCGCATGGTCGATATGCGGCGTCCCCAGCCCTTGCCGGGCGAACTTCTGCAGGAAGTAGCTTTCTTCGTTGGTCGAATGGACCGAGCCGGCGACGCCGATTGCCCCGCCCGCCGCCTTGATCTCAGCGAACCGTGCCGCGACCGCTTTCACAGCCTCGGCCCAACTCACTTCCTCGAGCTTGCCGTTTCTTCGCACCATCGGCGACTGGAGCCGGTCCTCGTGTTTGATGAAGTCAAACGCGTACCGGCCCTTGATGCACAGGAATTCCCCGTTGATGCCGGTGGAGTCGCGGTTGTTGCCACGGACGATCTCGTTGTTGCGGACGCCCAGCGTGGTCTTGCATCCGTCCGAGCAGTGCGTGCAGATCGTGCCCACGTGCTCCATTTCCCACGGACGCGTTTGATACCGGTAGATTCCGCTCGTCAGCGCGCCCACCGGACAGATGTCGATGCAGGCTCCGCACTGGTCGCAGTTCAGGTGATCGCCTTTGTTGGGCGTGATTTCGGAGTAGGCGCCGCGATGCGTGATCCCGAGCGCGGTGACTCCCATGCCCTCGTCGCACACCCGGACGCAGCGGTAGCAAAGAATGCAGCGCGGCGCGTCATAGTAGACCACCGGCGACCACTGCTTCTCGTCCACATGATGCTTCACCTCGGTGAAGCGGCTCTCGCCCGCGCCATAACGGAACACCATGTCCTGCAACTCGCACTCGCCGCCCTTGTCGCACACCGGACAATCGAGCGGATGGTTGGTGAGCAGGAACTCGAGCGTCGTCTTGCGCGCCTGGACGGCCGAAGCCGCCTCGGTCCGAACGACCATGCCTTCGGCCACCGGCAGCGTGCACGCGGCCTGGAGCTTGGGGAACTTCTCGACCTCGACCAGGCACATCCGGCACGCGGCCTGGAGCGAATACCCTTCGTAGTAGCAGAACGCGGGAATCAGGATCCCCGATTGTTTGGCGGCGTCGATCAGCAGGGTCCCGGGCGCCGCCTGGACCGCCTTGCCGTCGATCGTCAGATTCACCGGGTTAGACATGGATTCTCACCAGGGATTCCGAAACTCCCGCTGGCACCTGAACCTGCGCCAGACGGGCCTCGAACTCAGCTCTAAATTTCTTGACAATCGAAATCGTGGGCAGCGCCGCCGCGTCTCCCAGCGGACAGAACGTACGCCCAAGCATGTTCTCCGCCAGCTCACCCACCAGGTCGATGTCGCTCCTCACGCCGATCCCGTCGTCGAGCCGCGTGAGAATCTTCTTCAGCCACAGCGTGCCCTCGCGGCACGGGATGCACCACCCACAGCTTTCGTGCTGGTAGAACTTGATGATCCGGAGAGCCGCCTTCACCATATCCGTGGAGTCGTCCATGATCACCATGCCGCCCGATCCGAGCATCGATCCAGCCTTGGCCAGCGAATCGTAGTCCATTGGGAGGTCGCACTCGTCCGCCTTCAACACCGGACACGACGACCCGCCGGGAATCACCGCCTTAAGCTTCCGCCCCGGCCTCAGTCCACCCGCCATTTCGTTGATCGCCCGCATCATCGGGAATCCGATGGGCACCTCAAACACTCCGGGACTCTGCACATGCCCGGAAATGCACAACAGCCGCGTCCCTCCGGCCCTCGGCACGCCGAGGCTCGCATACCAGTCGCCGCCGTTCAGAATAATGTCGGGAACCGCGCAGAACGTTTCGACGTTATTCAAAATCGTGGGACACTGGAACGCACCCGACACCGCCGGAAACGGCGGCCGGATCCTCGGCTGCCCGCGCTTGCCCTCAAGCGACTCAAGCAGCGCCGACTCCTCGCCGCACTCGTACGCACCGGCGCCTGTATGCGTCGACAAGTCGAAATCGAATCCTGTCCCCTGGACGTTCTTGCCCAGCCAGTTCGCCTTGTATGCCTCGGCGATGGCCTTGTCCATGATGTCGATCAGGTAGCGGTACTCACCGCGGATGTACACCCAACCTTGGTGCGCTCCGACCGCCTTGGCCGCAATCAGGCAGCCCTCGATCAGCCGGTGCGGATCAAACTCCATCAGCAGCCGGTCCTTGCACGTTCCGGGCTCGGATTCGTCCGCGTTCACCACGATGTACTTGGGCTTGGGCGACTGCCGGGGAACGAAGCCCCACTTCATCCCGGTCGGAAACCCCGCGCCTCCGCGGCCGCGAAGGTTGGACTTCTTCACCTCGTTGATGATGTCGTCCTGGCTCATGTCGAGCGCTTTTCGCGCGGCCTTATATCCGTCGTGCGCGAGGAACGTGTCGATCGAAGCGGAATTGGGGAGATGGAACCTGCGGGAGATGATGATCGTTTCCGCCGGATGCGGCTTGTTGTAGGGCATGCGCTACTGGATCCTCCGCAGGTCGTCGATGAGCTTGTCCAACTGGTCGAGGGTGACGTAGTGGTGGAAATCGTAGTTGGTTTGGATGGCCGGCGCCCACGAGCAGGCGCCGATACACTCGACTTCCTCAAGTGAAATGCTGCCGTCAGCGGTCACTTGGTTATGACCGATCCCGAGCTTTTTGCTGGCGTGCTGCCACAACTCATCTCCGCCCACCAGCAGGCACGAAATGTTGGTGCAGATCTGAAGGTGGGTCTTGCCCATCTTCTTCGTCCGCAGCATCGTGTAGAACCCAACCACCTCCTCCACCTGAAGCGTGGTCACGCCGCATCGCTTGGCGACCTCTTCGGCCAGTTCCTTGCTGATATGGCCGACCTCGTCCTGCGTGTACATCAGCATCGGGATCAGCGCCGCGCGCTCACGGCCCTTGGGATAGCTTTCGAGCATCTTGGCAAGGCGCGCTTCCAGTTCCGGCGAGAAGGTCATCGGTCGGTGTCTCCGAGTACAAAGTCCATCGAGCCCAGGGCGGCGATGGAATCGGCGATCAAGGTGTTCTCCAGCATCGGCGCGAGAATTTGCAGATTGGCGAAGCTCGGCGTCCGCATGTGGACCCGGTAGGGCTTCGTGGTTCCGTCGCTCACCACGTAGTAGCCCAGTTCGCCACGCGGCGCTTCGACACAGGCGTAGGCTTCACCGGCCGGCACCGAAAAGCCTTCGGTGACGATCTTGAAATGGCAGATGAGCGCCTCCATCTCGGTCTTCATCTTCTCCCGCTCCGGCAGCAGGATCTTCGGAGCATCCGCCTGGAACGGACCCGGGGGCATCCCGTCGAGCGCCTGCTTGGCGATCTTGTGCGACTGGCGCAGTTCCTCGATCCGCACCTGGTACCGCGCGAACACGTCGCTCTCGGTCCGGGTTGGGACTTCGAAATCGAACTTGTCGTAGCCCGAATACGGCTCATCCTTGCGGATGTCCCACTTGAGCCCGGCGGCGCGGATCATCGGACCCGTGACGCCCCAGTCGAGCAGGTCCTCGAGCGACATGTAGCCGACGCCCTTGGTCCGGATCGTCCAGATCGGATTCCCGGTGAGGAGGTTCTCGTACATGTCGATCCGCGAGGGAAACTCGCTCAGGAACTTGCCGACCACCTTCTCCCACCCGCGCGGTGCGTCCAGCGCCACGCCACCGATCCGCAGGTAGCTGGTCATCATCCGCTGGCCGGAGAACATCTCCAGGATCTTGAGGATGTCCTCGCGCTCGCGGAAGCAGTACATGAACATCGACATGGCGCCGATGTCCAGCGCGTGGGTCCCGAGCCAGACCAGGTGCGACGCGATGCGCGACAGCTCGGTGAGCATCACGCGAAGGTACTGGGCACGCGGCGGGATCTCCAGTTGCAGCAGCCGTTCCACCGCCAGGCAGTAGGCTAGATTGTTGGCCAGGTTGGACAGGTAGTCGACGCGGTCGGTCAGCGGGACCACCTGCTGCCACGTCTTGGTCTCACACTGCTTCTCGATCCCGGTGTGGAGGAAGCCGATGTCGGCCACCGCCTTGAGAATCACCTCGCCGTCCAGGTCCAGGACCACGCGCAGCACGCCGTGCGTCGACGGATGCTGTGGACCCATGTTCAGCGTCATCGTGCGGCGGCGCGAAGGCTCGGCCGCGGCCGTGGGTGTGTGCTCCAGGGTTCCGGCTGCCATCTATTACTCCTGAGGGTAGCTGTACTTGTAGCCGTGCACGGGGAAATCCTTCCGCAACGGGTGGCCTTCCCAATCCTCCGGCATCAGGATCCGGGTCATGTTGCCGTGATTGCGGAAGTGGACTCCGAACAGATCAAACACCTCGCGCTCGAACCAGTCGGCTCCGCGCCAGACGCCGATCACCGAGTCGATCTCGGGTTGCGTGCCGGACACCCGGCACTTCAGCCGCAACCGCTCGTTCCGCGAGATCGAGTGGAGGTGGTAGATCACCTCAAACCGCGGTTCCATCGGATATTGGTCAACGCAGGTGACCGCCGCGAGCCGCAGGTACCCGTCAGCCTTCAACGCCCGGCAGACTTCAACGATGCGCGCTGGATCGATGTCGATCGTCAGTTCCCCGCGGTCGAGCTTTCCGCCCACGGCCGCGCCGGGCAGATTGCCTTCGAGCGCCTGCGTCACACGCATCCCGAGTACTTGTTCAGACAACATTGTTTCGATGAGGTTTGAGGGTGGGTTACTTGCGTTGGATCCGGCTGATCTGAGACCAGTCCAGAACTCCCTTCTTCCAAATGTAGAAGAAGCCGGAGAGAATCAGGATAACGAAAATCGCCATTTCGACGAATGCGATCATGCCCAAATCCTTGTAGACCACGACCCAGGGGTACAGGAACACAGCTTCGATGTCGAACAAGATGAACAGCATCGCAACCAGATAGAACTTGACGGAGAACCGTTCTTCCGCCGAGCCCTGCGGAGCCATTCCGCATTCATACGGGCTGTCCTTAATTTTGTTCTTGAGCTTCTTTCCGAGGAGGGAGGAGGCACCGACGAGACCTAGCGCCAGGCCAACACCCAACAGCGCTTGAACGAGAACTGGAAAGTAGACTTCGAGCGGAGTGGTGGGCACTTCCTTCAAACTATACCACGGAGCGCCGGAACCTCACCCCGCCTCGAGCGCTCCCGCCCGGATCCAGTCCGGTATCGAGGAATTCGCCGTCCAATCCGCGACACTGTGGTAGGTTGCCATCGCGCCAGTCATCATCGTGTAGTGCTGCATGAAATGCTGGAGCAGCATGAACCGGTCAAGTTCAGTCTTGGATATTCCGAAGTTCTCCGCTGCCGCTCCGCCCGTCGCGGCGTTCGCCGCCGCGATGTAGAGCTGCATGGGATCCACCCCGGTCGGAGTCAGCCACGGCGGCACCAGCGCGCGGAAATATTGCGTGAACTGGCCCGCATAACCGAGCGAAAGCGTGTTAATCGCGCGGAAGGCGATCCCCATCGGATCGTAGGGGATGTTCATCACCTTTTCCGGGCGGTTCACCGCGAACGCGAGCGTTGCCCGCACGGCGCCACCCGGAGTCACGCGGAAGCCGATCGTCTGGAAGCCCGCGGTAAAGTGCCCCGGCCCGTAGGCCAGCACGCTCCCCGCGCCGGTGTTGCCGCCGGTAAGGATCGCGTAGCCGAGTCCGTACGCGCCAGCCTGGTTGGTGATGAAGTCCTTGCTCAGCACCACCAGCGTGGTCTCCTGCAGCGGAATCAGCACCTGGGGCAGATTGTCCCCGAGCGGCTTGAACGCAACCTGGAAATTGAACAACTGCACGCTGAGCACGATCCACTCAAACGTCCGCCCCAGTTCGCGGAGGTCGGTAATCGCGTACTGGTCCTCGGGAGCGAATGCACCGATGTTGCCTTGGAGCGTCTTATAGTAGAGCTGCCTGAAACCTAGTAGAGCTGCCTGAAACCGAACCCTCGCAACGAGGACGCGGGCGCATTCCGGAAGAACAGCCCTTCCAACACGGCCGGCAGCTCATTGAATCCCCGGCCCCCGGCCGCTACCGGCGCGGCGAAAGACGTGCTGCGCAAGAAATAGCGCAGCGCGTACTCCCGGACCTGCCGTTCGCCTCCACCCGCACCCGCGGTCTTGGGACAGTCAAACAGCATCTCCTGCTTCAACCCCATCACGTTGATCGGGCCCTGTTTCAAAGGCGCCTGGTCGAAGAATCCGTACGCGGTGTCCGCGGGATTGTGGGACCGCACGAGGTCAAACCGCTCACCAAAGCTGTTGTGTGCGTCCTTGTCCTGCCACCACTGGCGCAGCGCAAGCCCCACCGCCAGCGAATCCTCCACCGCGCCCACGATCGACTCGTCCTGCGCCGACAGCGTTGTGGCAGGGAAAGTGCGCGTCTCCCGGCCCCAGGAGTCCTTCATCAACGTCCGGATGGATCCATCCGGATCAAAGAACCGGAACACGTGCAGCGAAGACACGGCGTGCGGCTCGATGGAGAAGGCCCCGTTCACCGACATGATTCCCATCGCGCCCTTGAAGATCCCGTCCGCGGAGTTGATCGGACCGGCTCCGCCCAGCCGGTAAAGCGGAACTGGTGCGCCCGCCAGCGGCTGGTCAAACGCATTGGCGACCTCGATGTCCACGTGCATGGTGCCAATCGGATTTCCTTTGAGGTCCTGGAACCGCAGCAGTCCGCCGGTGGTTGACGCCACATAGGCGACGTAGCTCGAATCCTGGCTCTTGAGCGCAACCCGGAACTTGGCGGTGAACCGCGCCACAACCGGTCCTTCCGCCATCTCACTGCGCAGTCCGTTGGGTCCGGAGGAATCCCAGTTGGTCGAGATCAGCCGCAGGATGTGGTTCATCTCCCACTCGGCCACGGTGCCGTTCTCGAAGCGCTCGACGGCCGCCACGGGCGCACTAGGATCCACTTCGGCCAGCAGCATCAGGGTCCCGTAGGAGGGGTCGGGGTTCGGAAAACTTTGAACCGGGGTCAACGCGCCGGACAGCGCGAACTTGCGATCGGGATCCACAAAGCGCGCGAGCACCGACAGCGAGAGATCGGTGGGCGGCTTGATGTGGCCGTTGACCAGGACCGTGCCGTGCATTCCGTCGAGATGCCCGAGTCCGCTGAGCATGTTGACGATCGCGCCGATGTAGAGGACATTGCTGCCGCCGGTCTGCTGTGCGAATGTGCGCCCGTGTCCGAACCCATGCATGACGCTTGTCCCGCCCCCGAACGTCAGGGCACCGTCCATCGTGACGAACGGCTGTCCACTGGCGACCGACAGCGCGGTCAGCGGCGGCATCACGTCCGGAATGGGCACGAAGTTTTCGGGCGTGGGGGTCCACTTCATCGCCACCGTGGCGATCGGCTCGCCCACTTGGGTGCCGGCGGCCAGGTCGATCGGGAACCGGTGAAGCTGCTCATTCACCGCCACCTGGACGATGCCCGGTGGATTGAGCGAAATCCGCGGCACATTGGGGTTGGCCGGATTCGGCATCGAATAAAGGGAAAAATACGCGGCTTTTTTGAGAAGCGCGTGAATCTGTGCGGTGGACGCGCTGGCCGCCGCCGGCGCTGGTGCAGTGAGTGGCAAATCGCCTCCTAAGGGAATGGGGCGATTATATCATCCTGCCATAGATCTCCAAACCTTCGCCGCGGTGATGCGCACGGTGCGGTCTTTGCTCGCGAGCTTGGGATGGATTGCGGCTGCCGCGTCACCCGTCCGCATCGCCCCCAGACCAACGATCGCCGCGCATTGGAGATGCGGCTCGGCACGGTCCAGGTACGCCCGGTAGATCCGCAATGCCTCGGCGTGATTGCCTTGTTCGCGCTGGGCGTCGGCGAAGCGGAGCTCCGCATCTTCCCGGTCCACCCGGTCCCATGAGTCCCAGGACGCTGGATCCGGGAAGCGCACATTTCCCGCGCCCCGTTTGCCAATCCGCCCGTAGGCGCGCGCGCCGGCCAGCGCGAGGTCCTTGTTGCCCGACCGCATCGCGTCGGCCGCTAGCGCCACACCTTCCTCGGCCCGGCGGTGTCCCAGCGCGGCAAGCAGCCGCGGCTTGAACTCGGGCGCGGCGGACCGGTACGCTGCCGCGATCGCCTTCACCGATGCCGGTCCCGGAATGCGTTCCAGGCAGTAGACGGCCTCCTCCCGTAGCGCGCCGTCCGCCAGCAGCCGCGCGACCGGCGTCACCGCGCTCTCCGGCGCGATCCCCGAGAGCAGCCGCAGCAGGTGCGCTTTCACCGCCGGATCCGCCGGACCCGCAATCGCCGCCAACAGCTCCTGCACCACCTGCGCGTGCCGGGGTTGCGAAGGATCCTTGCCCACGCCGTGCACCATCGTGGTCAACGCCTCGCGCGCCGCTTTCGCCGGTCCGGGCTGCGCCCCGCCGGCCATGCGCGACAGTTGCACGATCGACGCCGGATCCTGCTCACCGGCCGACCGCCACGCGGCGAACCGCGTGTCCTTGTCATTGCTTCCCAAATCGGTGAGGAATTTCTGTGTGTCTGCCATGGCCGTTCCTTATAGATGCCAGCCCGCGCGCCCGGGACGGCTGAGCAGGCGGTTTGCTTCCTCGTCGTTCCGGACCCGTTCGTTCACGGGGTCCCAGTCGAGCTTGCGTTGAAGCTGAAACGCGATATTGCCCAGGATGCACAGCGACGCCACGCGATGCGCGGCTTCCATGTGCATGATGGGCTTCTCGCGTGTCCGGATGCAGTCCTCGAAATTCTCGATGTGGCCGGGACTGCGGAACACGTCGATGCCGCCGTGGGGCACGGCGAAGTCCTTGGCGCGCTGGTCGGTGTCGGTGCCCTGGCCGTCACCAAGGGTCACCGAGATCCGGCCCGCGTCGCCATGATAGACCGCGCCGTAACGCGCGTTGAGCTCGGTGGACGGCTCGCCCGGTTGCGCCCAAACCAACGTCCAATCGGGAAACTGATACGTGATTGTCATCGTGACCGCCGAGTCATACATGCCGTCGTGCGGCGGCTCACCAGATCCGTCGATCGACACTGGGCCCGTCGCGTCGCAGTTCATGATCCAGTTGGCGATCGACATCACGTGCGCGCCGCGGTCGCGGATCTGCCCTCCGCCCCAGTCGATCATCCAGCGGAAGGCGCCGTGCGTGCGCTTGACGTTGTAGGGTACGAAACGCGACGGCCCCAGCCACATGTCGTAGTCCATGCCTTCGGGCGCTGGACTGTCGGGAGTCCAGTCGCCGTCGGGCGAGGCGTAGTGCCAGCAGGCGACGCGCTTCACGCGGCCGATTCCACCGTTGCGGATGTACTTTGCGGCGTGCCAGGCAGCCGGTTGCGACCGTCCCTGCGATCCCACCTGGACCACGCGCGCGTAGCGGTCGGTGGCGCGGACCATCGCACGGCCTTCTTCGATCGTGTTGCAGGCGGGCTTTTCGACGTAGACGTCCTTGCCTGCCTGGCACGCCATGATGGTCATGAGTGCGTGCCAGTGGTCCGGACTGGCGATCACCACGGCGTCGACGTCCTTGTCTTCGAGCAGCCGGCGGAAATCCTTGTACATCTTGGGACGCCCGCCAACGCGCGTCGCCGCTTCGTCCAGGCGCTTGGGGTCGACATCGCACAGCGCCACTGACCGGGCGGGCCTGAGAACACGGCTTCCGTCGCCACCGAGATTGAGCGGGGCGGGGACGCGTTGTCCCACGTTGGTCTCGGGACGCAGGAACTGGCGTCCGCGTCCGCCGATTCCGATGTGGCCGTAGTGGAGGGTGTCGCTGGGCGGCGCCTGGCCCTGGAGTCCGAGGGCGCGCGCGGGCACGATGTCGAACAGCGTGGCGGTTGCGGCAGCCGCGGTTCCGGTCCGTTCGATGAACTGGCGGCGTGAAGGTTTCATCCGCCTAAGGATATTCCGGTAGGCGGACGATTTCAACCTACCCCCAGCCGCCTGCCCCCAGCCGCGCGCCTATGAACTGGCGGCGGCCGCGGTCACCGTGACGGGTGCGGGATGGGCCTGCGAGACCTTGAGCACCAGGATGACTTCGCTGACCGGGACCGCGAGCGTGGCGGCGATCCGGTCGGGCGGATCTCCCTGGCGCGCCATGCGCAAGATGCGCGCGCGCCGGGCCATCGCGCTGCCGGGGTCGATCACGGAGGCAGGAGCCGGTGGTTGAACCGTGCGGAGTTCACGGATGCCCGCTTCGATGCGCTGGCAGGCATCCAGGATCAGACGCTGCTCGTTCGGCAGGTCCGCGGCCGGTGCCGCCCGCACGCTTCGGCGCAGGAGTTTGACCGCGACGCCCGCCAGAGCAAACGTGGTAGCGATCAGGGCAGCCAGAAATGGGAGAGCTTGCAAAAGGGTCATGGTTTACCTCTTCATCATGGGTGTCTAGTGCAGAGTCCGCAGCCTTTCATGTCGACTGATGATTTGTTGGATCCGGACGCCGTAGTTGCCCTCGACGACCACCACCTCACCCCGTGCGATCACGCAGTTGTTGACGATGATCTCGACGGGCTCGGCTACGGTCCGGTTGAGTTCGACGATTGAGCCTGAGGCGAGCTTGAGGACTTCCTTGAGCGGGAGGTGTGCCCGCCCAAACGACACGCTGACTGGAAGCTCGACATCGTAGAGCAGGTCCAGTGTGCGCGTGGTGGGACCTTCAGGGACGGTCTCGCAGGCTGTTTCCTTGGGGGTTGTTGGACTGGCTGCTGGACTGGACTCGCCCCTCTTTGGCGCCGCCGCCGGGCTTCCCGCAGGCGTCAGCGCCCGGGCGATTTGCTCGCTCCACTCGAGGAACACCGGACAGGGTCCCGAACCAATCGAGAGGTGGAAAACAGTCACACTTCGGCCGGGCGGCGAGTCTTCTTTGCCGGTTCCCGCGTTCACTTCGCGACCCGCAAACCCGGTCAGGCCATGAGCGAGTCCGGCGAACGCCTGCTGGAGGATTTCTTGATAGGTGCTGCGCTGATCCTCGGGAGTCGAGTCGTCGATGCCCGCTCCACTGAGCACTTTCGCGCCGATCGCACTCCAAACCTGCGGCGGCGCGCCCACCCAAACGGCACACCCCGGCGCCAAATCGAACCCCTGCATCCACCAAAGGGTGTCGGGGGGGACCTCCGCGCCTTCCACCACGTGCTGGACTTGGGCGGCCTCCCCGGTCATGGCCTCTACCGACTGCTTGAGCCGGAGCGCCCACTCCTTGACGAACCATTGTTGTACGGTGCTCGATTCCGCGCCCGAGGGCATAGCTTAGCGTCCCCGTTTCGGCGGCCATTTCTTTTCAATGAATGCCCGCAAGCGCAGGATTGCCTGCGATTTGAGCTGCGACACCCGGCTCTCGTGCAGCTTGACGATGCGGGAGATCTCGCGCAGCGTCAACTCCTCGTGGTAGTAGAGAGCGAGAATCGTCTTTTCGACGTACGGCATGCGACTGATTGCCTGGCTGAGCAGCCGCTCGAGTTCTGCCCGTTCGAGGATCCGGTTCGGCCACCCCTCCTCGTCGTCGGAGATGTACTTGAGCAGGTCCCGTCCCTCTTCGTCGGGCGAGTTTCCCTCGAGCCGCCCGATGTTGAGACCGCGAACATCCACCAGCCATTCGCGGTACTCCTCCATGGTGAGCCCCAACTCGCGCGCGATTTCTTCTTCGGAAGGAGCCCGTTGCTCGCGCTGTTCGATTGCCGCGATCGCAGCTTCAATCTGCTTGGACTTGCGCCGCTGCTGGCGCGGAGCCCAGTCCAGACCCCGCAGGCTGTCCAGGATCGCCCCGCGGATCTTATACTCAGCGTAGGTTTTCAGCTTGACATTATGGGACGGGTCGAAGTGATCGATCGCCGATATCAGACCCACTGTGCCGGTCGACACCAGGTCCTCCAGGCTTACGCTCTCCGGGAGCCTCTCGTGGATCCGGCGGGCGATCAATCGCACCTGCGGCAGGTGCTCGAGTATCAAACGCTCCCGCTCCTCCTGTGTGCGAACCGGAGACATCCTTGACAAGTGTGCCGGTGGGCGGTTGACACAAACGAAGGGTAACCGGGGGACAGCGGTTAAGCTGGGGGATGCCCTGGCGAGAGGTG
>Ga0194132_10002235_pt1 | contig 37046 bp, 37 predicted proteins | sample TA2KigOf80mmetaG_FD_148612 | JGI IMG/M metagenome (GOLD analysis project Ga0194132, IMG submission 148612) | Freshwater microbial communities from Lake Tanganyika, Tanzania - TA2015054 Kigoma Offshore 80m | ecosystem: Environmental > Aquatic > Freshwater > Lake | place: Tanzania: Lake...
AGGCGGAGGTTGCGGCGGTGGCGGCGGCGACTTCTAAGCCGTACTAGCCGCAAGAAAACGTCAAATCCCAAGAAAACGCGTGGCGCAGACCAATCTCTGCACCACGCGTTCCCTCGCTGACGATGGCCACGGAACGAACACAGAAGAAACACGGAAGGGAGAGGGAATCAAGTCTCTGGCTAAATCGCCAGGCTGGCACCTGTTTTTCTCTCTGTTCCTTTCCGTGTTCAATCCGTGTTCTTCCGGGGTCAAGCTCGCCGCCGTTACTTGTTGTGCCTTTTGCGTTTTTTCGCGGCAAATCATGAAATGTCCGCTCTGCGACAAACTGACTCGAGTTCACCAACTGCCAGACGACGAACTCGTCTGGCAGTTCCCCTTTTCTGTCGCCCTCTTGGGTCCATGGCAGTACTACACCGGCTATTGTGTGCTCATCTCTCGCGTTCACATCACGGAACTGCATCAGATGCCGACCGACGTTCGCATCGCCTATTTCGAGGAAATGATCGTTCTAAGCCGGGCCATCGAATCGGCGTTTGAGCCGCGCAAGCTCAACTGTGAATCGCTCGGCAATCAAGTGCCGCACGCACACTGGCATCTGTTTCCTCGCCGCGCGGATGATCCGGACCATCTGAAGCCGGTCTGGCTCGCCCTCGATCGCGCCGATCGCGATGAGGAGGAAAAACGCCGGCTGCAGACGTCGCCCCTGTCGCGCCGGATGATCCTCGATCGCCTCCGTGAAGCCCTTCGCACGCAAGGGGCCCCCACGCCATGACTCCGATTCGGATCGGCACGCGCGGCTCACCGCTGGCGCTCTGGCAAGCTCGGCACGTCGCAGATCTTCTGCGCAGCGTCGATCCCCATTTTGTCGTCGAACTGGTCGAGATCGAAACCGTCGGCGATCAAGTCCGTGACGTTCCGCTCGTTCAGCTCGGCGGGGAAGGCGCATTTACCAAGGCGATCCAGCAAGCCCTTCTCGACCGCCGCGTCGATGTTGCGGTTCATAGTTTGAAGGATTTGCCTACGTTCGCGGTGGATGGCTTGACGCTGGCGGCTGTCCCGAAGCGCGGCCCGACCGGCGACGCATTCGTCTCCAAGAAACACCGCGGTTTCGCGGCACTGCCGGCAGGCGCGATCGTCGCTACGAGCAGCCTGAGGCGCAAGGCGCAAGTCCTTCATCGACGTCCGGACCTGAAGCTGGTCGACATTCGCGGCAACGTGGACACGCGATTGCGCAAACTCATCGAGCAGGATCTCGACGCAACGATACTTGCACAAGCTGGGCTAGTTCGCCTCGGGCTGGCGGACCAGATCACCGAAGTGCTCGACCCGGTGTGGATGTTCCCAGCCGTCGGGCAGGGCGCCTTGGGCCTCGAGTGCCGCTCCGAGGACACAGGGACGCTCGCGATCGTCGGCCGGCTTAATGACGCATGGGCGCGCTGGTCGGTTCTCGCTGAACGCGCCATGCTGCGTGGTCTGGGCGGCGGTTGCCATGTGCCGATCGGCGCACGCACCCGAATTGCCAGCGGGGTTTTGACGTTGATGGGTGTCGTGCTTCCTCCCAATGGCGCGCAGCGGATCGAAGCGGACGTTGCTGGGCCGATGCAGGAAGCGGAGATGCTGGGCAAGCGCCTTGCGGACGAGTTGCTACGGCGCGGCGCCGCGGCATTATTGTCAGAGCCTGAAGCGTGAGCGAAGAGAAACTCCTTCGTCGCTCACGCATCACGCCTCTGTTTGTCGGGAAAGCCTGATAGCGATCGTGGCGTGCATTCCCGCGCGGATTCGGCCGTCAGGATTGGGCAGGTCGATCTCCACGCGCATCGCGTGAATCTTCGGATCCAGAGCGACGCCGATTCGCGAGACCTTCGCGGACAATTTCTGCCCGGGCAAGACGTCAATCTCCATGTCAACGATCTGGCCGGCCTTGACCAATGGCACATCGCGCTCGGGAACCGTCGCGACGACGCGCATCAAGTCCGTTCGCTGAATCGTGACGATCGGCGTCGTTTGAGAGGGCTGGATCAATTCACCAACGGAATACCCGGTCTGCGTGATCACGCCGTCAAAGGGCGCTGTAATCGCCGCCGCGCCTAGTGCTTTGGCTTCCATGGATTGATGGATGCAGGGTGCGTGAAACGCACCGGTCCGCTCATCGGTGCGTTGCACGCACCCTAAGTCTATCCATCAACGGATCGTAGACGGTGCACTAGCCTGCCCTGCGATTGATCAAGCCTGACACGCGCGATTCTCACATTCGCCTCCGCCAAGCCGATGTCCGCCTCGGCTTCTTCGAGCTTGCCCATGGCGGCGACAACCTGAGACTTGGCGATCGTGACACCAGCTTTGGCCGCATTGACGTCTTCAATCGAGGCGTCGTATTGAAGTTTGCTTTCGACAAACGTGGTCTCGTCGATCGAATTGCGATCGCGGAGTGCTTTGAGCCGTGTATACTGCACTTCACGGAATTTCAGCGTGGCGGCGGCGCTCTTCCCGAGGGCTTCGGCTCTGGCGACCGCGGACTTCGCGGAGTCCAGGTCCGCCGTGGCGATGCGCACGCGCGCCTTAACAATCGCCACGTGTGCCTGAGTTTGCAGCAGCGCCGCGCGGTCCTGCTCCACTTAGCCAAATAAGTCCGGCACGTCAAGTTCCGCGAGGATGTCCCGAGTCTTGACGCGGTCGCCGATGTGCACGCGCTGCGCCTGAAGCACGCCGGTCACCCGGCCAAAGAGTCGCGCCGACGCCGACGCTTCCACGACGCCCCGAAGAATGCAAACATCTTTCGGGTCAGCGGCTTTCTTGTCTTCGGCCTTCTTGTTCTCTGACTGGCCGGCTTGGGCGCGCTCCAGGGCAATTTCGATGCGCAACCGCTCGGCCCGAGCAGCGAGTAGATTCGATTCGTCGCTTTGGCCTGCTTTGACGAGGCCCGAGGCCAATTTCTCCTGGTCCTTGGCCGCCGCCCGGAAGTCCTCTAGGATCTTGACTCGCTCTTTTTTTGAATCTGCCGCCTCCAACGCCGCCTCAAGGGCCAACCGCGCCGGTTCGCGCAGGGCGTCGGTCCCGACGGCGCCCGCCTTCATTCGCAGGATCGTGAGATCGAGCGCCTTTCGCGCCGTCGCCGCGCGTTCCTTGAGCAGGTGTTCCAATCGCGGGCCTTGTGCCGAAGTTCCCGGCGCGTCGTCATCGGACGATACCAACGGTCGTTGGTCAACCAAGACGGACGCGATTGCAACGATCACAATGGCAGCCAGTGAACTGCGTGAACTACATGTCAACATGGCAGACTCCATGGCGATTCGTTGGGCGAGCGCGGAAAAGCAGCAACGCACTTCGATCCTAATCGATGGCCGCTTGACACGCAAGAAAAATGACGCCAATCGAGATCACGCAAACCAGTCCTGCAATGGCTTCACCGTCAACTCGCCTTGCCGCATCGCTTTGCACGCTTCGACGGCGGCCTCGGCGGCGGCGAGCGTCGTGATGCAGGTGACGCGGTTCATGACTGCCGCGGAGCGGATTCTACCCTCGTCGGTGCGTGCGCCTTTGCCCGACGGCGTGTTGATGACCAGATCGACCTCGCCGTTCTTCATGTAGTCGATCAGGTTCGGCCGACCTTCTTGCAGCTTCGAGATCTCGTGCACTTCGACGCCGGCTGCACGCAGAACGCGTGCGGTGCCGCGCGTTGACAGGACGCGATAGCCGAGTTCAACCAATGCTCGCGCCACGGCGATCACGTCTTGTTTGTCGCGATCGTTGACGCTGATGAACACCGTGCCTTCCTTCGGCAATGCACTGTTGGCAGCGATTTGGCTCTTGGCGAATGCCATCGGAAAACTGTCCGAGATGCCCATGACCTCGCCGGTCGAACGCATCTCAGGGCCGAGGATGATGTCGACGCCGGGGAACTTGTTGAACGGAAAGACGCTTTCCTTGACGGAGAAATGCGTCGGCACGATCTCGCCGAAGATGCCGAGTTCGTCGAGTGTCTTGCCGGCCATGATGAGCGAGGCGATCTTGGCGAGCGGCACGTTGGTCGCCTTGGCGACAAAGGGGACGGTGCGGCTGGCGCGCGGGTTAACTTCGAGGACGTAAACGGTCCATCCCGACGGCTCGCTCCGCTCGCCATCGGGATTCGCGCGGGCCTTCACGCCGGTGACCGCGAATTGCACATTCATGAGTCCCTTGACGTTGAGTTCCAGGGCCATCGCCTTGGTTTGCCGTTTGATCTCATCGATGACATCGGTCGGCAGGCTGTACGGCGGAATGACGCATGCGGAATCGCCGGAGTGGATGCCGGCTTCCTCGATATGCTGCATGACGCCGCCGATGACCGAGCGTTTGCCGTCGCACAGGCAATCGACATCGACTTCGATCGCAGCGTCCAGGAACTGATCGATCAAGATCGGCTTGCCGGCCGAGACCTCAAGCGCCTGATTGACGAAGGTCTTCATTCGATCTTCGTCGTAGACGATTTCCATGGCCCGCCCGCCGAGCACGTAGCTCGGGCGAACAAGCACGGGATAGTGAATCTCTCGGGCGGCGAAAACGGCGCCTTGCAGGTCGCGGGCCGTCCGATTCTGCGGCTGCTTCAATCCGAGCCGATCAATCATCTCGCCGAAGCGTTTGCGGTCCTCGGCGATGTCGATCGAATCGACGCTGGTGCCGATGATCGGCGCCCCGGCCGCCTCGAGCGCTTTTGCGAGATTGAGCGGCGTCTGTCCGCCGAACTGCACGATCAGCCCTCTCGGCTTTACACGATCGCAGATGTTGAGCACGTCTTCGGTCGTGAGCGGTTCGAAGAAGAGCATGTCGCTCGTGTCGTAGTCGGTCGACACGGTTTCTGGGTTCGAGTTGACCATGATCGTCTCGAACCCGGCTTCCTTCAGCGCAAACGCGGCGTGACAGCAGCAGTAGTCGAACTCGATGCCCTGGCCGATTCGGTTTGGCCCGCCGCCGAGGATCATGATTCTTTCTTTCCCCTCCTTGGGGGGACGGGTTTCATCCTCGGCCGAGATGGGGAGATAGGGTGAAGGGGCGTGAGGGAGATCAATATTGCCTCGTTGCTCCCCTTCTCCCTTGCTCCCCTTCTCCTCATCTGCATGTGCGACGGGTCGTTCATACGTCGAATAGTAATACGGCGTGAACGCCTCGAACTCGGCGGCGCAAGTGTCGACACACTTAAACACCGCTTCGATGCCACGCGCCTTGCGATCAGCGCGAACCGCCATGTCGTCGGTGTCCCAAAGATGCGCAAGCTGCCGGTCGGAGAAACCGGTCTGCTTCGCTTCCCACAGCAAATCGTCCGATGCCGCCTCGAGCCCAGGACAGGCGCAGAGCCTTTCTTCGACATCGATAATCTCACGAATGTTGTTGAGAAACCACGGATCGATCTTGGTGCGAGCGTGTATCTCGTCGGTCGTCATGCCCATCTTGAAGGCGTAGCGGATGTACCACATGCGGTCGGCGTTCGGCGTCGCCAGCATGCGCATGACTTCTTCGACCGGCGGCTGCGACGGCTTGCCCCAGGCATCCTTCGAATCGCAGCCCAGGCCGAACCGCCCTGTTTCGAGGCCGCGCAACGCTTTTTGCAGCGATTCCTTGAACGTGCGGCCAATCGCCATCGTCTCACCGACCGACTTCATCTGCGTTGTCAGCGTCGGATCGGCGTCGGGGAACTTCTCGAAGGCGAAGCGCGGAATCTTGGTAACGACGTAATCGATGGTCGGCTCGAAACAGGCCGGCGTCTCGCGCGTAATGTCGTTTCTGAGTTCATCGAGGCGATAGCCGATGGCAAGCTTGGCGGCAATCTTCGCAATCGGGAAGCCGGTCGCCTTGGATGCGAGCGCGCTCGATCGGCTTACGCGCGGGTTCATCTCGATGATGATCATCCGCCCGGTGGCGGGATCGGTCGCGAACTGGATGTTCGAGCCCCCCGTCTCGACGCCGATCTCGCGAATGATCTTGAGGGCAGCATCGCGCATGCGCTGATATTCTTTGTCGGTCAGCGTTTGCGCCGGCGCGACAGTGATCGAATCGCCGGTGTGCACGCCCATCGGGTCGAAATTCTCGATCGAGCAGATGATGACGACGTTGTCGGCATTGTCGCGCATTACTTCGAGTTCGTATTCCTTCCAGCCGATGACCGACTCTTCGATAAGGACTTCGCGAACGGGAGAAAGCTCGATGCCGCGGGTGACGAGGTCGGTGAATTCCTCGCGGTTGTAGGCGATGCCGCCGCCGGTTCCGCCGAGGGTGAAGCTGGGGCGAATGACGCAGGGCAGACCGATCGCCTCGCGAATTTCCAGGGCCTGCGATACAGTTCGGACGACGACGCTCTTGGGCACGTCGAGGCCGATCTTTATCATCGCGTCCTTGAACTGCTGGCGGTCCTCGGCCTTGTCGATGACGTCAGCCTTGGCGCCGATCATCTCGACATTGAATTTTTTCAGAATGCCATGCTTGTGCAGGTCCATGGCCGTGTTGAGGCCGGTCTGCCCGCCCAGAGTCGGCAGCAAGGCGTCGGGGTGTTCCTTCTCGATGATCTTGGCGACGACTTCCCAGGTGATCGGCTCGACATAGGTGCGGTCGGCAGTCCCGGGATCGGTCATGATAGTCGCGGGATTGGAATTGACCAGAACGACGGTGTAGCCTTCCTCACGGAGCGCCTTGCACGCTTGCGTGCCTGAATAATCGAATTCACACGCCTGCCCGATGATGATGGGACCGGAGCCGATGAGGAGGATTTTCTTGAGATCGGTGCGTTTCGGCATGCGTGATAGTATCCATCGTTGTTTACGTTTAGCGCTCGCATCGCGCCATACGAGCGCAAAACGCAAGCGGCAAAAATGCGCAAAAAAACTTATGGATACTATCGGGGAAAGAAGCAAGGCGTCAAGGGCCGCGCTTGATTTGCCGATTGACCGGCACGCCGTGAAGTTGGCGCGACTGGGATTGAGGACGATAGCGCGACAAGTAGCTCAGCACGTCCTGGTGATCATCCAGAATGGTGTATCCAAGCACGCGCATCTCCGCGAGGGCTGCCTCGTTGGTCCAGCCTTGATAGTCCATGCGAAATACGGCGCAAATGGCCCCGGTGCGATGATACCCGGCGTAGCAATGCACGAGCACGGGATAGTTCGCGGGATGGTCCATCACTTCGCGAAATTGCTTGAGAGCGTCTTCCGCCGTGATCCTGCCGTCGGCGTTGGGCCACCACTGACCCGGCGAGATTCGAACGAAATTGAGGCCGCGTTCTTTACTCCACGCTTCTTCGGCCTGATCGTCCGTTTTGGCTCCTTCCCGCATGCTGATCACGGTGCGAATGCCGCGCGTGAAGACGATTTCTTGCAAGCGATGCAACGGCAGCTGACCACTGCGATAGAGCACGCCTTCCTCGACGACATGGAAATTGCGGTACTCGCGATCGCGCCAGCGATAATACCCAAGCGGCGCCAGCACCATCGTCAAGAAAAGAGACGTTCCGAAGAGAATGGATAGCCCGTTGCGCATCGGTCAGCATCCTTGCTGTGAGTTTCGTTCACCGTTCAGAAGACTATACCAAACGCGCGGTTTCGGCAAAAGACGTACTGGCGAAGAATCGCCGGGTCACGCCGGTGACGCTATCCAGACAAGTACGTTTTGTGTCGCGCCTACCTAACACGGATCGATTGCAATTCGACAAAGATCGCGAGGCCGAACGGCGCAACGCGGAGCTGGAACGCTGGAAAAAGCTCAGCGGCATGAGCAACCGAGAGCTGCGAGCGCAGGCGTATCGCGAGCTTCGCAATGCAGGCGCGTTCGGCACCAACAAAGATCAGGTTCGCCGAAATTTGCAAAATGGCTTGAGCGTAGTCATCTACGGCGCCGAGATTGACCACGTGGATGAAATTCAGTTTGCCGCCTCGATCGCTGCGTCGATTGCGACGGCGAATCCCGGCCCGGTCGCGGCCTATCTGCAACAAATGGTGGCCGAGTCCAAGGCGACGTTTCTGCGGAACCTGCAAAACGCTCCAGCCGAGGCTCGGGATCAGTTGCTCGCTCGGTTTGAACAGGATTTTCTACGGGCGATTGAACAGTCGCTCCGCGAACACCGTCCGATCCGCTTGCCCTACAACGAGGTGGTCATGGAGGTCGGCATGGCGACGTACAACAACTGGATTGACGTGCATTATCAGACGCCGCGACTGGCGGACAACGGCTCCGCACTGGGCATCCGCCTCTACCGGATCGAGATGCAACGGCACCATCGGCAGATTCAGCTACCCAACACCTTCCAGCCGTACGTGAAGATTCAGCTGCGGTAACAGGAGGCACGCCGCATGACGAGCACGCGGCGCAAGCAAGTGATCGTCTTCACTTGCGTGTGCTGAGGGTGCACGACATGGTTTGCAAACGGCACGGGAGGGCGAGGCTCCTGCCGAGCCGCGAGCCCGCAAATAATCTGAGTTGACATTACGATGCTGACGCTTCCGGCTCGGCAGGAGCCTCGCCCTCCCAAAAGGGGCCGCGCAGACCGTGTCGTGCACCCGTGTGCTGCGTGCTCTAGGGTGCGACGGTAAACGTCGGCAATTCGTTCTCCCCTTCCACGATCTTGACCTTCCATGTCGGCTTCTTGGGGTCGGCGTAGCGTCCGCCGAACTTGTCTGGAGCAGCGCGTTCTCGCTCCATCTTTGGCGTCCATAGCAACGTGACCGCATACTCGCCGACGGGGATGCCGTCGCCCGATTCATACGTGGTCAGTACGAACGCTCCGTCTTTGTCGGTCGTAGCCCGCGGGAAGCCGTGCGGCCAGTCGGTCTCTGACGCCGCGTTCCCAACAGGCGTCAAGATCACCAGAACCCCCTCCAGCGCCGCACCCTTCTTGGTAGCGACCTTGCCCCGCGCCGGGTGCACGGGCTTGCGGGCTTCCCGGCTACACGAGACGCAGAAGAGGACCGCGACGAACAAAACAAACGCGGCTCGATGCCCGAGAATCATACGGATTTTCCCGTTTGAACTCTTCATTGACTCTTGCGCTGCGAACCATTTCATCAGTCAGGCAAGGAGTAGGATTCGCCGCCCGATCGCGTAATCATGGCGGCGACGATGCGAATCGAAACGCTGGTGGAAAGAAATCGCACTGAGCCGTCGCCCAGAACAACATTTGCGCCCCCAGTATGGAAACTGTAGATCTCATTGTTGTTCGAGCAGTTGACGGCGCAGGGACCGGGATTTGAAGTGCCATTGGCCGTGAATCCGTGCAACGTGTATTCGGCGTCGCGATCGGCCCAGGCGGCGCCGCTCACCGTGCTGCCCGCCACCTGGACACCGGCGCGCCACAACTGCGGTCGACCGGCGTCCTCCGCAATGAGAATCGTGTTGGAAAGGCCGTCGGTAACGTCGGCCATGCGCGCGGTGAAGTTGACGTCGAGAACTCCGACGCTCTTGGCCACGTTGTCAACGAGGCCCAGCGCCGCTAACGCCGCGGTGTCGACCAGGTTGACCGGGGCGTAGTCGCTGACCGCTGCGCCGCCGCTCAACGTCCCGTTTGTCGGCGATGCCGAACACTGCAAAGCCGTAACCTGCGTCGCAACCGCCGTCTTATTGGCTGCGGCATTCCATGATGCCGAAAAATTGTAACTCTTGAACAGCGGCTCTTGCTCGAGCTGCGGAAGAATGAACACCGCCCACCCGTGATTGACGCCCGAGGGAATTCCAAGCTGCGGCATCGCCGTCGTGACGCCGCCGGGTGGGAAAAACTTGCGCGTGTCGTGATAGTTGTGCAGGGCCAGGCCGATCTGCTTCGCATTATTGCCACACTGCATCCGCGCCGCCGCCGCACGCACCTTCTGGACCGCCGGCAGCAAGAGGCCGATCAGTATCGCGATAATCGCGATGACGACGAGAAGCTCGATGAGCGTGAAGCCTCGTCGATCGCACCGTTTCCGGGTCATAGCGCTTCCTCGATGAAATGAGAGTACATTAATGAGGAACAATGCCCCTATTATGACAGGTGACCATGAATTGGCTACGGGAACTTAGTAAAAGATTGGAAGAATAGTCAATGCCGCCGCGGCCGCCCCGGTCAGCGAACTGTCCTCGAATCCCTCTGTATACTGACCAACGCACACGTCCGCCCTGGAGTTATGTCATGCACATTCCCATCACACGCCGTTCTCTCCTCGGTTCACTCGGGCTCTTCGCGGCCACGCTGCCCGCGCTGGGCGCTCAGGAACGCCGCACGCCGAATGTCGTTATGATGGTCGGGGATGACATGGGTTGGCCGGACTTCGGCTTCATGGGGCACAAGGTCATCCAGACGCCCAGGCTCGATCGGCTCGCGCGCGACGGCGCCGTCTTCCCGAACGGATACGTGCCGACGTCGCTGTGCCGGGCGTCGCTGGCGACTCTGCTCACGGGGTTGTATCCGCATCAACATCGCATCTGCTGCAACGATCCGCCCCAGGGCGTCGATCGCACCGAGATGCATCCGTTCATCCGCACCTCTCCGACGATACCGCGCCTCCTGCGCGGCGCCGGGTACGACAGCTTGCAGACCGGCAAATTCTGGGAAGGCAACTTCGCCAACGCCGGCTTTACTCACGGTGAGACCACGAACACCGATCGGCACATCGCCGTCAAGACGCCGCAGATCGGCCGGGCGACGATGCAGCCGATCTACGATTTCATCGACAATCATCAGCGATCCCCGTTCTTCATTTGGTACGCCCCAATGATGCCGCACCGCCCGCACAACCCGCCCGATCGATTCCTCAAGCGCTACAACGTTGGCGGCCGCGACCTCAACATCGCTCGCTATATGGCCATGTGCGAGTGGTTCGACGAGACCTGTGGGCAACTGCTCGACCACCTCGACAAACGCAAGCTGACCGACAACACGCTTGTCGTTTTCTGCATCGACAACGGCTGGATCACGCCGACCGTCAAGGAAGACAAGAAGTCCCCGTTCGGCGCCGACCGCGGCAAGCGCAGCCCCTACGACGGCGGCATCCGCACGCCCTTCGTCCTGCGCTGGCCGGGCCGCACCCGCGCCGGACGCTACGACGATCTGGTCATCACCATCGACTTCGCGCCGACGATTCTGCGCGCCTGTGGCGTCAAACTCCCGGCTACGATGCAAGGAGTCGACTTGATGGAGCCCGCTGCCGGCCGAGGCCGACTGAAGCGCGACGCCATCTTCGGCGAAATCTACACGCACACCTCGACAAACCTGAAGATGCCCCAACTCGACGTGACCCACCGCTGGACGCGGCAAGGCGACTGGAAGCTCATCGTACACCTGACCGGCCGCAAGCAAACCGAGCTCTTCAACCTCGCCAACGACCCACACGAGCGTACGGACTTGGCTGCGCGTGAGGCGAATCGTGTGCGCGACATGCAAAGGGCGATAGATCGGTGGGTCGCGGCTAGATGAGCGGACTAGACTTGCCATCGGTTTGTGATGGCGAGATCTTCGTTAGGGCGTGAAAGGCGATCAGCAGTTTGGCCTGCTGCTACGACCGTTCCACCAGAAACAAATGCTCGGTAACATGGATCGAGCGGTTGCTGAAATTGCGACTGCCGCGGAAAGCGTTGTAGCGCGTCTCGAGCGTCTCGACCGTGCCCACGGCTTCGAGGAGCGAGCGCATCTGTGCCGGCGAGATGAAGCCTTCATTGTTGAATGACACCAGCAGAAATGCCGCGTCAAGCGATTCAAGAAGATCACGCATGAGGTCCAGCGAACGGGAGCGGACGTTGTAGCCCGAGCGGCGCCAATCGGTCGGGATGCCGGACACGCGGCTCACGTCGGTCGGCCGTTGATAGCGGGCGAGCAGATTGAGCATGAAGTAGTTGGAACCGTACGGGTGCTGATTGTACGGCGGGTCGATGTAGGCCAGGTCGAACGCCTCGAGCCGGCGGGCCGCGACGTTGGCGTCTTCCTGCCAGACTTCGCAGTCGCATTCGAAGCGGCTCAGGATCGGCGCCTCCATGCGGATTTCGCCGAGGATGCGCACAAGTGCGTCCGCGCCGCTGCCGCCGAACTGGCCGACCTGCGTGCGGCGGTTCTTGTAGAAGCCTTTGAAGACGCCGGCCGTGTTGGCATGGATCGATGCCTCGCTAAGCAGCGGCCCCAACAACAGGTCGCGAAACTTCGCTGGATAGGAATCGATGAGCTGGCGATAGGCGTCCAGGCGACGCGCGTTGGCCTTGGTGTAGAAGACACGATCGCTCTTGGTGATTCGCTTCTCGTCGCTCGGCGAGTACATCTCTTCGATGAATCCGTCCGGGAACTGTTCCGCAGCAACGCGCGCGTTCATGTCGGCGACGATTTCAGCCAGTGCCGACAGGTCCACGGCACTGCGATTCGCCAAGTAGCAGCGTCCCGTGACGGCGGCGTAGTCTTCGAGATCGTTGCTGACGAGCAGTGAAGCATGCGCTTTCAAGAAGCGCGAGACGACCCCGGACCCGCTGAAGGCGTCGAACACGCGCAAGCGAGCCTTGCCCATCCGAGCCGTGACGCGGTCTATCGCCTTGCCGATGAAGCCCAGCAGCGCCCGCTTGTTACCGAGATAGGTGATGAGCTGCCGCGTGAGGTAATCCGGGTTCTCCGCACACGGATTCTCCGGGCTAAAAGACGGCTGCGCACTGACGTTGATGGGTGCATCCAGTGTTTTTCGCATTCTCACGCACACCCCCAGCGCAAGGTGAAACTGGCGCCAAATTCGAAGCATATCCTATCGAAACGGATTCACGCACAAACGAGGGTCGATTCTCCACATAGTGAACGTTTTTATACTTATCCGTTGCTTTTCGCGAAGTCCGAACGTATGATATATACAGAGGTTCATTTGGGAGGATTTCCTATGGACAACCACGCCATCGCACGCAAATTGCTGGGCCTCGCTCACGATCTCGAGGAAAAACATGCAAGCCTCTACCGCGTTCAGGCGTATCGCCGAGCGGCCGAGACCATTTTGGGGCTTGATCGGCCCGTGGAGGATTTACTGGCACAGGGCGGATTCAGGGCGCTGCGCCAGCTTCCCGGTATCGGCGCCAAGATGGCGCTGAAGATCGAGACGCTGGTCCGCGCCGGCGCTATCCCTAATGTGAAACAAGAGGATTCGTTAGCCGTCGCGATTTGACGCGCGATTCGGGGATGGCATGGAAACGGTGCGGCGATTCTTGGAGATGATCCGCTTCAGCCACACGCTTTTCGCGTTGCCCTTCGCGTTCTTCAGCGCCATTCTCGCCTGGCACGTCAAACGTGCATTTTCGTGGATCGAACTCGTCGGCATCGTACTCTGCATGGTGTTCGCCCGCAGTGCCGCCATGGCCTTCAATCGCCTGGCCGACCGCGACATCGACGCCCAGAACCCGCGGACCGCGACACGTCATCTCCCTGCCGGTGAACTCTCGGTCGCCTCCGTCTGGTTCTTCACGCTCCTTTGTTCCGCTGCGTTCATCGGCTCAACAGCCATCTTTTTGCTCGAAGGCAATGACTGGCCGATCGTGCTTTCCGTTCCAGTGCTCCTTTTCGTCTTGGGCTATTCGTACACGAAACGGTTTACCGCCCTCGCCCATTTTTGGCTCGGCGCCTCGCTACTGATGGCGCCCGCGGCGGCGTGGATCGCCATCGAGGGATTTGCACATTGGCCCATTCCCCTCGTGATCGGGTCGGCGGTGCTGTTTTGGGTCGCCGGCTTCGACATCATCTACGCCTGCCAGGACGCCGAGTTCGACCGCGAAGCGAAGTTGCACAGCATCCCCGCCGCGTTCGGCGTTCCGATGGCGCTGCGTATCGCGTTCTTGTGCCATGCGGTGATGGTCGCTCTGCTCATCGTCCTGTACATTCTCGCATCGCCGCCGACGGGCCCGCTCGGATGGGTCTACTTGATCGGATTGGGACTCGTGTCCGCGCTTCTGACCTACGAACACTCCATCGTGCGACCCGACGACCTTACGCGCGTCAACGAAGCGTTTTTCAATGTCAACATTATCATCAGCGTCGGCTTGCTGGCCGTGTTGCTCATCGAGATCGCATTGCAGCATGCATGACGGTCACGGCTTCACACGAGCGCTGATCGATGTGTCCGGTGTCGCAATCCGGTGCGGCACGAAGCGGCTGGTGTTCGTCGTGATCCAGCCATCGTCCTCGCGGATTCCCAGGCCGCACGCGTGGCCGTTCACCATCCAGCTGCCGAGCACGGCGGTGTGGCCGCCGAAACGCGGCGTCTCGTGGTAACCCTGGTAGACGAAATCGCCATCGCCATATCCTCCCGACGTGGAGGCAACGGTGGAGTCCCCGTCGTAGATTGTGATGTTCGCCCCTTCGCGTCCCAAGGTTGGCTTGCGGACATGGCGGCCCGCCAAAGGCTTCCACGAGGAAGGCAACAGATTCGGATGATCGGGGAACAGCTTCCAGAGCAAGGGTAATAGTGCTTTGTTGCTGAGCAGTGATTTCCAGGCCGGCTCCAGCCAGCGCGTTGGGGCGCCTGGAATACTCGCACCAAAGCTCTCGCGCATCAGCCATTCCCAGGGATAGAGTTTGCACAAGCAGTGGATCGGCCGTTCGTGCATGTCGACGAAACGTTGTCGTTGTGGATTCCAGCCGACCGCGGAGATCGGCAGAAACTGGGTGAGCAACCCGGCCTGATGCGCCGTGTCGCGCAAATACGTCGTCGTCAAATAGTCTTCGAGATGTCCCTCGATGCACGTAAAGCTGATCGGTCCTCCCATCTCGTTTTTCACTCGCTTCCATGCGTCGATCAGCTTTTCATGCAGGGAGTTGAATTGATCTGCCTGCGGCGAAACGTCCCGGAGCCAGTACCACTGCACGATAGCTGCTTCGACAAGTGCGGTCGGAGTGTCGGCGTTGTACTCGGCGAGTTTCGGCGGATTCACGCCGTCATAGAGGAGATCGAACCGGCCAAGGATCGTGATCTCGTCCTCATCCCAGCTTCGCTTCAGGTATCCATGAAAATCTGCGGGAATACCGAACTCGCGAAACAGGTTGCTGCGTACGACATGATCGACCGCTTGAAGGCAAAGATCGTTGAGGGCCAGCGTCGCCGACTCGATCTGCTCGACTTCCCCGGACGTGAACTCGTAACAGGCCGATTCGTCCCAGTACGATTTTCCGTCATCAGTCGTGTGAAAAGTGAGGCCGACTTGTTCGACCTTTTGTTGCCAATTGGGTCGAGGTGGAAGGGCAAGGCGCCGCATGGTTAGCCTCCACCACCACCGCCGCCGTGAGCACCCGAAGATCCGAATCCGCCGCGCGACGTTCCCGTGGCGGCGCCGCCGGAGTGGCCGGTGGAATGACCTGAGGAACCAAAAAAGGCTGGGAAGAACCGACTGCGGCCCGAACGATGCCCGCCCCCGCCGCCAGGCTTCTTTGCATCATCGTCGTTGTCGAACCACCCGCTGCAGCAACACACACACATGCTGGCGCCGGCGATCAGGCCGAGGATGCTCAGGGTCACAATCGTCGACTTGCGACTCATGAACCACCTCTCAGTGGATAGCTGCCGCCACAATAATGCAGACGCCAAGAATAAAGGCGCCAGCCAAAATTGCGGCGGCCACATTCTGCTTTTGAAGTATCTCCTCATCGAGATTCCCCGGCGTCAGCTTGTCCAAGACCTTGAAACCAAGGATCGCCATTACGATGCCAATAACAGCGAAAATCAGCGTGGCGAGCACGGCCATGCCGAACGTTTGAGGGTCGTCCCATATGTGCGTGGGTTGCTGCTGTGCCAACAAAAACATGGGTTGGTCCTTCATCAAGTTAGGTTTTTTTGACGGGGATTATCATAGGATGATTGTCACAACGGCCTTAAGAAAAAGCAAGAGACCCTGGCGGGAACTTCGTATAGGGGGTGCACGACATGGTTTGCAAACGGCACGGGAGGGCGAGGCTCCTGCCGAGCCGCGAGCCCGCGAATAATCTGAGTTGACACTACGATGCTGACGTTTCCGGCTCGGCAGGAGCCTCGCCCTCCCAAAAGGGGCCGCGCAAACCGTGTCGTGCACCCTCGTATAGGTTCACAAGGCCGACGGGCGGAGCCAAACAAGGAGTACAACATGGGGCGAGTAATTCACTTCGAGATTCACGCCGAGAACCCCGAGCGGGCCATCAGCTTCTACCAGGCCATGTTCGGCTGGTCCTTTCAGAAATGGAACGGCCCCATGGACTATTGGGTGATCGTAACGGGCCCAGACGGCGAAAAAGGGATCAACGGAGGCATGATTCGCCGCATGGGCGTTGCCCCGGAGCATGGCCAAGCGGTGAATGCTCACGTGTGCACCGTCGATGTGCCGGCACTTGATGCGTGTGTCGCCAAGGTGCCTACGATTAGGGGATCGATTGCCCTGGCGAAGATGCCGATCCCCGGAATCGGTTGGCTGGCCTATGCGAGGGACACGGAAGGCAACATCTTCGGCATGATGCAACATGACCCGCAGGCGAAGTAGCCCAGCCATTCGGCTTGCGGCCCGCGGCGAATTACTACTTGATCGTCAGCGGTTTGCCGTTGTCGCGCGAGTTGAGCGCCAGGATGAACGGGACCGCATGTTCGACCCATTTCTGCGGCGACGGATAACGGCTGGCGCTGCCGCCCCAGCAACTTCGCAGCATGTCGGTGTCGATGACGCCTGGGTTGAGCGGGACGGCCGCCATGCCGCGCGGCAATTCTTCGGCCAGCGCTTGCGTCAATCCTTCGATGGCCCACTTACTGGCACAGTACGGCGCCACTTCGGACGAAACGGAACGTCCCCATCCCGAACTAAAGTTGACGATGATCCCTGTCTTGCACGCGATCATGGCAGGAACAAAATGTCTGATGACATGGGCCACGCCTTTGACATTGACATCGATAACGCGATCAAACTCATCCGACGGCACCTGCCAAAGCGGTGCGTTTTGATTGATGACGCCGGCGTTGTTGATGATCATGTCGGGGGCGCCATGGCTCGAGAGCAGCCGCGCCGCCCAAGGTTCGACCTGGCTTTCCAACGACACATCGACGACCGCGAAATCATGCGGCGGCCGAAAGCGCAGCCGCAGCGACTCTATGACCTCGCGCGACCGCAGCGAGCCGCAGCCGAGCACAGTATGCCCGAGCTCGACGAATTTTTCCACCATGGCCAGACCGAGGCCGCGTGTCGCTCCGGTGAGAACGATGACCCTGGGTTGATTGCGCGCCACGAGGACGCCTCCCGACGTAGGTAGGGTTTCCGCTGCGTGCCGGCAAATGGCGCCGGCTCATCCCTGAAATTGCTGCTGACAAAGGCGGGGTCTTTTCCTGATGAGATTTTTGTATAAGAAATCTGGTTTTGCGTAGCGGAGATTGATGGGAGCAAACTGAGAATTAACGCTATAACTCCAAACAGGAACATGAGTTGCGTGAATCATATCGATTCGCCAGCCATCCGGTTGCGGGTCGGTGTGCCGCCGGTCCCAGTGACATCTACTTCCGCAGCCGTTCCAACGCCGCTGCCGCGTCGGCGCGGATATCCTCTTCGGGTCCGCGGGCAGCCAACTGTTGCAGTGCTTCCATGGCCTCCGGCCCTCCGACTTGCTCGCAGATTAACATGATCCGCCACATGCGCAATCGCTCCTGCGCCAAGGATGGCGAGTTGGTGGCCGAGAGTTTCTCTTTGAGCAATTCAACTCGACGCTTGTATTCCAGCGACAGCGGATTGGCAATGGCGGCATCAAAGCGGCCTTCCATCCAGCGGCCATACCCGCTGAGTTCCGCCATCGATGCCATGCGCGTTGGATAATGCGTAGAGTCGAGATCCCGGATCAGCTTCTTGACGCGATCCGGGTCGAGGAGGTACAGCTTCTTCTGCTTCGTAAGGAATGGAACCGCCTGCTTACCCGAGGCGATGCAGCGCCACACCAGTTCGTGCCCACGGGGTGTTTCCTCGGTTAGCAATGTGGTCCAGGCGTCGTCGAGTTCTTGTTGGCCGAGCGTAATGTCCGGCAGGTTGCCTTTGACCTGAATTCCCGGTACGTCCCATTGATAGATAACGGCATCGGCGCCGGCCGAGAATGCACTACGTCCATCACGCGAGATCGCCACGCCGCCGATCTCGCCTCGATGGGCGTTGAAGACGGAGATTTGCTTGCCGCTGAACGCCTCCCAGAGCCGAACCGTCTTGTCAAAACTTCCGGTAATAAGCGTTCGGCCATCGCGTGAAAACGCCAGGCTGTAGATGGCGCTGACATGGCCTTCACACGTGCGTTGCTCACGGGCCTCAGTCGGATTCATGGCATTCAGGTTGTATAGACGCGTGATCGCATCGAACCCGCCGGCGGCGAGCGTTGTGCTGTTGGGCGCGAACACCAGTGTCTTCACGGTTGGAAAAGTCGGCGCCGGCCCCTCCTTGACGTTGAATGACTTGTAGACTTCTCTGGCTTGCGGATCCCAGACGACGATTCTCGCCCCGCCGCCCGCCGCCAGCTTTTTCCCGTCCGGCGACCAGGCAAGGGCATGCAGCGCTCCGGGGTATTTGAACGCGCCGACATTCTTGCGCTCCTTGAGATCCCAGAGTTCCACTGCCGTGCTGTGCATGCCGAGCGCCAGCGTGTTGCCGTCGGGCGACATCGCGATCGCAACAGGGGGATCGATCGACTTGGTGGGCAGCTCAAAGAGCAAGTCACCCGCTTCGCTGTTCCAGAACCGGACAGGCGACGAAGCCGTGATCAGCGTCCTGCCGTCCGGTGCGAAAGCAAGCACGACATCGCCAGTCAACTTCGAATCCCATTGCCTGAGTATTTTCCCGCTGGTCGGCTCCCAAACCAGCACCTGACCGTCGGCACTAATCGCGGCGAGCCGCTTGTTGTCGGGGGAGAGAACGAGTCCGGTCAACCCTGAAGTCAGACCCGGACCGGGGGTGACATCCTGGAACTTGCTCGTCTCAAAGATCCGGATCGTGTTATTCAACCCAGCGGTGGCCAAGAAGTCGCCGGCCTTCGTGACGGCGAAAGCATCACAATCGCCGACGGCGCGTGTCATCGAGCGGAGCGAATTCGTGGTTTTGGTGTCCCAGTAACGGACTGTCCGATCGAGCGAGCCCGAGATGAGCGTGTCGCCTTGCAGGGCGAGAGACACCACAATCCCTTCGTGCCCTCTGAACGATCCAGTCATCATGCCTTTTGTGCAGTCCCAACGGCGAATGAGGTTGTCGTCGCCGGCGGAGTACAGTGCGTTGCCGTCGGCCGACGCAACCAGGGAATGTACGCCGCATCCCGCGTCGATCTTGAGCTTGATGGTCGGCGGCTCGACGTTCATGTTCCAGATAATGATGGAGCGATCGCCGCCGGCCGACGCGACGAACGTAGCATTGTCCTTATCCGCAAAGAACGCGATGGCGTTGATTTCGTCGGTGTGTCCGAGCATGTCGCTGAGTTTGGTCTTCGTATTCATGTCCCAGCGTGCGAGGACGCCATCCTGGCTGCCGGTGACGATGATCGATGCATCTGGAGCGACCGCGATGGCCTTGACGGTTGCCTTATGTCCGTCCAACCGGCCGGTTTCTTTGTTGAGCCGGAAGTTCCACATGCGGACCGATTTTTGGAAGCCGCCGAAGAGAAGCGTCTCGCCCGACGGCGAAAGCGCCATGGCATGGACCCACGGCTCGTTGAGTTCGCGAATCAGCTCGCCCGTTTTGGGATTCCAGAGCCGCAAGGGATCGTTGCCCCCGCCCGCCGCCAGCCATTGCCCATCATGCGAATACGCCAAGCATAAAATGCGGCTGCCATGGCGCAACTTCGTCGTGCCGATGCGTTGCATGGCCCTCGCAGGCAGCGGCAGTTCTTGAGCGTCGACGGGTAATATGTTGGCGCATAGGACGAGAACGAGAAGCGCGAGAATTCCTCTCGGTGCGATGCGTCTCATAGTTTTTCCGTTCATCGATATGCAGGGCGATGGCTTCTGAAAACCTACACACGGAAAAGACGATTGAGAAGCCCAATTTGATCCAGATTTTCAGCATGAGGGAGTCGCGCACGCAGTAAGCGGAGTCGGCAGGCCGCTTACTGCGTGCGCGGCTCTGTTCGTCACTCGGCAGCGGCTGCAGCTGGCCGACGGCGATTGTTGGTTGGGGCGGGCATCGGGGCCTCTTCTTTCGGCTCGGGCGTGGAAGCGGGCGCTGGAGTCGGAGCCGGATTCAACAGTCCGCGTTTTTCCAGGATCTTTCGCGTCAACTCCTCGGCGATGGCAGGATTATCGCGCAAATACTTCTTGGCGTTCTCCGCGCCTTGGCCGAGCCGCATCTCGCCGTAGTTGACCCACGATCCGCTCTTGTCGATGAGCTTGTCTTCGAGCGCCAGATTGAAGATGTCGCTCTCGCGATTGATGCCGCGATCGTGCATGATGTCGAACTCGGCCTGGCGGAACGGCGGCGCAACCTTGTTCTTGACGACCTTGACGCGCACGGATGAGCCGACGACTTCTTCGCCCTCTTTGACGGTGGTGACCTTGCGGATTTCCATGCGAACACTGGAGTAAAACTTGAGAGCCAAGCCGCCCGACGTCGTTTCCGGATTGCCAAACATGACGCCGATCTTCTGCCGAATCTGATTGATAAACATCAGGCACGTTTTGCTCTTGGATACCGTCGGCGTGAGGATGCGCATGGCCTGGCTCATGAGGCGGGCCTGCAGGCCGACATGCTGATCACCGATCTCGCCTTCGACTTCGGAGCGAGGCACAAGGGCGGCGACTGAGTCGATAACGATCAGATCGACGGCGTTCGATTTGACGAGCATCTCGGCGATTTTGAGCGCCTCTTCGCCGTGCGAGGGTTGGCTGACGAGCAAGGCTTCGAGATCGACGCCGACGCGTTTGGCCCAGGAGGGATCGAGCGCGTGCTCGGCATCGATGAAGGCCGCGACGCCGCCCGCCCGTTGAGCATTCGCGATCGCCGTGAGCGCGACGGTAGTCTTGCCGCTGGCTTCGGGGCCGTAGATCTCGATGATTCGTCCGCGTGGCAAGCCCTTGCCGCCCAGGGCGATGTCCAAGGCAAGGGAGCCTGTGGAGATGCCCTGAACATCGGTGGCGTTGTCGCCGCCCAGCTGCATGATGGCGCCTTTGCCGAACTGTTTTTCAATCTGCTGCAATGCGTTTTTCAGTTCACGATCGTGCTCGCCAGCCATGACCAATCCTCCTTACGCGGGGAAATGAAGGATGCAACCGTTTAGTGTACGCATGTTTATATACGTCTAATATTATTTCGTCAAGTGCAATGCGAAACTTTTCTGGAATTCTGGATTTGAATTCCAAGGCGCCAATTGAAACAATGATGTACCCCCCCCGATTTTGCGGCTTCGCGCTCGCATGATGGCCTCGCGGGCGCAACGCCGCACGCGGCACAAAGGAGCTTTCCATGCAACTCGAATCCACCTCGCTGTGCCCGGACTGTAACGAGCCGGAATCGGTCGATCGACGCGATTTCCTGCGTGTCGTCGGCGCCGGGACCGCAGCCGTCATCGCGGGCGGCACGCTGACGCCGATCGCAACTGCGCAGAATACGCCGCCGCGCCCCGCCGGTAAACCGCCCCGCCCTGCGGAAGCCCTGTGCCGCGAGCTATTCACCGGCCTGACCGCGGACCAACGCCGGCAACTCGTGCTCCCCTGGAACCACGCCAACCGTATGCGCACCTTCAATGCGCCCATGAACGCACGCATCGCAGACATCTACACCCGGCCGCAACAAGAGCTGGTCGATCGCATCATGCACGCCATCAGCTCCGGCGAGGAAGGCTATGCCCGTCTGTCGCGCAACGGCGGCTGGGACACGCGCGGCGGTTTCGGCGGATGCGGCGCCAACTTCTTCGGCGACGTCGCCGACGGCCGACAGTGGGCCTGGGTCTTCTCGTGCCACCATCTCACCGTCCGCTGCGACGGCAATTCCGAGCCTGATGCGGCCTTCGGCGGACCGATGTACTATGGCCACAGCCCGGACGGCCACAGCGTGCGCAACGTCTTCAACTATCAGACGCGCTCGGTGCAAGCCGTCTACGACGCCCTCAATGAAGCTCAACGCCGCCGCGCGATCATCACCAACCCCGGCGAAGGGGCACGCTCGATTCAATTCCGCAGACAGCATCCCGGCGTCGTCGCGTCCGACATGACGGCCGATCAGCGCCGCCTGGTGGAGACGGTCATGCGCGAGCTCTTGTCGCCATACCGCCGCGAAGACGCCGACGAAGTGATGGCGCTGGTGCGTCGCAACGGCGGGCTGGAGCGTCTGCACCTGGGATTCTATCGCGACGCCAACGCGGCCGAGGCGACACGCTGGAATTTCTGGCGTATCGAAGGCCCCGGCTTCGTCTGGAACTTCCGCGTGTTGCCGCACGTGCACTGCTACGTGAACATCGCGCGAGCGCCGCAAGCGTAAGAAATGTTCGTTGCCGAAAAAAAACGCCAGCGGACGAATCGATCGATTCGTCCGCTGGCGTTTCGCATTTTCTTCATCGCCTTCGTCGGCATCAACCAGCCATCGCCATCTTGCGGCCTGCCGGCGTCGTTTCGAGCCGTGCTCGAGCGGCGTCGATAAGGGCGCGAAACACCTGGATATCGAGACCCGACGCGGACGGCGACGCGGGCTGCCATTGCACACCGACGGAGAACCAGCCACCGGCCGTGTACTCAACCGCCTCGACAATGCCGTCGAGCGCCGTCGCCGTGGCCGTGAATCCCTTCGCCAACTTTTGAATGGCCTGGCGATGCTCGCTGTTGACGACGATTTCGCCCTCGCCGTAGATGGCACACATCAACGACCCAGGCAAAATGTTGATGGCGTGGCGCAACCCTGGCTCAGGCGGATGCCGATGCTGCAATGCATCGGGCATTTCCCTCGCCAGGTCGCCGTAATTCAGGCCGCCGAACGCCGAGTTCATCGCCAACAGCGCGTGATCGATCGTCAGAAGTGGGAAGCGATGTTGCCGGCACCACAAGCAGAGCGATTCGATATCGCCCATTTTGCCCGGCGCCGCGGTATCGAATCCGCAAACGACAACGCCGGCGAAACCGTGAAGGACCTCGCCCCAGGAACGGCCGCCGCAGTTGGGCTTGAGGAAAACGGGATCGGCGCCGGCCGCGGTCAGCGTGCCGTGATAGCCGGTGGTCCAAAGACCGACGCCCTTGCCCTTGGATTTGATCTCCGACCCGTAGACCGCAATACGCAGGGGATTGTTGGAAGTGAACATGCTCGGACTCCTTTCCGCCTGATACGTGAATGCCTGCCTTGGCTTCTTCCACCGATGGAAGAATTTTCGTTGATTATACGACAAAGCCCGGGCGAAAATCCAGCAAAATATCGGGAAATCGGCGCGAGAATGTAAAATCCGCGGCAGTCAGCCAATGTCGCATGCCCTGGCGGAACTGATCCAATCATCCCCTTGCGTATAATGCTTGCAATGGCGTTTCCTGAGCGATAATAAGAAATCTTGACCGACACGGCGCGAATTGCCGAGTGCGTCGTCTCCCATGGATCGTTGCCAGTGCACTACCGCAACCGATGTGCGATGCTGGCGTTGAGACGGTAACCGCCGATAACACCTATTTTCGGAGCCACTTCGATGGCGGAAATGTGGTATTACACAAGCGAAGGCAAGCAGATGGACCCCGTCACGCTTAAGGAGTTGAAGCGGATGGCCGGGGACGGGACCTTGAAGCCGACCGACATGGTGTGGAAGGACGGCATGGCGCGCTGGATTCGCGCGGGTTCGGTCACGGAACTTTTTCCAGATCCCGCATCGGCGCTCGATCCGTATTTCACCCACACACGCCAAGAAAAGAAGCAGGATCCCAACAAAACCGGGGTCACTCCCGCGGCAGGCACGTCGTCCACCAGCACGACGACGCCGAAGCGAAAGGCCTCCGACGACGATGAGGACGAAGGCGGGCCGCCACGCCGCCGAGCGGAGTCGGCTGCAGCAGGCGGGTCGAGCATCGGCATGTTCCTCGCCATGGGCTGTGCCGTGATCGTTCTCGTTGGCGGTTTTCTCGCCGGCGTGGTGCTCCTCGTGGTCGTGCTGCGCCCGGCTGCCGATGAGACGAAGAAGGATGGCGACCAGGGCCGAAAAGACGGCGAAGTCGCGACGCCGATTGACGCAGACATCGAGTATGACGCGACGATCAAGCCAGGCCACCCGCACGTCAGCAAGCTTTTCACTTTCAAGGCCGACACGTCTTATCAGGTGTTGATCAAGCCGAAGAAAAAAGACGACAACGCGCGCTTCAAACTCGTATTCAAGGATGCGGGCGGCAACGATGCCGGCGTGCAGCTCGTCAACCTAATCCGGCCCGGTGTCAACACTTCGTGGCCCCAGAAAAACGCAGGCGATTTCCGTATCGCGCTCGAACTCGCGGAAGGAAACAAAACGGTCAACGCGACGGTGACGCTCAGAGAAAAGGCCGGTGGTCCCAAAAACGATCCGCTTCCTCCTGACACGCTGGAAGGCAATGGCAGGTGGGACAGCGACCCGATCGGCCCCAGGCAAATCGTGGAGAAGAAGTTTCGGATTAAGGCAGATCATAATGTGTCCTTCAATGCCACATTCGTCCAGGCGGGCAAGGGAACGAAGTTCGACGTCGTCGTGGTTAGAGACGCCGATCGTAACGCCGAGGTGGGCTCGGATAGGCAGAAGCCGAAGAACGCCAGCGTCCGATTTCGCCGCGACGTTGCCGAGATCGTCGTTGTACGCATCATCAATGCAGGGTCGACGACCAATAAAGTCATCGTGAACTACGACGTCAGTCCGTAGCCGTCAGTTTCGCGCTCGCCGGCGAGCGCGACTGGGCGTGTCGGTCAAGTTCTTCTGAGGCAGTCATGGCGGCGGAATGGTACTACACCACCAACAAACAGCAGATGGGACCCGTCTCGTGGGAGGAACTGGTCGATCTGGCGCGCAACGGCCTCATCAAGGCTAGCGACAAAGTCTGGACCGACGGCATGGCCGACTGGGTCAAGGCCGTCAATCAGAAGGGCCTCTTCAACCAAGACGCGGAGGACGCGGAGACCTCGGCGCCAAGCAAGAGCAAGTTCATCGGCGAGTCCAAGCCGCCACCCGGCCGCAAATCGCGCCGCCGCGAAGATGAGGAGGCTGATGAGGAGGAAGACAACAAGGCCAAGAAAAAGGGCGACAGGCGCAGCGAAGAAGAAGGCGTCATGACGTCGATGGGCGTCAAGATCGGCCTCATCGTCGGCGGCGTATTGCTTCTGCTTGTCGTCGGCGTCGCCTGCATCGGCGGCATGATCTACTTGGCCTTCTTCGCTGGCAAGGCGTCTCGCACGGAAACGTACGAGATCAAGAACCTTGGCGTGAACAGCAACCAAGTCAAAGCGTACGAGTTCAAAAAAGGCCAGAAGGTCATCACATCACGGTGACCAATGAGTTATCTCAGAACGATACCGATGTTGACCTCTATGTGTTCCGCGGCAGGAACGCCGTCAAGGGCGAGAAAGCGCTCGCCTGGGACGCACGAACGCCGGACGTCGACTGCAACTGCTATACCGAACTCAATGTGCCGGCAGATGACACGTACCGCATCGTCATCATAAATCTCGGAAAGGGCGTCGCCAAAAAATGTAGCGTCAAGGTCGAAATCGATTGACGGTCAGGTCCGTCCCTTACGATTCAGGCTCGGATGCGTCATCGCGGTGCACGAGGGTCGGCGAGAACGCAGGGACGCACACTGCGATGTACTCCGCTCCTTCATCGGTCGGCGTGCTGTATTGCACCCATTCGCCGGCATGAGCGATCACCGCTTGCCCGGCATGCACATCGAGATGTCCGCCCGCATAGGCGACGCGCAACAGCCCCTTCAATACGATCGTGAATTCCTCGAACTCCGGCGTCTGTCCCGGCTCGACCCAGCCGGCGGGACTACGCATGTGCGCGATGCTGATCATTTCCTGACGTGAATTGACGCGGCCGATGTACTCGTCGATAAGCTTGGGTTTGTTTCCCGCCGCTTCGATCCGCGTCGGCGAGCCGATGAGTGTTGGCATGTTGACTCCGCAGTCAGGATACCTGATAGGGTCGAGAAGGGGAGAAAGGGAAAAGGGAGAAGGGGAGATAGGGAGATTGCTCGATCATTCTCCCTATCTCCCCTTTTCCGCTCTCTATTTTCGTAGCTTCTCTTCCTTGAGCCGCTCGATGAGCCAATTGCGGTTTTCATCGGAAAGGCGCGTAGCGGGATCGCGCGTGTAATCGATTTGCTTGCAGAAATCGCCCTGATCGAATGCTTTGGCGACGGCGGCTTGCAGATCGAGCACCGTATCGCGATCGTCGGAGGCCAACGGCACGCGGAATCGCGGCAAGCGCTTGGGCAGCGTTGCCGAGTAGATCTCGTAGCGGTCCGGATGCGTCCAGCGCGAGACGACGACGGCGTAGTCCCACGTCGGCGCCGTGTCGCGTGCACAGTCAAGCAGCGTCGGCCCTTGCAACACCAAGTCGATCTCGACGACGTTGGCGTTCATCTTCTTGACCTCTTCGCGGCGATCGAGATAGAGCCGGCGCCCCTCTGTCGTGATCTTGTTAGCCGGGCTGATCACCTCAATCAGCGTGACGAGCCTGCCGTCGCTGCGCTGGCGAACTTCGACATACGCTTCCTTGTGCGTTTCGCGGATGATCGAGGTGAACAGCGTTTCTTCGCTGGTATATTCGCGCTCGCCGACGCGCGCGCGATAGCGGTCCATGAGCCCGGGAACGAGCATCTGATAAAGCGCCTGCACCGTCAATGCGTGAAAAGCAGGCCAACGCTTGTCTTCTTCCAAATAGGGATCCATTCCAGGAAATGGGCTCGCCATCGCTAATCCTCTCGTTACGCTTCCTCAAGTAGGCAATGCCATTTTATCGTTCGCCTAGCCCGGGCATCAAGACGTCGTGTCACGATTCGCCGTGCATTGCTAATGTGACGGTGCGCCATCCAAGTCCGCGCAGTGTGGGTCGAGCGCTGCGAGGCGCACCAAGCCCTCGCGAGCGCTTTTGGTGGGTCTCGCTGCGCTCGACCCACCCTAAAATTGGTTCGCACGAGCCGAGCACTCGCTCACACCATCGAATAATCCTTGACGTTGCCTTGCGTGGAATATACTGATGATGATTTCATTCGCTCACCCGTGTGTGAGGCTTTCCTCTGATGGAACTAATCGACCAGTGGAAGATTCAAGACTCCCTTGATGTCTACGAAGTCAAGCACTGGGGCAAAGGCTACTTCGGCATCAACAGCAAGGGGCACGTCACCGTCCATCCGGACAAGCGTCCCGAGCAGGCCATCGACCTCAAGGTCCTCATCGATCAGCTGCAAGATCGCGGCATCCAGCTGCCGATTCTGCTCCGCTTCACCGATATCCTGCGTCATCGTGTCGGCGAAATCTTCGAAGCCTTCAAGAACGCCATCACAGAATACAACTTCACCGGCGACTATACCTGCGTCTATCCGATCAAAGTTAATCAGCAACGCCATGTCGTCGAAGAAATTCTCGACTTCGGCAAACCCTATGGTTTCGGCCTGGAAGCCGGCTCCAAGCCGGAACTCCTTGCCGTACTCGCTTGCACCAACGGCGGACAAACGCCCATCATCTGCAACGGCTTCAAGGACGACGAGTTCATCAAGATGACGATCCTTGCCCGCAAGATGGGCAAGCACATCATTCCCGTCGTCGAGAAGTTCAGCGAACTCGAGTTGATCACACGCTACTCCGAGGAACTGAACGTTCGCCCCGTCATGGGCATCCGCATCAAGCTCGGTGCTCGCGGCGCGGGCCGATGGCGCAACAGCGCCGGCTTCCGCTCCAAGTTCGGCTTGACGCTGACCGAAGCTCTCGAAGCGGTCGAGTATCTGCGCCTGCGCGGCATGCAGGACTGCTTGCAACTCGTCCACTTTCATCTCGGCAGCCAGATCACCAACATCCGTAACGTCAAGAGCGCGCTAACGGAAGCCTCACGCGTCTATTGTGAACTCTTTCGCGTCGGCGCCGGCGTCAAATACCTCGACGTCGGCGGCGGGCTCGGCATCGACTACGATGGCTCGCAAACCGATTTCGAGTCCTCCGTCAACTACACGCTTCAGGAATATGCGAACGACGTTGTCTTCCGCATCAAAAGCATCTGCGACGAGTGCAGCGTGCCGTACCCGACCATCATCTCCGAGTCGGGCCGAGCTGTGGTCGCGTATCATAGCATGCTCGTCTTCGACGTACTCGGCGTATCGAACTTCGACCGCTACACGGTTCCGCCGGAGATTCCCGGCGACTCGCCGCAACAAGTGACCGACCTGTTCGGCATCTTTCGGGATTTGTCCAAAAAGAACATGCTCGAGTGTTACCACGACGCCGTCCAGGCCATGGACGACTCGCTCAACATGTTCAATCTCGGCGCCATCACGATCGAACAGCGTGCCCTCGTCGAACGGCTGTTCTGGGCCGTGAGCGGCAAGATCTTGCGCATGATGACCGAGCTCGACTTCGCTCCGGAAGAGCTGCAAGGCTTGCGCACGATGCTCTCGGACACCTACTTCTGCAACTTTTCGGTGTTCCAGTCGATGCCCGATAGCTGGGCGATCAAGCAACTCTTCCCGCTGATGCCGATCCATCGCCTCAATGAGCAACCGACGCGCCGAGCCGTCCTGGGCGACATCACTTGCGACTCGGACGGCAAGATCGATCAATTCATCGATCTGCGCGACGTCCGGCAGACGCTGGAGTTGCATCCGTTCAACGGTCAGCCCTACTATCTCGGCGCATTTCTACTCGGCGCCTATCAGGAAATCCTCGGCGATTTGCACAATCTGTTCGGCGACACCAACGCGGTGCACGTTCGCCTCGACGAAAACGGTGAAATCGTCCTCGACGGCGTCGTCAAAGGAGACACCGTCCGCGAGGTCCTCGCCTATGTTCAGTACAACGCCGAGGAGTTGCTCAACCAATTGCGTAAAGACGTGGAACGGGCTGTCCGGGGCAATATGATCACCGTTCAAGAATCGCGGCAACTGCTTCACTTCTACGAATCAGGCCTGGATGGTTACACGTATCTCGAAGAGCCGTGATCGTTTTCGTTTAGCACCCGCGTTGCGCCCCATCCGTTCGAGTGGCGAGCCGCGAGCGCTAGACGAAGAAAGAACTCATGCCCGACCTATGCATCACCCTCGGTCGCCTCAATCTAAAGAACCCAATTCTGGTTGCGTCCGGCACGTTTGGTTACGCCAGGGAGATGGCCGGCGCAGTCGATTTCGCCAAGCTGGGCGGAATCATTCCGAAGACCGTCACGCAGTCGCCGCGCAAGGGAAATGCGCCGCCGCGCACGGTCGAGACGCCGTCCGGCATGCTTAACGCCATCGGCCTCGACAACGACGGGATCGATCACTTTATCGCGCATCATCTGCCATACCTGCGCACGCTGCCGACAGCGATCATCGCCAACATCGCGGGCAAAACCGTGGATGAGTTTATTGACATGGCCGCGAAGGTCGGACGTGAGGCGCCGCCTGCTCCCCTTCCCCCTGGCGGGGTGAGGGGAGGACTCGCCGGGCTGGAACTCAATCTGTCTTGCCCGAACGTTTCCGGCGGACTGGATTTCGCGACCGATCCGAAGCTCATCGACAAGATCGTAGCCGGCGTTCGCAAGGTGTGCCCGTTGCCGATCATCGCCAAATTGACGCCGAACGTGACCGATATCGTACCGATTGCTCAGGCGGCCGCCGACGCCGGCGCCGACGCGGTGTCGCTGGTGAATACGTTCGTCGGCATGGCCATCGATTGGAGAAAACGAAAGCCGATCCTTGGCAACGTGACCGGAGGGCTGAGCGGGCCTGCGATCAAGCCGCTCGCGCTGCGATTGGTCTGGCGCGTCGCGAGTCACGTGCGCGTTCCGGTCATCGGCATCGGGGGAATCCGCTCGATCGACGATGTCATGGAGTTTCTCGTCGCCGGCGCGTCGGCCGTGCAGGTCGGCACGGCCAACTTCTTCGATCCCACGGTATCCGCCCGGCTCGTCGATCAACTGACGGCGACATGTAACGATCTCGGCATCGCTTCGATGCGCGACATCGTTGGAACGCTGCGCGTGTAGGCGTGATCGATGCTCTGTGTCATGCCGCTCGGTCCAGCGGCGCGGCGCCGCCATGAGCCAGAACAACGGCGGCGACGAGGTCGAGCTCTTCCTGACCGCGATGCGCCAGTTCTTCGACTTTCTGACGCTCGCGCTCCAGGCTGGCGAGCTCTTGGTCCGCGGCATCAAGCTTTGCTCTCAATGCGAGATCGCGCTCCTCGATCATTCGTTCCCGGTCGGCAAGCGCCGCCTCGGTGGCGCGAAGTTGCATGGTCAAGTCGTTCAAGGCAATGCGTTTCCCTTCAATGTCTGCCAGCTCGCTTTTGGCGGCCTCGCGTTCGGCCTTGGCGTCGCGCAGAATGCCTGCATTCAAAGACAGCCAACGGCGCCGCAACCGCTCGACGCGGCGCTTGGCCGACGGATCGTTGGCGCGGAAGAATACTTCCTGGCGATAACGTTCCAGGGCGAGCGTGTTGGCCGCGAGCGTTCGCTTCTCGACTTCCAGTTGCTGCGTCGCCTCGAACAGTGCCAGGCGCTGGTGGCGGATGCGCTGTAGTTCTTCGCCGACGACGGCTCGCTGGACGGCAATTTCGTCGAGCTCCTGCTGGCGACGTTGGTTCCAACGTAGGCGCAATTTGGTCAGCGCTTCCAGTTGAGCGTTCAGCAGCGATTCCTTTTCATGCAGGTTGGCCGTCTCGCGTTCGCAGTCCGCGACAAACGCTTGCTCACGCAGCTGAAGTTGGGCACGCCAGACGAGCAACTCTTCCTGCAGGGCGGCGACTTCCTGTTCGCGCCCGGCGATCGCGCTCTCTCGTTCCGTTGCCGACTGCTCCCGCGCCGCCAGCGCGTGTTCCTGAGTCGTTACTTTCTGCGCAAGCGCGTCCAGGTCGGCGGCGGCGAGGCGGCGTTGACGCAGCCATTCATCATGGATCGTTGCCAAGCGTTCGTATTGGTCCACGAGCTGCAAGCGCTGATCCGCCAACTCGCTGGCCAAGGCGTCCAAGGCCTGCGTGGCCGGTTCGTCTCTGCCGTGCGGGGCGACCGGGGCGATTCCTTCCAAGGTCGCCTCCGCATCAGTTACTTGCCCCTCGTCGACCGGACTACTCGGCACAGTCAGCGTTCCTGTCCACGTTGCATTGCGCTCTTGCAGGAGTTGATCGAGCCGAGCGATTTCGATCCTTTGCTGTTCGATTTTTTCACGCTGGTGAATCGCGCGGGTATTCAGGCCATAGAGCTCCTTCTGCAGCGAATCGAGCTGCGAGTCCCAGCGTGCTTTTTCTTCGGCGAGGAGCTTCTGAGCTTTCTTGAGATTGAGCTGCACTTCGTCGTTGCGCTGCCGCATGCCGTGCAGGACGGCCATTTCATGGGAACGGCGTTTGCGCCAGCGTTCTTGGTCCTCGGCCAGCGTGGTGCGTTCGTCGCCCAGTTGACGTGTTACGAGTTCGCGCTCGCCATTGAAGCGAAGCACATTCTCGGCGTGGGCCACTTCCTTGGCGCTCAGAACCTTCTCGCGCTCAGCAAAATCCGTTGCTTCGGATTGCAGTTTCTCGCGCAACGCGTTGTACTTCACTTTCTCCGCCGCCCACTGTTCCTTCCAGCGCAGGCGCAGCCGCTGATAGACGCGGTTGATCTTTTGGCGTTCCTTCTCCAGTTTGTGCCGATCGACGCTCAGTTGTTGCTGGGCCTTCAAAATCTCCTCGTCGGCTTTGTCGAGACGTTCTTGATGAGCGAGCGATTCACTTCGCAGAGATTCGCGTTCGGCGGCGTTCTGCTCGGCCCAGAGCTCGACCTGGCGTTGCTTCTCGGCCAGATGAGCGGCCAACTGCTCTTCTTGCCGTTCAAGGTCGAGCCGCCGGCGCTCGAGCTTGGCTTCCTCCTCCTCCAGAGCGATTTGTTGAGCGGCGACCGAGGCGACTTGCACGCGCAACGCGTCGCGTGCCTCGTCGGTCGGCGTCTTGGCAGGATGGAGTTCAAGGCGAAATTCAAATGGGCCGACCTTGATAACGTCGTTGTTTTGAAGCAGGACGTCGTCCGCTCGGTCGCCGTTGACGAGCGTTCCCTGGCCGCGGTGGAGATCGCGCAACAGGATGCCCGCTGGACCAACGACGAGCAGGCAGTGAAGAGGTTTGACGCCTTTGACATTCAAGCGGATATCGCAGTCGGCGCCGCTGCCGACGAACGTCGCCGGATTCCCCAGTGGTCGACGCGTGCCGGCGTGTCGGCCTGTTTGCACCACGAGATCGCCGGGGCTGGGCGGCATCATCGCATTGTCCAGATTGACAGCATCCATGCAAACGCCCTCTCTCGCCGAAGCGCGGACGGTCCATCCTCTTTATCGACTCGACAAGGCGCTTTTGATGATTCGGGAAAGAGATTTGGAAAAACTGGCAAAGTCAACAGAATCGTTTCGTCCGGACAGGCAAACTGGGGTGTTTGGCCGGTATTCGCTTTGCACTGGGGACAGGGATCAGCGCAACAGGCCATTCAGCGCGACGGCAATCTCATTCTCCGAGGGCGGTCGCCCCAGTTTCCGAAAATCGACGGCAATCGCGCCTCGATGGAAAATGATGACGGCCGGAATCCCCCGGATGCCGATCCCTTGTTCATTGGCGAGCCGTTCGCCTTCCTGGAAGCCCTCGCCGACGTCGAACTTGGCGACTTTGATCTTTCCCGCATATTGCAACGCGATCCGGCGAACCACCGGTGCGTAGCTCTTGCACGGGCCTCACCACTCGGCCCAGAAGTCAACCAGCACGGGAATATCGCTTTCCAGCACCTCCTTCTGCCAGGTGGCGACGGTGACATCGACGGTCGGTCCGAGGTTCTGCCGCGATTGGGAGATGGACTGCCAAAGCATGAAGGCCAACAATCCGACGCCAATCAGGATGCCGAAGATGAGGAGGTACGGAGGCGAGGCGCGTTCAGGGGCCGGCGGCGGGTTTGACATGGGATGTCCTGGTTGCGGTTGTGTCAGAGTCTGAACCGTTAGCGAAGGCAACGGCAAATCTTCGCTAACGCTTCAGGCTCTGACAATGAACTCATGCTTCCTGCAAAACTTCGTCAATCGCCTTGGTCAATTCGCCTTCGGACACCATGCCGGCGAAGGTGCGGCGTGGTTTGCCCGCCTTGTAGATATAGACGCGTGGCACGCCGCTGACGCCTTCCTTGACAGCGGTTTCCTGTGATTCACCGATGTCGAGCTTGCCGACTTTGGCCTTGCCGACGTAGGCATCCGCGACTTTGTCCATGAGCGGGTTGAGCAATTTGCACGGAGCGCACCAGGTGGCGCCGTAATCGACGACAACAGGGATCGAGCTTTCGACAACTTCCTTCTGCCAATTGTCATCCGTGAATGTGAGAACATTAGGGCTGGCCATTTCCGTTCCTTTCTTCTGTCGGGCCGAACTTTTTGCGGTTCATCCACTCCATTATAAGAGGCGCGTCAAATCGCAGCAATGTGCCGGCGCTCATGGCTTCGTTTAGCGCCCGCAGTGCGCCGCGTGCTTGTATGGCGCATTGCGGGCGCTAAACGAAGCCATGAGCGCCGGCTTGACGCGACTCGATGATCCTTCTACCATGTGAAGGTGGTTTGCACTGGCCCCGTCGTCTAGAGGCCTAGGACACGGCCCTTTCAAGGCCGCGACACGGGTTCGAATCCCGTCGGGGTCATTAGGTAGTTTTGCGTAGTTCCGCTCGTCGTCGTTACGGTTCGCATATCTCCCCAATTCGCATAACCTTCCGTCGATTTTTGCGAAACCGTGCAAACCTCCGCGGAATGTTGCTGCGCCGCAAAATGCGCCGTCAGTGCGCCGCTTTTTGCGCCGCCTTGCGCTGCCTGCCGGAAATGATCCTCGGTCGTCTGCGTGAAGTGGGCCGGGGCCGTCTTGGGGCTGTTGCCAAGCCACTCGGCAACGACGCGAATCGGGAACGCTTCGCACAACTCTGTTTCGCGCGATGCCCGCGAGTTTTGGAAGAGCCGGGGCCATGTCTTGACGCCGGCGCGTCGGCAGATTCGCGATAGGTGCGTGCGCAGGTTCGCATTTGTGTCCCTGTAGCGGGTGATGACGTGCACCGCGCCCAGTTCTGCCCGGTCGAATGCCTCGGCCAGGATGACGCGGAGTTCGGGGAACAGGGGGACCCATCTTTCCCCGCCGTCATCGTGTTTCGTCTTTGGCGCGACAACGCGGACTCGATCGCGCTCCCAGTTCACGTCGGGCCATTGCAGCGTCAACGGCACCGAGGGCGTGCGTAGGCCGCCGTAGCGGGCCAGGGCAATCAAGAGCCGCCATTCATCGTCGGGGCAAGCGTCCAGAACGCGCTGGATCGTCGTAGGGTCAACGAAGAAGGCGCGGGCCGTGTTCTCTTCGGACAGCGTGCGCAAATAGGCGAACGGGTTCACGGTCGCAATGCCGTCGCGGATCGCTTGCGCCCAAAACTGCCGGGCAACCTTGATCGACTTGGACACGGTCGGGCCAGCGTATTTTGTCTTGAAACACACAAGCCAATGGTCCGCGTCCCCTTCGACAATGTTCCGCATGGGGGTTGTGCCCGGGAAGAATGCCAAGAGCCGGGCCGCCACGATGCCGTAGTTCGTGCGTGTCCCTTGCAAAACATCCGCGCGATGCTGCGCGTAGCTTGCGACATACTCGGCCACCGTCGCCGCGCCGGTGATGCGCGGATCGGTCAAGCCGAGGGCCGCCAGCTTCGCATGAAGTTCGCCGCCGATCTTGCGAAGCCACTTCGCCGTGTCGTTGTCGATGGGATTGCCCGCGATTTTCGCCGCGTTCAGCGCTTCGACGTGGGTGCGGACCATCTCGGCGTCCTTCACCGGCATCTTGCCGAGGCGAATAACCTTGCCGTCGCCGTTGCCGTCGGTGAACAAGATGCGCTTGCGTCCGTTTGGGTCGCGGGAAGTACTTGCCATGTCTACTTATCCATTCGCCTGGGCGCGATAATTTTCAAATCGAGATAGTCCGCCAGGGTGTCCAGCGTTTTCATCGGCAAGCCACGGTTGCCGGACATGAACCGCGATAGCGTTGCCTCGGAAATGCCGGTCGCCTTGGCGATGCGATAGCGCGGCTGCCCGCACGTTTCGATCGCGTGCCGCAACTGGTCGCTCAGCTTGATGCGTTTCTTCGCCATGATGAAGATCATGACCATTGCTTGCCTTTTAGTCAGGTATCGCTTGGCGCATTTTTGCCCGGCGAGAATCTGCGTGGGTGGGGGACGGGAGTGCTTTTTTTGCAGCGTTCATAGGGTTATTTTCGTTCCTGAGGTGGGCCCATTCCCGAAACGGGGTCATGCAGCTGCGGCGTAACTCGCTGCCGGTGATTGAGGTTGCGGCTTGGGCGTAGTGATCTCTGTGCCTGCCTTCAATTCGGCAGGCATGTCTGGCGATTGCCACTCCCATTCCAACCGACGATCGTTGGCCACACTTTCCGTGATTTTCTCGAACGTAGTCTTCCATCGGCCGCGCGGCGCCGGGCCGCGCAAGCCGTTGAGGCGACGTGCGAAGGTTCGCGTGTCGGGATCGACCAGGTGGGTGATCTGTACGCCTTGCATGCCGTTGTAGGCGCTGACGTGCGAGCCGCCGCGGCCATTGAGCCCGGCGACCGCGACGCGGATCGTCTCGTTGGCGCCGCGGACCTGGCCGGAGGACTTCGTGCCGGCGACGGTGATGGTCGCCATGGCGGCGATCGAACCCTTGATGAACTGTCGTCTCGAAAGATTCTTCATGACGCGATCCCTTCGGGTGGACTCAGTAGGTCAGGCTTTCCAGCCTGACCGTCAGGCAGGAAAGCCTGACCTACGCAGAGAGAGAATGTGGGTCAGGCAGGTAAGCTGGTTATACCCAGGAGATGACCGGAATGCAACGAATTTCCGAGAGAGGAAACGACCATGAAACGCAAAGCCGCGGGTCTACGACCCGCGGCTAAACTTGTACTGTCGATGTGCCTCGGTCTCTCAGTTGGTCTTCCAGATCGAGTGGCTCTCGCGGGCCTTGCGCTGGATGAATCCGAGGTCGGAGCGGAACAGGTCGGGATTGGTCGCGAGCTTCAGACAGATCCGCTGATCTTCGGCACGATAGATGAAGGAGCACGGCGCGACAGCGTTGTTCGCTTCGAGGAGCTGCATCAGCTTGGCCGCCGGCAGGTCCTTCACTTGCTCGAGCCGCAAGACGAGGCAGAGTGCGCCGTTGGGGGCCACCGAAACCTCGACTTCGTAGTTCCAGTTCTGGTCGCTGATCTGCAGGAGGCAGTATGGCTCGCCGATTTCCGGGGTCATCATGATCGGCGTCAGCCCCTGCTGGCGGAGGAAGGCGGACAGGTTGGCGGGCGAGAGCTTGGCGTCGTTGGGTTGCGGGTTCACATTCGGCTGCGGGGCCGGGCCGGGCTGCGGCGCGGGGGCGGGCGTCGGCTGCGGGGCGTTGACGAGCGAGGCCTGCCATTCCCAGGTGTTGGGGCCGCTGCCGGCGACGCCCTTGAGCGTGTTGCCGAACAGCTCGCCGACGTAGATCGTCTTGCCGCCGTTGAAGCCGATGACGACCTTGTTGTTCTCGATCTTCCAGACGCCCTGGCTGGTCGCCTTGGCATCGATCATGGTCGCCTTGCCGCCGGCGTGGAACACGAAGACGAGTTTGCCAAAGCCGGGCAGGTTTTCGGAGCCGACCCACTGCGTGTTCGGCAAGTTGACCGTCTGGGCCGGGGCCTGATTGACGGCGAGCGTGACAAGAGCGATCAGAGCGAGCGTGGCGAGACGTTTCATGGTGATTCTCCCAAAGTGGTTTTGCGAGCAGGACCGGCATTTCGAGCAACCGTTGCCCGATTGCGTTGTTCGTCAAACCTCTGTGTCAGCAAATACAGGGGTTCGGGAGAGTTGTGACGGAAAGGCGAAAAAAAAAACGCGAAATGGTCCGAGGTAGCCATCTTGCTAGGCCACCACGGACCACGGTGTTTAGCCGGCGAGCTTGCTCGCCGGGCAAGCCCGGCGGCTAAACCTTTCACAATTA
>Ga0194132_10002236_pt1 | contig 37036 bp, 41 predicted proteins | sample TA2KigOf80mmetaG_FD_148612 | JGI IMG/M metagenome (GOLD analysis project Ga0194132, IMG submission 148612) | Freshwater microbial communities from Lake Tanganyika, Tanzania - TA2015054 Kigoma Offshore 80m | ecosystem: Environmental > Aquatic > Freshwater > Lake | place: Tanzania: Lake...
GATCAGTTTTGGCCAGTGCATCGAAATATCGAATCCGGTCAGTCCGAACCGCGAACCGGTCAACGTGAAGTGTTCTAGATTCATCTCAGGCAGCTTGCGATCGAAAAAGATGTCGATTGCGCTGAATGGATTTGATCGCAGCTAGTTGAGCTTCGAGAGTTCCGGCAAGCGGTCGTACAACACACCGTTGCAGAACATCCGGAGGACTTCCTGGGGAATCGTCAGGAGAATCAGACCATCGCTCACCACGAAGCAGTCGCGCGGACCTTCGATGGTGATCTGCGCGTGTTTCAGATCCTTCACTGACAAGTCGATCATTCGGTGGTTTAAGAACCATTCGTATTGAACACCGGATTTTTCAGCGGCCTTGATGATCGCATTCTGCAGGCGTCGGATCAGGTTTTCGTCGAGACTGCCGCGCAGTGCATCCCAGTTGGCCTGGGCGCAAACCGGCAACCACTGACGGAACGTGTCACGCGCAGCGCGCGACGAAATGTCCTCATCCCCTAGGGTAAGTGCGTTGAGGATGAATTCCGTCAATGTCAGTGGAAGTTCCGGATGGTGGTAGTCGCGCGAATGGAGAAAGCCCTCCAGCGTCAGGTCCACCACAAGATTGTCGGATTGAATGACGAGGTCGCAGATCGACAGGACCTGTTTGAAATTCGGTGGTGGCTCGATTTTGAACGGGACGCGCTTGCCGTTTTCAGCGGGTAAAAGATCGAGGTAGACACGGCCCTCGTAGACGTCCGGCGTGCCGATGCCGATCTCCCGCCAGAGGTGGCGCATGTTCGTGTACCACTTCGGAAAGTCGTGGTAGCCGTGGTCGCTCTCGACGCCATCCGGCAGCCGTAGCGACGCATCAAGTTCGCCGCGGGCGTTGTAGATCGGCGGATTGTCGTAGCTGCCAGCCTTGCCACCAAATCTGCCAGTGCTTTCAAAAAGGCGTACGTTGACCTGCCGTTTCACCAGCTCCAGCCCGGCCACCATTCCGGCGAGACCGCCGCCGCCGATTTTGACGGTGTTATGACGTGTCGCGTTCATGCCTGATTGCTCCGACGATTGACCGCAGGAATTGTTGATGCTGTGGGCGGCTACTGCAGTTGTTTCGAGGTCCGGACAACTACGGCGATCTACGTAACGAGTCTTAAGTACATGTTATGTAAGAGTAAAATGTCGGGGATGCGGAGTTTTCGAATACTTCGCCTCGGTTTCCCGAGTCGGTCATATTGCGGGCACGCATGGAGTTGCGTAGGGGCGGGACACGGAAGTCCTTGCTGACCCGCCCTTCTGTCGTAGTTTCGACGCTGAGATGGAATTCTCTCCGCGAAGAGGAAGATGGGCGAGGAGTAATCCTCGCCCTTTTTCTTTGATTCGCGTTGTTCTCGGATCCGCCTCCCATATCCCTTGAGTCGCACTCACCTACACCCATCACCGACCCCCATTTTTGGTGGCGCCAGAGACAGCCTTGGTGGCTGCGGCTAACCTAAGGGGTCCGACGTGAGGGCGGTTCCCGGTGTACCAACACGCAAGATTTGAGGTGGTTGCAAACTACGTTCCGGCGGGCGATCAGCCTGCTGCGATCGAGAGCCTTGTCGAAGGTATTGACTCGGGTCTCTCTCACCAGACGCTGCTCGGTGTAACCGGTTCTGGCAAGACCTTCGCAATCGCCAATGTCATCGAGCGGGTACAGCGGCCGACGATTGTGCTCGCGCCCAACAAGACTCTAGCGGCTCAGCTGTACGGTGAGTTCAAGACTTTTTTTCCGCGCAACTCCGTCGAGTACTTCGTGTCGTACTACGACTACTACCAGCCCGAAGCCTACGTTCCGTCTTCGGATACCTACATCGAGAAAGATGCCTCCATTAATGCCCACATTGAACAGATGCGCCTTTCCGCAACCAAGGCACTTCTGGAGCGACACGACGCCATCATCGTCGCCTCGGTGTCTGCGATTTATGGGTTGGGTGATCCACAGAGCTATCTGCGCATGGTCGTGCATCTGGATCGAGGCGACCGGGTGGAGCAGCGGACGCTGCTGCGCCGGTTGGCGGAACTGCAGTACACGCGAAACGACATGGCATTCGGGCGCGGAACTTACCGGGTTCGTGGCGATGTGGTTGACATCTTTCCGGCGGAGTCTGAAAAGGAAGCCATCCGCGTGGAGATGTTTGATGAGGAGATCGAAAACCTCTCGGTATTCGACCCGCTGACCGGAGAGGTTCTGCGACGTGTTCCGCGCTACACCGTATTTCCCAAGACGCATTACGTCACACCCCGTGAGCGCATCCTCGCTGTACTCGATGAAATCCGCGAGGAACTGCGTGAACGCCTCGAGGTACTGCGCGGCAAGGACAAACTGGTGGAAGCTCAGCGTCTTGAACAACGCACCCGTTTCGATCTCGAGATGATCAAGGAGCTCGGCTACTGCTCCGGAATCGAAAACTATTCACGGTATCTCTCCGGACGAGCGCCAGGTGAACCTCCACCGACGCTCTTCGACTATCTGCCGAAAGATGCCCTCATGATCATCGACGAGTCCCATGTCACCGTGCCGCAGGTAGGAGCGATGTACAAAGGTGACCGATCACGCAAGGAAACGCTGGTCGAATACGGTTTCCGGCTGCCGTCGGCGCTCGACAACCGGCCACTCCGGTTTGACGAGTGGGAAGCGCTGGCACCGCAGACGATCTTCGTCAGCGCCACCCCTGGGCCGTATGAGGGCCGCAATGCAGGCCAGGTGGTTGAGCAAGTAGTGAGGCCAACAGGGCTCGTGGATCCCGAAGTGATCATTCGGCCGGCGACTTCGCAGGTCGCCGACTTGCTCGGTGAAATCCGCAGCACGGTTGCGATCGGTGACCGTGTATTGGTCACCACTCTGACCAAAAGGATGGCCGAGGACCTGACGGACTTCCTCGATGACCATGGGGTCCGGGTTCGTTACCTGCACTCCGATATCGAAACCGTCGAGAGAATGGAGATCATCCGCGACCTGCGGCGGGGTGAGTTCGACGTACTGGTAGGGATCAACCTTCTGCGTGAGGGGCTCGATATGCCGGAGGTTTCCCTGGTCGCGATTCTTGACGCGGACAAGGAAGGCTTCCTGCGCGCCGAAGGTTCATTGATTCAGACCATTGGCCGCGCCGCACGCAATGTGCGCGGGCGGGCGATCCTCTATGCGGATCAGATGACCGGTTCCATGCAGCGCGCTATCGCCGAGACAGACCGTCGCCGTTCCAAACAGATCGCCCACAACGAGGCCCATGGCATCGTGCCGAGATCCGTCCGCAAAGAGATCGCAGATGTCATGGAAGGAGCTCGGACTCCGGCCCCGGGGGCAAGCAGGGGCAAGTCATCAACGCCGCTCGCCAAGGGGCGTAAGGCCGCGGTCGAGCGATTGCCGGATGATCCGGTGGCGCTCGGCAGGCTCATCACCAAACTTGAGCAGGACATGCTCGAACATGCCCGCAACCTCGAGTTTGAGGAAGCCGCGGCGCTCCGGGATCGGATCGCTCAAATCCGCCAGGAGCGGCTGTTGTCCTGACGGCTGAATTCAGGGGTGATCCGATCCCATCCGAACGGGGGCGTTACTTCGGCCAGTAACGTGCGCGGACTTCCTTGCGTTGTACCTTGCCTGCATCCGAACGCGGGATGGCATCCACGAAGGCGATGGTGCGCGGGCATTTGAAATCGGCCAAACGGTCTTTCGCCCAAATGATCAGGTCTTCCGCTAGCTCTACTGAGGCGGTCTGACCGGCCTTCAGGCAAACCACCGACTTCACCTCTTCACCCCACTCGTCGTTGGGCACACCGACAGTGCACACATCCTGCACCGCGGGGTGTTTCAACAGTTCGTTGTCTACTTCGACGGGATAGATGTTCACCCCGCCGGCAATAATCAGCTCCGCAGTGCGTCCGGTGAGAAAGAGATAGCCGTCGGTGTCGAAATAACCCATATCACCGAGAGTGAAGTAGTCACCTCGATAGGAGCGTCCGGTTTTCTCCGCGTCCTTGTAGTATTCGAAGCGGCCTTTGTCGGGCGCCTTCATGTAGATCGTACCGATGGTTCCAGGTGGCACAGCGTTGCCATCGTCATCGAGGATACGGTTGTCAAAGCCCGGTCCGGGTTTACCCACGGTGCCCGGCTTCTGCAGCCATTCTTCACTGCCGACCAGGAACCCGCCGCCACCTTCCGTGGCTGCGTAATATTCCCAGATGATAGGCCCCAACCAATCGATCATGGCGCGTTTGACGTGTACGGGACAGGGCGCTGCGCCATGAATGACGCGGCGCAGGGAAGACAGGTCATATCTTTGGCGGGTTTCTTCCGGCAGCTGCAGCAGCCGGTGGAACATGGTAGCCACCATGTGGGTGTGCGTAATCCGATGGGTGCTGATCAAACGTAGTGTTTCTTCTGCGTCCCACTTGTCCATCATCACGATCGACGCGCCTGATGAGAGCGGCGTGACGATGTCGATCTGCAGCGGCGCGGCGTGATAACCCGGACCGGTCACCAAGGCGCAATCGTCCCCTGGCAGGTAACCGGACACGGTGCCGGGACCTTGTGGTGCGTCGGCAATACGTCCCTTGCGGTAGACCCCTTTCGGTCGTCCGGTGGTACCTGAGGTGTACAACATCCGGCCGCCGAGCTGTGGATCAGGAATGTCCTCACCGCTGAATCCGGTGATGGCGGCGGAATAGTCATCGAATCCAGGCAGTTCACCACCGAAACAGAGGGCCAGGCGTACACCCGGTGCGAAGCGCAGTGCTTCCACCGGCGCATCGCCAAGGGATGCGTCAGCGATGAATGCCCGGGCTTCGCAGTTGTCGACGATGTAGCCGATCTCTTCGGCCTTGAGATGGAAGTTGATGGGCGTGAAGCGTAGGCCGGAGCGCCAGGTTGCTGCGAGTGTCTCAACAAACTCGGGCCGATTGCGGCTGATGATCGCTACGGAGTCCCCTGAGTCGAGCCCAGCTTTACGTAATGCCCGTACCAACCGGTTCGCGTTGGCATTGAAAGTCGCCCAGGTTCGGTCGCCAAAGCGGGTAGTGATGGCCGTGCGTGTCGGGTACTTGGCCGCATAAGTGGCCACGAGCATCCCGGTAGCGGTTGCATCTTCTACCATCATCGTTGTCGCCGTCGTCATCGTGTTCTCCTCCTCTGCCTTCGGTATACGGAGAACGCGGCTGTCATTCAAGCGGACAAGGCGGCGCCAGCGCGCCTTTCGGGGCAGGTTGGAAGCGCTTCGCTATGGATCGTGTGCGAGGTGGGAGGCGAGCAGATCATCCGGATCCATGGTGGCTACACAGTTCCTTGAATCAGGATTTATCCAGCTGCAAATAGACACCCGCCGAAAGCCGAGGATAGAGCGACACGGAGTTTTTCTCTCTGCTCACATCGTCACGATCGGGGTCCGTCGTGTATGATCCCGGCCGTTACATTTCCGCAGGCGCGTAGCTCAGTTGGTTAGAGCGCTACCTTGACATGGTAGAGGTCACCGGTTCGAATCCGGTCGTGCCTACCACTTTTTTGTTCCACTCGTTTGTGAACTTCCTCCGGCGCTGGATCGTACAGGCCTCTGTTTCGCTGAGTTCCGTCTCTAAGCGTTCTATCGTACGTTCGACCCGGGAGTGGGGATGACGGTGGTTGGCATGTCCTGTGGCTCAACACCGAGCGTGATCAGAACCTTCGACATGCCGAGAAACAGTCCGATACCCATGGCGAGTTCAGCCTGCTCGGCCGGGGAAAACTCTGCGTCGAGTTCCGTCCGTGCGCTCCCCGGTAGCGAAGAGGGCATGCCAATAAGAGCATCTGTCAATCGGAGCGCGGCTACTTCGCGTACGGGTAATCGGTTCTCATAACCATCACTGATCAGCGCCGCTGCATCTTCAGTCAGCCCCGCCGCACGGGCGGAGTCAAAACGTACGTTACGTCAGTAGCCGCAATCGGTGATACGTGCATTGCGTAGCCGCGTCGTCTCCTTGAGGTCCGGTGGCAACACGCCGCGTTGCCAGTACTCGGCGTACAAATCAAAGAAGGCTGCCGTGGTCTGGCCGATGTAACCGAGGAAGCTGCCGAAGTCCGGGGTGGATGTGGGCGTTGGTGGCTTGAGTCGTGGTGTAGTCGACATGGCCTGTGCTCCGTAATCAGGTTGAAGCAGATGGGGTCAATACCTGCTGCCAGCGACAGCTGACATCAAAGAATGCAACAGCAGTCAGCAGTGCGACAGCGGCTGCCGAACCATAACCGTCTTCCACGGCTTTCACTTCCGCATCGGTGATGGCGTGGTGCTGGAACGGGAACTTCTCGGTGAGTTCGAGTGCCGCGCGCTCATAATGATCGAACTCGGCGAAATTCCCTGTGCGAAGTGCTCCTACCTCGGCATCGGTGAGAAACACATCCGGCGTACGGAGGCGCCACTCCGGATCGCAGCCGTGTATTGCCGCCATACGCAGACGACAGATTTCCAGCACCCGTCGGCTGATTTGCCCCGCTGTCCACAGGGAATCGTAGAAGGTCTGAAAGCGCGTCCACAGCTCCGGTCGTGCAGCGAACAGCGGCTCAAGCAGTGCCGTCTGTGGGCTCGTTTCGGATACGGTCGCTGCGCGGTTGTTCATGACTGATAGGATACACACCAAAGCACCGGGAGGAGTAACCAGTGTCAGATCCGCTGGGGGTTTTCGCGCCAGATCTTTTCAGGGGTCGAACCGTATTGGTGACAGGAGGTGGCCGTGGCATTGGCCGCGAGATTGCTCTGGCCTTTGCCCGTCTGGGCGCTGATTGCATCATCGCCAGCCGCAACCCGGAAAATCTCGGTCCAACCGAGCGCGATATCGTCGCGCTGGGGCGGCGTTGTCTTTCGCGCCCGACCAATATTCGCGATGCTGCCTCCGTGGATGCCCTGGTAAGCGAATCCATCGCCACGTTCGGCAAAGTGGACTTTCTCATCAACAACGCCGGTGGACAGTTTCCGGCACGTCCCCAGGACATCACTGACAACGGCTGGCGCGCAGTCATTGACCTCAATCTCAACGGCACCTGGAACGTCATCAGCCGCGTCGGCAAACACATGCTCGAACGCGGTTTCGGGAGCATCGTCAACATCGTCCACGTCTATTCCTACGCACGTGGTGCACCAGACTTCGCACATTCAGGCGCAGCACGGGCAGGCGTCGTCAACCTCTCCAAGTCGCTCGCCTATCACTGGGCGAGGCACGGCATCACGGTCAATGCGATTGCACCCGGTACGATCTCAACGGCCGGGGTGCGTGAGGAGGAGTTTGCCGCTTCCGACAAACCGGATATCGAAGCGCAGATCGTGCGCGAGATTCCCGCCCAACGACTCGGCGAAGTGGGGGAGACCGCGGCGATGTGTGTGTATCTCTGTTCAGATGCGGCGCGTTACATCAACGGCGCTGATCTGGTCGTCGACGGCGGGATCTCCCTCGGCAACTGGATACCGATTCACGATCCGGTGTAGCCGTATTTTTATATCGCGCTATGCAGCCAGTGTGAAGTCCAGCTCTCGACGATTCTTCTGACCTGTCGTTCATCCGGATCCGCCGGTAAAAACTCGTGGAAGAGAAGGGCGGGGATCAGGGTGATGTGTTCCAGAGCGCCTCGCAGTTCGAGTGTGGCAAGTCGCAGCGTATCTGGTTCGACGGTCAATCCAGGCGCACCGAATTCGCGGCGGATAGCTGCTTCGAAGTCCTTGAAGAGTATCGCGTTGCCATGGTGCTCGAGGCGGTCTCGAAACCCTGAGCCGTGGTCCGGGTCGGCGATCACCGCACGCAACAACCCGACCACCTCCGCGTCGGAGAGCAATCGGGCATACCGTGTTGCAAGACTGGCCAGGCTTTCGACCTCGTCGGGATCGCTTTCCGCAAGTCCGAACGCTGCGACGAGTTCATCGATCACGCAGGCGAAGACGTCTTCCTTCGCCTCGAAGTGTCGGTAGAGGGTCGCTGTGGATACACCTGCAGCCTGTGCCAGTGTCGCCATCGATACAGCGCTCAATCCCAGTTCAGCAAAGAGCTGGCGCGCAGCGTCGAGGATCGCACGGCGTTTCTGCCCCGCTCGTTCTTCCCGGAATGCCGCCAGGGTCACTTCGGGTGTACCACTACCGGCAGTTTGGTATAGCCGCGCACGAAGGTTGAGAACACGCGCTCCGGTTCGCCAACGACTTCAATCTGGTGGAACCGCTGCATGATTTCTTCCCACAGGATTCGCAGCTGCATGTCGCCGAGCCTGTTGCCCATGCACCGGTGGATCCCGAAACCGAAGGAGAGGTGCTTGCGCGCGGTCTCGCGGTCGATGATCAGCTTGTCGGCATCAGGGAATACCGCTGCATCGCGGTTACCGGAGACGTACCACATCACCACTTTGTCACCGGCACGGATGTGTTCGCCATTCAGCACGTAGTCGACTTTAGCGCGCCTTCGCATATGGGCGAGCGGTGTCTGCCAACGGATAATCTCGGCGACCATGTTGGGAATGAGTGCGGGATTGGCGCGGAGTTTGTCGTATTCACCGGGGAACTGGTTGAGCGCAAGAACACCACCGCTGATAGAGTTACGTGTCGTGTCGTTGCCACCGACGATGAGCAGAATGACGTTACCGAGATATTCCATTGGCGGCATGTTCTGGGTAGCAGCGCCGTGAACCAGCATGGAAATCATGTCATCCGCCGGCGGCTCAGTCGCTCGCTGATTCCACAACCCCCTAAAGTACCCGAGGCATTCGAGCAGTTCGGCACGGCGCTGTTCTTCGGAGTCGACGATGCCTGCACCGGGTGCCGCGGTAGCTACGTCGGACCAGCGGGTGAGTTTGGCGCGTTCTTCGAATGGGAAGCCGAGAATCGTCGCCAGCATCTGTGTCGTCAGTTCGATCGAAACCCGGTCGACCCAGTTGAAGGGTTCGCCCACCGGAAGATTGTCGAGAATCGAACCGACCCGCGACCGGATGGTGCTTTCGAGGTTGGCGAGATTTCTCGGGGCCACCACCGGCTGCACCACTTTGCGTTGCTCATCGTGTCGTGGCCGGTCCATGGCAATGAACATCGGTAGCTGGAAGTCTTCATCCTGGTCGCTGATGACGATGCCCGGTTCGCTGCTGAACACGTCGTGGTTTTCATCCACTTCCTTGATCAGCCTGTAGTTGGTCACTGACCAGTAAGGGCCGAAGGCGCTGTCTTTGGAGAAGTGCACCGGTGCTTCGCGGCGCAAACGCTCAAAAAAACGGCCAATGAACGTCACTCGCGAAATACCCTGGGCGGGCAACGTCCAGGTCAACCAGTGGGGTTGTCCGCGGATCTTGTTCAGGACGTGGTTGCAGTGAAAGGTCGATAGTGGAGGGCTCGACAATGCGGGCTTCGCTCATGGGATTCTCCGGTGAAGACCCGGGCAGGTAGTCAGACAATAAGAAAATACAACGTTTCGTTTAGAAAACAAGGTCGGCGACCAGGAATTCACCACGGTCCGCAAATCGGAATCGCCACAAAACAGGCGTAGCGCTGTTCTTCGGCTGGATGCCGCGTTACCATGCGCGCCGCTTTTTGGGTCACCGGCACAGCTGTAGGCCCGAGATCGGGGCTAAACACAGTTCACGCACAGGCTGTGCTTTCCGGGAAACCGGCGCGGCCGAAGCGTCTTTGTGTTTTCCGGAGGATACGTATTGGTGATCTTTAACTGGATCAAGGTGTTAACAGCGGAGAACGCCTATTAAGAAAGTTGCAGGCAAGCCGTCCGATCGAACCCTCCTCAATGAGGAGATTTTTGCCCGGACTGTGCGGCTGATTGGCGCCAACGGCGAGCAGGTTGGCGTGGTGTCCAGGGATGAAGCGTTGCAGGAGGCCCGGCGTGCGAGTCTGGACCTGGTGATGATCGCGGCGGAAGCAGATCCGCCGGTGGTCAAAATCATGGACTTCGGCAAGCACCTCTTCGAAGTAAAGAAAAACAAGGCGTTGCAGCGCAAAAAACAGAAACAGATTCAAGTCAAAGAGATGAAGTTTCGCCCTGGCACCGAGGAAGGCGACTATCAGGTCAAACTGCGCAACCTGAAGCGCTTCCTGGAAGACGGCGACAAGGCCAAGGTCTCACTGCGGTTCAAGGGTCGTGAAATGGTCCATCCGGAAATCGGGTTGGAACTCATGACCCGTATCGGCAAAGACCTTGATGAGATGGCAGCGATCGAGAGCGAACCAAAGTTCGAAGGTCGACAGGTCATCATGGTGCTCGCGCCCCGTCGCAAAAAGGCGGGACCGAAACCGGCCACAGCGGCAACTTCGGTTGCCACCGAGGCCTGACAGCCCTGAGCGCGACAGGATCGTGCGGTGGCGTGAGATCGACGGAGTCGGTCGAACGACACGGTGCGATCCTGATTGAGAGGTCCTGAACAATATCGAACGCCCGCACGATCGGGCGTCAATTGCGTGGAGCAGATATGCCCAAACTGAAGACCAAGCGGTCTGCAGCGAAACGTTTTCGCCGCACCGCAACCGGTTATAAACACCGGTCTACCAATCGCGGCCACAATTTCACTGGCCGAAGCATGAAACGCAAACGCCAACTCAGGGGGATGCATGCGGTTTCGGCCGCTGACACTCCGGAACTGAACCGGCTGTTGCCCACCAAGGCACGTTGAGGAGGACCCATGGCCAGAGCAGGTTCGCGGGTAGCTTCCAGAGCGCGCCGCAAGAAAGTACTGGATGCCGCGAAGGGCTATTTCAGCGCCCGAAGCCGTACCTTCAAGGTTGCACGTCAGGCGGTAACGAAGGCGGGGCAGTATGCCTATCGCGACCGTCGACAGCGAAAGCGCCAGTTCCGAGCGCTGTGGATTGTCCGCATCAACGCCGGTGCGAGGGAACACGGACTGTCGTACAGCCGGTTCATTAACGGTCTCAAGCTCGCCGGTATTGAAATGGATCGTCGCGTGATGGCGGATCTGGCTATGTTCGAGCCGGAAGCCTTCGGCAAGCTTGCCGACGCGGCCAAGGCCGCGCTCGAAGCCGCCGGGTCTGTAGCGCTCGCCGCATAAGCCGGTTGTTGGGCAGGTGGCGAAAGCTCCCCCGCCCGGTCTTGCTGCGTGTAGGTCCGGACTGAACAAAGCGGACGGAGGTACTTCCGGTTTTCCCGGTGGGCCGCTTCGATTCGATTGTTCCAAAGGTAGCTTGCATCGGGAAACAGAACGCCGTGAGCGATAGCGTCGATTCCATCCAGGTCGCACTGTCATCCGCATTGGGCGGTGCGAATTCACTCGACGCCGTGGAACAGCTACGCGTCGATTATCTTGGCAAGAAAGGCCAGATTACGGGGCTTTTGAAGGCACTCGGGGCGATGGCACCCGAAGCGCGCAAGTCTGCGGGCCAGGCGATCAATCAGCTCAAGAACTGGGCGCAGGAGGCCATCGACCAGCGACGCGACGGATTGCTGGATTCAGCGGGGCCTGTAATACCGGTCGACATGACCATGCCCGGCTTCGCGGTTTCTCCCGGTGGCCTCCACCCCATCACCCAGATGATGTACGACCTCGATGATGCGTTTGCTGCGCTCAACTTCGAGGTCTATCAGGGGCCCGAAGTTTCGACCGAAGAATATGATTTCGACTACATGAATTTCCCGCCGGAGCATCCCGCCCGGGAAAGCATGGACACCTACTGGATCCGCAATGTCGCCGGCAACAGCCGCACCTGTCTGCGACCTCATCTGACGGGTGGCAGTGTGCGTCGGATGATGATGGGACCACCGCCGTACCGTTTCGTCTATCCCGGCCATGTCTACCGCAACGAAACAACCGACTCGCGGCATGAACGAGCCTTCACGCAATACGAAGCACTCATCGTCGACCGGGACGTACCATTCACCGCCGGCCGGTTGCTGATCGATACCATTCTGGAAACTGTGTTCGGTCGACCGGTGAAAACGCGCATGCGGGCAGGCTTTTTTCCCTTCGTGGAGCCTGGTTACGAGATCGACATGGAATGCCAGGTCTGCCAGGGCGCCGGCTGCTCCGTGTGCAAGCACGTCGGCTGGATCGAAGTCATGCCGGGTGGTGTACCGCACCCCAATGTCTTGCGGGCAGCGGGCGTCGATCCGGATGAATGGACGGGTTTTTACGTGAATGTGGGTCTCGACCGCCTCGTCATGATGCGTTATCGCATCGACGATGTGCGTCTCTTCCACGGCGCTGATCTGCGTTTCCTGAATCAGTTTCGGTAAGCGTCATGAAAGTATCGCTCGAGTGGCTTCGTGACTACGTCGATCTGCCGGTAAGGCTCACACCTGCACAGCTGATGCATGACCTCACGCTGTCGACTGTGGAGGTTGAAGGCATTCATCACCCGGCGGAGGACCTGCAGGGGCTCTGCGTCGCCGAGGTGGTTCATGCAGAGCTGATTCCGAACACACATCTCACGCTGACGCGTGTGGATGTCGGGGCCTATGGCACGCTTCAGGTGGTCTGTGGTGCAGCCAACGTGCGTACCGGTATGCGTGTCATCCTGGCGTTGCCGGGTGCTTCCATACACCCCAAGGGCGCTGCTGAACCGCTCACAGTGCAGAGGGTGAAACTCCGAGGTGTGGACAGCGAAGGCGTGCTGTGTGCCCTGGATGAGGTCGGTCTTGGTGCACTTTTTCCGCCAGCTCCGGGGGGCGGGCAGCGCGGCATAGTAGATTTGTCGGGCATAAACCTTCCTGCGGGCACTGCACTTGCCACGGCCATCGGCTATGACGACGCCGTTCTTGAAATCGACAACAAGTCTCTGACCAACAGACCCGATCTGTGGGGGCATCACGGTATCGCGCGGGAACTGGCCGCCATCTATCGGGTGCCGCTGAAGACACTGCCGCTCCCGGGCAACCTGCCGCAGGTTAGTGATCTGTTGGGTAAACCCGATGCAACGATCTGCAACCGGTTTACTGCAACTGTCTTCGATAAAGTTTCGGTCACCACAGCACCGTTGTGGATGCGCAGTCGCCTGGCTCGGGTTGGTCAGCGCAGCATCGATCTTTTCGTCGATCTCACCAACTACGTTATGTTCGCTACCGGACAGCCGAGTCATGCCTATGACGCAGACGAGTTGAGCGCGCCAATGACGGCGAGATTTGGCAAGCAGGGCGAAAAGCTCACGTTGCTGGACGAAACCGTCCACGAAGTACCGGGGTTGCCCTGTATTGCCGATGCAAACCAGGTTCTCGCGGCAGCGGGTGTCATGGGTGGCGCAGCGTCCGGTGTCACTGCAAAAACGCAGCGGATCTTTCTCGAAATGGCTTCCTTCCAGCCTCAGGTTGTGCGCAAGTCCTCGCAGCGGCTCGGAGCACGCACTGAGGCCTCGTCCCGCTTTGAAAAAGGTATCGATTCGCAACGCATCGATGGAGCGCTTGGCCTTTTCATCGAGTTGGTGCAGTCCATTCAGCCGGGTGTGGTGTGCAGCGGCCATCAGGATGTGATCAACCGGAACACCGAGTGTGCCCACATCTCGGTGCAAATCCCGTTCATCAATCGTCGCCTTGGCAAAACCTTCTCTGCACAGGAGATGTCCGAATCACTCCAGCGACTGGGTTTAGGTGTTGTGCAGGAAGTCGATACGTTGCACCTGACCGCACCGAGCTGGCGGTCAACTGGTGATCTGAGTTTGCCCGCTGACATCGTCGAAGAAGTTGCTCGGCTGCATGGCTACGACAACTTTCGCATCGTGCCCCCGCGTATCGATCTCGAACGAATACCGCGCAGCAAACGTCTACCCCTCGAGCGTCGCGTCAGGGAGTTTCTCGCGTCAGCCGGCTTGCAGGAAGTCTTTACCTATCCCTGGGCCAATGCGCCGTTGCTCGCGGCAGCGGGAATCGACACCTCGACACTCTTCGAACTCGAAGCACCACCGGGTCCTGAGCAGCGGTTCCTGCGCGCCAGTCTGGTTCCCAACCTCATCGAAGCCGTTGCCCTCAACCAGCACAACTTTGAGCAGTTCGGCTTGTTTGAATCAGGCGCAGTGTTTCCCGGAAAAATCGAAAAGCGTCACGTCGCCGGAGTGTTCTGCGGCAACGATCTGCATGAACTGGTCGCCAAGGCCAAAGGTGTCATTGATGGCTTGCTTCGCAAAGTGCATATCAGCTCCCTGAAGCAGAACACCGGCGGACTGTTGCCAGGCTGGGCAGATGCGTCTGCGAGGCTCGAGTACGCTCCCTTATCTGTTGAGGGCGGCGAAGTGGCGGGGTGTCTTGCCCGCGTCGGTAACCGGTGTCGCCGTGCAGCCGGGATCAAGCGGGGGGAAGTGGTTGCCTTCGAGTTGGACCTCAGCCACCTGCAGCCGCATACGACGCGTGAAAACGCCTGGTCGGCGCTCCCTGCCCATCCTGAAACGTCCTTCGACATCACCGTGCTGGCTGCAGACGAGGTGCACTGGGCGGATGTGCACCATGACGTCAGTACAATCGACTCGAGGATTCGCAGTGTGGAATGGATCGGAGAGTATCGTGGCAAGGGCATTGAGGCTGGAGCACGGGCACTTACCCTGCGCGTGCGCCTCGGCCTTTTCGACCGGACGCTGACGGCTGAGGAAAGTGAAGGTGTTCGCGTCGGCGTGACAGCATTACTCGCTGAACGGTTCAAGGCCCATCCACGATAACCCTTACGACTGCAAGAGACCGGGCTGACACGGGTGTAATCCGACAGAGTTTACAAAAAGGTGTGTTCCGGACGATTTGGACCCACGTAAATCCTTGGGGCCGAAAGAAATCTGGGTTAGCATGCCCAAAGGTCGAGTCGAGCGACCCAAAACAACAAGATTTTCGAGCCCGAAGAAGAACAACAAAAGATAGTCCGCGCTCCTGACTCAACTTCGAGCAGCAGGTGCGGCGTCAAAATGGGCAGGGGGAATTCCAGATGTGGCACGCGAAGCGTGTCAGCGAGCAGGCGTCATGAGCGCGCTGACCAAAGCCGAAATGGCTGACCGTCTGTTTGAGGAACTAGGCCTCAACAAACGCGAAGCCAAAGAAGTGGTGGAAATCTTTTTCGAAGAACTCAGGCAGAGTCTTGAACGGAATGAACCGGTCAAGTTGTCAGGGTTTGGTAATTTCGAACTCCGTGAAAAGGGCGAACGCCCAGGACGCAATCCGAAGACGGGGGAAGAAATACCCATCACTGCACGGCGGGTGGTAACGTTCCGCCCGGGACAAAAACTCAAACAGCGCGTGGAAGCCTATGCTGGACCCGGGTCATAACAGCGAACTCCCCCCGATCCCGGGGAAGCGCTACTTCACGATTGGCGAGGTTTCGCAGCTCTGCGAGGTCAAACCGCATGTGCTGCGTTATTGGGAGCAGGAATTCTCGCAGCTGAAACCAGTCAAGCGCCGCGGTAATCGCCGCTACTATCAGCGCCAGGACGTGCTCACCATTCGACAGATCCGGTCGCTGCTCTATGAGCAGGGTTTCACGATCACCGGGGCCCGACAGCGACTTGAGGGTGAGGGGGCCAAAGAAGACATCACTCAGTTCAAACTCATCGTGAAGCAGATGATTGTTGAACTCGAAGACGTACTACGGGTGCTCAAGTCCTAAAATTCGTCTTGGTAGCGCGTTGAAGCGCGGACTCGGCTTTGCCATTGCGAGCCCCATGAGTATGATGCCGGCCTTCTCGGGGCGTAGCGCAGCCTGGTAGCGCACTTGACTGGGGGTCAAGTGGTCGGAGGTTCAAATCCTCTCGTCCCGACCAATAAGTTCCATAAAATCATGTACGTACAAAAGCCGGCGACTCGCCGGCTTTTCTGCTCCACTTTGTAGAGATGCAGATCTTTTGTTTCGCACAAACGCTCGGCCGCATCGACTAGGTCCGGCAGAATCGCGAGCCGGTTGAGTGCCCACGACGGATATGGAAAAAGGCGCATGCCGGCGAACTGGGAACGCGTGTACCCCTTGTGGTGCGCTGGATCGGCGAAGTACTGGGCAGGCGTCGGGAACACCTTCCACAACGCCTCCTGCGCCGCCGCCAGCGTCTCGCGATCGAGGAACTGCTCCACTACCGTGAAGCCTTGCATACGAACTTCATCGAGCCTGGCGTCCGGAATCCTCATGGGTCGTTCCTCCGGGCATTTGTTTTGCCGTTTTGCGGTGTTGTTTGACGCTGTCCTCTTCACCGGCCCGATGGGTCACTTTTGTTCAGTGTTTGACGAGTCGGTATCGGACGAAACAACCCGCGGGTGAGCAGGTCGACTATCTTCGAGCCGAGAGGTACTTGGCGGCGAACTCCTGTAGTCGTTCGAGGAACTCCCGGGTAACTGTCTCCTCCAGCAAGACGATCAGCTCCCCCTCGTATCCCGCGACCAACAGGGAGCCGGAGATGAGGAGGCCGAGACCGATTCGGTTAGGTAGCGTGGTCGAAGTTAAATCGGTCTCCCTGTCTGGTGAGTTGTGGCTCAGCCGCCGGTGAAGCGCGCGTCGCGTTTTTCGAGAAAGGCGGAAACGCCTTCAACAAAATCCTTCGAGCTGCCGGCGATGTCCTGCATTTGCGCTTCGAGCTCAATCTGCTGCTCGTAGGAGTTGTTCCAGGTCTGCCAGTAGAGCTTGCGGATCAGCGCAATGGATTTCGGCCCTTTGGCGAGTCGCTGAGCCAATTCCATCGCGCCGCTCATCAGGGCGGTTGTATCTTCATAGACCCGGTTGACGAGGCCCCACTGGTGGGCGGTCTCTGCCGGCAGGCGCTCCGCCAGCATCGACAGTTCAACGGCCCGACCCCAGCCCGCAAGGCGCGGCAGGATGAAGGTCGAGCCGCCATCCGGGACCAGACCGATGCGGGCAAAGGCCTGCAGGAAGAACGCGTTTTTCGATGCGCAGACGATGTCTGCCATGAGGGCGAAGCTCATGCCGACGCCAGCGGCCGCGCCGTTTACTGCGCTCACCATCGGCATCGGAAGATCCTTCAGTGACAGGAGGATAGGGTGGTAGCTCGCCCGCAGGCCGGAGCCGGATGAGCGCTTCTTGCCATCGGTGGGCGCATCGTCCTGCAGGTTCGCCCCGGCGCAGAAGCCACGTCCTTCACCCGTCAGCAGCAGGCAGCGGGCCTTGCTGGCGCGGATGTCAGCGACACAGCCAGCGAGATCGACCAGCATCTCTCTGCCGACGGCGTTCATCACCTCGGGATGGTTGAATTTGAGGACGGCGACGTCGTCTTCGAAGGCCAGGGTCATGCGCGGCATGGAATGCTCCTGTGGGACCGGTTACAGAGTAAGGTTCAGATTGATCCCCGGTGACGCTCACCGCGGATTAACGGTTATGATTCTGCCCGATCCTGCCGGTTGGACGCACCCGAGAGGGGAACGGTTGTAACCGGTGTCGAGATTTTTGCGCCCTGCAAAGCCGCCAGGGCGTTTTGGCCGCCTATAGGGTCGCCACCTTTTTCAGTACTTCAGAAGCGTTATCAAGAGAGGAGAACCGCCGTGGCAGAAGCCGTTGATTTGAAGGTTGTGGGTTCAAGACCTGTCCGCCCTGATGGTGCCGACAAAGTTACCGGGCGGGCCCAATACGGCGCCGACATCAATCTCCCCAACATGATTTACGGACGGGTACTCCGCAGTACAGTGGCGCATGCACGGATCAAGTCCATCGACACCTCGGCGGCGCTGAAGATCCCGGGAGTATTGGCTGTGGTAACCGGTGCTGATTTCCCGCAGGCGGAATCCGGCGAGATTGGTGGTGAAGGTGGTGGTGACGTCGCCGACGTGGCGCAGAACGTCATGGCGCGCAACAAGGTGCTTTATCACGGTCACGCGGTTGCAGCTGTTGCGGCCAAGTCACAGTCGATCGCCGAGGCAGCGCTTGCCGCCATCAAGGTGGAATACGAGAAGCTGCCCTTGGTACTCGACATTCTCGAAGCAATGAAGCCCGATGCACCGCTGCTCAATCCCAACTGTTTCACCAAGGGGCTGTCAGAGAAGCAGACGAAGCCGAGCAACATTGCATCGGTGATGACCCTCGCGCGTGGCAACCTCGATGAAGGATTCGCCGCCGCCGATATCATTCATGAAAGTGAACACGTCATTCCGATGGCGCACCAGGGTTACATCGAGCCGCACGCGTGCACGGCGACCATCAATGAAGCGGGTCAAGCCACGGTGTGGCTGTGTACCCAGGGGCATTTTGACACCCGTGCGCAAACCGCGAAGATCCTCGGCTGTTCCGTTGCCGACCTGCGGTTCATTGCCACCGAAATCGGTGGTGGTTTTGGCGGCAAGACCGTGGTTTATCTTGAACCCGTTGCCATCCTGCTGGCCCGCAAATCCGGGCGACCGGTGAAGATGATCATGACCCGCGAAGAGGTCTTTCGCGCCACCGGCCCGACCTCGGGTTCGATTGCCCGCATCAAGGTCGGCGTGAAAAAAGACGGCAAGATCACCGCGGCAAAGTGCTGGATCGCCATGGAAGCCGGCGCGTTCGCCGGTGCGCCGTGTGGCCCGGCCGCGATGGCGATCTTTGCGCCTTACACCATCGAGAACTTCAAGGTTGAAGCATTCGATGTGCTCAACAATAAACCCAAGGTCGCGGCCTATCGCGCGCCGGGTGCGCCCCAGTCCATGCATTGCATGGAAGTGGCGCTGAATGAAGTCGCCCACAAACTCGGCATGGATCCGATTGATCTGCGTATGGTCAACGCGGCGTCAGAGGGTACCCAGGCACCGTATGGTCCGAAGTTCCCGGTGATCGGCTTCAAGGAGTGTCTGGAAGCAGCGAAAAAACATCCCAACTGGACCAAGCCTGTTCCAGCAGGTGCCGGGCGCGGCTTTGCAGTCGGCTTCTGGTTCAACGTCGGCATGCAGTCAAGCGCGGAAGTGCACATCAACGACGACGGCACCGTGCGTGTGGTGGAAGGCAGCCCTGACATCGGTGGTTCCCGTGCGTCCATGTGCATCATGGCCGCAGAAACGCTCGGCGTTCCGTACGAGCGCGTGCGGGCACTTGTCGGTGATACCGAGAGCACCGGTTTCTGCAACGTCACTGGTGGTTCGCGTACAACGTTTGCAACTGGCATGGCCGTGGTCCGCGCCTGTGAAGACGTCATTGCCCAGTGCAAGAACCGGGCGGCATCGACCTGGGGGGTCGATGCTGACCAGGTTGAATGGAAAGACGGCAAAGTGGTTCCAAAGCCCGGCGTGAACGCGGATCTGAAGCCGCTCTCACTGGCCGAGATTGCCGCCAAGTCCGCGCGGACCGGTGGCCCGATCTCGGGCCGTGCGTCACTCAACGCCCAAGGTGCGGGCGCGAGCTTCGCCTGCAATATCGTTGATCTGGCAGTCGACAAGGAAACCGGCAAGGTGGATGTGCTGTCCTTTACCGCGATCCAGGATGCCGGCAGGGCCATACATCCTGCCTACGTCGAAGGCCAGTACCAGGGTGGTGCCGCACAAGGTATCGGTTGGGCGCTCAACGAAGAGTACATCTTCAACAAGGACGGCGTGATGGAGAACGCCGGGTTCCTCGACTACCGCATGCCGGTGGCCTCAGATCTGCCGATGATCGATACCCAGATCATCGAAGTGCCAAATCCGAGCCATCCGTATGGTGTGCGTGGTGTGGGTGAAACCGGCATCGTCGCACCACTCGCAGCATGCTCCAATGCAATGCGCAATGCGGTCGGCTTCCTCATTCCCGATCTGCCCCTGTCGCCGCCGCGGGTGCTGGCAGCCATCGAAGCCAACGGCTGATCTGAGGGGCGGGGGTTCTGCCAGGCGTGGCCCACGTCCACTTTCCGGACAATTGCCTGCCGTACACCCAGGGTGTGCGGCAGGTTCAGCTCGCGGTAACGAACTATCGGGAGCTTTTGATCGCTCTCGAAGAAAAGTATCCCGGTATTTACGAGAAGCTGGAGCGGGCTTCGGTAGCGATCGACGGGCAGATCTACCAGGACGCCTTTCTCGAACCCTTTGCACCTGCCAGCGAGATTTATTTTCTGCCGCGCATCGAAGGCGGCTGACCAGCGGGTCAAGTGTTTACGAGAAGTCATTTGGAGGAATCCATGGGGGAAGAAACATGAAATCACCGATCTGCAGAAAACTCGGCATCGAATTCCCGTTGTTCGCATTCAGTCATTGCCGCGATGTAGTGGCCGCCGTCAGCAAGGCAGGCGGGTTCGGGGTGCTGGGCGCGGTGGGCCACACGCCGGAAACCCTTGAGGTGGAACTTTCCTGGATCGACGAACACTGTGATGGCAAGCCCTATGGTGTCGATCTCATCGTGCCGACCAGCATGGACGACAAGTCGGGTTCGATGTCGCCAGAGGAGATCGCAGCGCGGGTACCCGAGGCGCACAAGCGCTATGTTGAGCGGATCCTCGCCGAACATGGCATTGCCACCCACGACCTATGGGATCGCCAGATCGCCGCCAACTTCGGCGACAACCTCCGTGCGGCAGGCGCTTCTGCCCAACTCGGAACGGCGTTCAACCATCCGATCCGCCTGGTAGTGAATGCACTCGGGGTGCCGCCGCCGTTCATGATCGAAGGGGCGCGCCGGCGCGGCGTCCTTGTAGGCGCACTTGCCGGCAGCAAACAACATGCGATCAAACACGCCGAGATGGGCCTCGATGTGGTCATCGCCGCAGGCGGCGAAGCCGGTGGGCATTGTGGCGAGATTGCCACGATGGTGCTGGTACCCGAGGTGGTGCATGCACTCAAGGACTTTCCCGAAGTTGCTGTACTCGGTGCCGGCGGCATCGTCACCGGGCGCCAGATGGCAGCCTGTATGGCGATGGGCGCTCAGGGGGTGTGGACGGGTTCGGTGTGGCTGACTACGCAAGAGGCCGAAACCCACCCGGTGATCAAGGAGAAGATGCTGACCGCGGGCTCCAACCAGACGGTGCGCTCACGCAGCCGCACCGGTAAATACACACGGCAGTTGCGATCGCCCTGGACCGACGCCTGGCAGGCGCCCGATGCTCCGGAGCCGCTCGGCATGCCCCTGCAGGGACTGGTCAGCGGGCCTGCCCTCAACAAGATCGATCGCCTGGCGTTGGCGGGTGATCCCGGCGCGAAGCAGCTGGCCACGTATTGGGTAGGTCAGGGTGTCGGGATGATGAATGAGAGCCTTGCAGCGCGGACCGTTGTCCAGGACTTCATGACCGACTTTGCCGAAGCGTGTGAGCGGCTGTCAGGGCTTATTGCCGACTGACCGCCGATCGACCAACGACAAAAAGCAAAGCGGCAAAGGCTATTTCGCCACAGGTGGTTTGAAACCTGAATCACGCAGCCTGAGCAGCAACTTGCGACTGGCAATCTGCCAGCCTGCGTCGGTCCTGCGAAAGAAATCGTGATACTCACCGATGCCAGCCCAGCCATCTGCGGTGTGGGGGTCGTCACCCGCCGGTGCCGTGTAGACGGTGACGTAGCTGACGCCTTTCGCTTCGGTGGCGGACACCGGCGTAATCCGAATCGTCGACATGAGGTGCACGGTGTTTCCGGTGACCTCCGCTAGTCGCTGGCGGATCGCGGCGCGCCCTTTACGAGTATCACCGAGGATGGACAGTTCTGCGTCTTCGGTGAAGAGCGCCGCGTAAGCGTCCGGATCCGGATGGTCGCGGAAGTAGGCGTAATCCATGATCAGATCGCGGCAGGCATCGTCTACAGATCGTTCATCTGCTGTCGCGGCATCGGCGGCGGCGAGTGTGACCAGGCAGCCCACGCACCACACGACCACGGTGCTAACCAGACGTGATTTTGAGCGTTTCATTTGCCGCATCTCCTTAATCATTTTTTCGAATGCTCACGAACGCGTTACCGTCTTGCAAGTTGAGGTGCTAGCAGGCAGGCTCGAATCCTCAACTTTCCTGGAGTCAGTGATGATCAATCGGACCGGATCTTTTGTTTTCGCGCTGTTGTTGTTGTTGTCGTCATCCGCGTCTGCGGCCATCAGTTCACCCTCAGGCGCCTACGTGCTCGAAAACACGCACGGGTACATCACCTTCAGCTATTCGCACATGGGTTTCTCGCATCCGCAGGTAGGTTTCAACACTTTCACTGTTGATATGAACCTCAATGCCGAAGACCCCACAAAGAGCACGGTCAAGGTCAATATCGACCCAGGCAGCATCGACAGCCGGGTAGCCGAGTTCGACGATCACCTCAAGGGTGAGAAGTTCTTCAACACGGCCGTGCATAAGGCGATCAGCTTCGAATCCACGTCGATCACCATGACTTCCGATACCACCGCCAAAATCACGGGCAATCTCTCGATCAAGGGCAACGTCAAGCCCGTTACGCTCGACGCGAAGCTCAACAAGGCTGCGATGCATCCTATGCGCAAGGTCGCGATGCTCGGCCTCGATGCCACGACGACTGTAAAGCGCTCCGAATTCGGGCTGGGCGAATATGTCCCGATGGTGGGTGACGACGTCACCATCAGCATCAGTGTTGAGTTGATGAAATCACCCTGAAGAAGACCGAGCCGTCGCAGAGCCGAAGTGTGATAGGGAGGCGTTTGTGGGAACACATACCAGTGGATTCGTATTGAACCAGACCATGCTGAGGGTCAAGGACGCGCAGGCGTCCGTTCGCTTCTATTCGGAAGTGCTCGGCATGAATCTGCTAGCCCGCTTTGATTTCGAGGCAGGGCGATTTTCTCTTTTCTTTATGGGGTATGAAGACGTTGCCTCGGTACCTGCGGATCCCGCTGAGAGAGCCAGATGGGTGTTCAGTCGGCCTGCCCTGCTTGAACTGACCCACAATTGGGGTACAGAAAACGACTCCGCGTTTCACTACCACAACGGCAATATTGAGCCGCGCGGATTCGGGCACATTGGCGTGAGCGTTCCAGACGTGGAAGCAGCCTGTGAGGCGTTCACCCGGTTGGGCGTGGATTTCGTCAAGCGTCCCAATGACGGTGCGATGAAGGGAATAGCATTTATTCGCGATCCTGACGGGTACTGGATCGAAATTCTCTCCGGGGCTGCACTCGCGCGCATTGTCGCTACGTGAGCCGCGCCTTCTGATTGGGCCTGCGTTACCACTCGTCGTACCCGTCTCAAAGGAGCGCCTTGGCCGAAGCCCCCTCGCCGCAGTTGTTACATTTCCAGAACGAAATCGGGTACTGGTCCCTGAACGCCTGAAGCAGCGAAGGCTAAACTTCTCCGTTGAAAACGGCGCGATAAGTCACGATTTTTTGTCGATGGAAGTTGCGTCGACACAGGAATGGCCGCTTGAGCCCAGATCACCCCGGCAGAGACGGCAAGGTCGCCAGGAGAGCACCAAAATCTCATATTGTTTAACGCCACGGATTTCATTTTTGGATTCCTCCCAATCTGCCTGTGCGTTTTCCTGCTGCTCCGGCGCACAGGTTGGGCGACTGCCTGGCTGGCCTTTGCTTCTTTGTTTTTCTACGGCTGGTGGAACCTTGCGTATCTAGCCCTGTTGCTCGGATCTGTCGGCCTTAACTTCGCGCTTGGTCGGCTCATATCGCAGTATCGGGATCGCGATGAATACCGGCTTGCCGGTTGTTCACGACGATCGGCGTGGTCGTCAATCTGGCCTTTCCGGCATATTACAAATACACAAACTTCGTCGTCGGCGAAGTGGCGTCGCTGATGGGTGTTGACTACACGCTCGATGCCATCATCCTGCCTTTGGCGATCTCGTTTTTCACCTTCCAGCAGATCGCCTATCTCGTCGACACCGTGCGCAACAAAGTTGGCCAGCACAACCTGGTTGAGTACCTCACTTTCGTTACCTTTTTCCCTCAGCCGATCGCCGGACCGATCGTGCACCACAGCGTCGTGCTGACGCAGTTCCGGGAGGTGTGGAAACGCGATGACTACCTGCCTGGCGTGAAGCACAGACTGAACCGGCTCTCACCGCTGTCGACCAGACGCTCACGAATCACATCGACGTACTGGCCAACTCCGCCCATGTTGCAATTCAGGAACGATCGAACAAACAGGCAGTGACTAGTGCCGAGTACCTAAACGCGGCGCGCTGGTATGAGACGTCGTTACAGACCTTTCCGGATGCCAAGGAAGTACCTCACCAGATGCTGTTGCTCGGTGACCTCTTTACGCAGGCAGGGGAAGTCCAGCGCGCAGTTGCGACCTATCGCAAACTGGTTGATGAACATCCCGATGCGCCGGAGAGCCGCGACGGGATGTATGCATTGATACAGGGTTTGCGTGCACTGTACGATCAGGGGAAAAACGGCGAACACGAACTCTCGCTCCGCATGCTGGTTGATGCGCAGATCGGTTTTGCCATGGACCACCGCCAGGATCCTCGCACTGCGAACGTTAAGGCTGCGGCTGCAAACGATCTCTTTATGCTGCAGGACTACAGCCAGGCCATGACGTTGTCATCGAACCTTCTGGAAAGCCGGCCGTCGGCAGATGCAGGGCTTAAAGTCACAGCGTTTACGATTCTCGGTCAGCCGGTTTGAAACCGGTGATTTCACGGGCGCGGAGCAGGCCTACAAAAATCTTCTGCCGTTGTTATCCGCGGATCGCAGATCACCTGTAACTGAAAAACTGCTGGCAGCGATCTACCGACAGGGTGAAGTTGCAGAAGAAGCAGATGAAACCGACGTGGCCATCGGCCACTACTTGCGCCTCGCCGCCATTGACGCCGATAACGAAATCGCCGTGCGTGGTACTTTTGATGCTGTTGCCCTCAAGGAGAAAGGGGGCGATACGGAAGGTGCCGCGCAACTGCTCAAGGATCTGCGTACCCGGCATGCAAATCATGCGCTCCTCAAGGAAGCCAACGTGCATCTCGCATCGCTGTATGAACAGTCTGGTGACTCCATACAGGCTGCGGCGTAAATGAAGCGCATTGCAGATTCTGACAAGGACCCGGAGATTCGTCGGCAGTCGAGATATCGCGCCGGCGAGCTGTTTCTGGCGTCCCGTGACAACCGCGCAGCGACACAAGAATTCGAACGATACGTGCGTGATCACGCTGAACCTACGGCCACTCGCATTGAGGCCATGCAGGAACTTGCGCAGCTCGACGCCGAGGCGGGTAATCAGAAGTCCCGCAAGAACTGGTTGATGAAGCTGGCAGAAGACCATGCATAGATACCGTCAGCACGCACACCGCGAACGACTACCCTGGCCGCGTAGGCCCGTTATGAGCTTGCGCTCGATGATCGCATCGCCTTCGATCAGGTGGCGCTGCGCGCTCCGCTGGCTGCATCGCTGAAACAGAAGTCGCAGCGCCTGCAGAAGGCTGTCAGCAGTTTTGAGACGGTGGTGAACTATCAAGTACAGGAAGTGACGACTACGGCCACGTTCCAGATTGCCGATCTCTACAAGGCGCTGGCGGGTGCCATCATGGCCTTGCAGCGACCTGCTGGTCTCACTGCGGCAGAACTTGAAGAGTACAACCTGTTGCTGGAAGAACAGGCTTATCCGTTCGAGAGAAAAGCCATCGAGATCCATGAGCTCAATAGCCAGCGCAGCTGGGAAGGTATCTACGATCAGTGGGTGGAAAAGTCCTTTGCCGAGCTCAAGCGCATGTTGCCGGGACGGTTTGATAAGCGGGAGCTTGAAGTTACGGATGTGCGTGAGATTCACTGACTACGCAGGACGCGCCTGCAAAACGCGTGTATTGAATTAGGGAGTGGTGGCTGATGAAACGCATGAACCTCACTGAACCGGTGTTGTCGCTGACACTTCTCATTGGAGCCAGTGGAGCGGGTGGAATCAGTGGAGCTGCCTTTGCGGCGGAGCCGGCTGCGCGAGACCGGGTCAAGCTCGATCGCACGCTGGTGTCCGGTAACCAGGAACTGCCGAAGGTGTTGTACATCCTGCCGTGGGAGTCGAAAGAAAGCCGGCCTGCGATCGACTACACTCTGCCGCCGTACAACGATGGCATCATGCAACGTGTCGATCCGGCGAGCCATACGAGGCAACTCAACCAGCTTGAAGGGCTGCGTACTCAGATCACTTCCCACTGACTGCGAAGCACTGTTTTCGCCCTGGTCTGGTTTGACCTGATCCAGCCCGGCGGGGATACTCGCGCCCTCGCAAATTCCCCGGTTCGGACTCTTCTTTCATGGCAACTATTCTTGAGGCACTTCCCGTAGGCCAGCGTGTCGGCATCGCTTTTTCCGGAGGGCTCGATACATCCGCTGCGCTCCTCTGGATGAAAGAAAAGGGTGCGATTCCCTGCGCCTATACCGCGCATCTCGGTCAACCGGATGAGCCGGACTATGACGATATCCCGCGTCGCGCCATGGCATATGGAGCAAAACTCGCGCGCCTGATCGATTGCCGCGCGCAGTTGGTTGCCGAAGGAATCGCCGCTCTGCAGGCGGGCGCGTTTCACATCTCGACAGCCGGGCTTACGTACTTCAATACCACGCCGATCGGACGTGCGGTTACCGGCACCATGCTCGTTGCCGCGATGAAGGAAGATGACGTCAACATCTGGGGTGATGGCAGCACCTACAAGGGTAACGATATCGAGCGCTTCTATCGTTACGGGCTGCTCGTCAATCCGGGTTTGAAAATCTACAAACCCTGGCTCGACCAGCGTTTTATCGATGAACTCGGTGGTCGCGCGGAGATGTCCGAGTTCATGCGCCAGAACGGATTCGACTATCGCATGAGTGCCGAGAAGGCCTATTCGACGGACTCGAACATGCTGGGGGCAACCCATGAGGCGAAAGACCTCGAACACTTGTCGACAGGCATCCGCATCGTCAAACCCATCATGGGAGAAGCGTTCTGGCGTGATGACGTGAGTGTGCCTGCCGAAGAGGTGCGGGTGCGATTTGAGGAAGGCCATCCCGTCGCGCTCAATGGCCAGACCTTTGCCGACGCCATAGAACTCATGCTCGAAGCCAACCGCATCGGCGGGCGTCACGGGCTCGGTATGAGCGACCAGATTGAAAACCGCATCATCGAAGCCAAGAGTCGTGGCATCTACGAAGCGCCGGGCCTCGCTCTGCTCTTCATTGCCTATGAACGGCTGATCACCGGCATCCACAACGAAGACACGATCGAACAGTACCGTGACAACGGTCGCCGTCTGGGGCGATTGCTCTATCAGGGGCGCTGGTTCGATTCCCAGGCAATCATGCTCCGGGAGACCGCTCAGCGCTGGGTGGCGCGGGCGATCAGTGGCGAAGTAACGATTGAGCTCCGTTGCGGTAATGACTACTCGATCCTCAATACCGAGTCGCCTAACCTGACGTATCAGCCGGAACGCCTGACGATGGAGAAGGGTGAGTCATCGTTTTCGCCGACAGACCGGATCGGCCAACTGACGATGCGAAATCTTGATATTGCCGATACACGACAGAAACTCGGTCTCTACGTGAACGCCGGATTGTTGGCCCCGTCGGCAGGCGCCGCGCTGCCGCATCTGAAGGACGATTGATCTGGACTCGAAGTTACAACACACACACTTCAACAGCGGGATGATCCCATGACCGCAACCACAGCGCAGATCATCGACGGCAAGTCGATTGCCGCAGAAATCCTTGGCGAAGTGAAGGCTCGGGTCGAGCAGCGGGTCTCACTGGGTCTCAGGCGCCCGGGTCTTGCCGTGGTGTTGGTTGGACCGGATGAGGCGTCGAAGATCTACGTGCGCAACAAACGCAAGGCTTGTACTGAAACGGGCATCGAGTCCTTCGCCTACGATCTGCCCAGCAGCACGACAGAAGCGGCGTTACTCGATCTGGTGGATTCACTCAACGCGAATGCGGACGTGCACGGCATCCTGGTGCAGTTGCCGTTGCCGGCACACATCGACAGCCGGTTGGTGATTGAACGTATCCGGCCGATCAAGGACGTGGATGGCTTCCATCCCTACTCGGTGGGTCGCCTGGCGCAGCGGATTCCCTTGCTTCGGCCATGCACACCTTTCGGCATTCTGACGCTCGTTGAGCGGATCGGTGTGGATCCGAAAGGCAAGGTCGTCGTCATCCTCGGCGCATCCAACCATGTGGGTCGGCCACTCGCACTTGAGTTTCTGCTGGCCGGTTCTACGGTGACCATATGCCACCGGTTTACCGTAGACGTTGAAGCCGAAGTGCGTCGTGCCGAAATTTTGGTGGTTGCCATCGGCAAACCCAACATCATTCCGGGGGAGTGGGTGAGGCCGGGTGCCGTGGTCATCGATGTCGGCATCAACCGGCAACCTAACGGCAAACTCATCGGTGATGTGGGGTTTGAAGCTGCGAGCCAGCGGGCGGCGTGGATCACGCCCGTTCCTGGAGGTGTGGGACCGATGACGGTAGCGATGTTGATGCACAACACGCTGGCAGCGCTGGATGATGCTGAGAGCGAGCAGCGCCGATAACGGTTTTCTTATGGGGCTTGGCGCTTGCCCGGATTTCCTTCGAGACTAAAGCCCGTCCACAACATCTGCGTCAGTTCCTGTGCCACTTCGTCGACGTTGCCGTTGTCCTGGCGCAGGAAACGTAGCGTCACATAGTGCAGGGCACCCAACAGGCCATACGACCATGTGGTGGCAACCTGGGTACTCATTCCTCTCGCTGAGCGGTAATCGGCAATTCCCGCAGCGAACTGCCGTGCGCTCATATCCGCAAGACGGAGGAGATCTCTTATCCGGTCTTCGGCCGAACTTCCGCCGGAAACGTAGAGATAGATGTTCCGTTCTGCCTGGGCGTGATGCAGATAGCCCCTGACCAACCGGTGGATGGCATCGTGAGGGCTTTGGGCCTGTCCTACGTCCTGACTGGTGCGGCTTGCCATTCGGTTGTTGAGGCGCTCGGCGAGTGCATTGACCAATGAATCGCGGTCGCCAACGCCGCGATAGAGGATGGGCTTGGTTACGCCGGCTTCGAGCGCAATGGCGTCCAGGGAGATCGCCGGTCCTGCAGCGGTGATCAGTCTTTCGGCGGCAGCGAGCAGTGTCTCGCGGTCTGCGATGACGCCGTCCGCCAGAGTGCGACCGGCAGGACGGCCTGGCCGGCGGGGTTGCAGTCCCTTGCGTGGGCGGCGTTGAGCGTTTGCTTCAGCGCTAGTGGTCGATGGCATGGGTTTAAATTACCACAGGTATAATTGAGGCGGTGAGGGTGTTAACATCCTGTGCCAGAGGCAGCAGTCCCAGCGTCGTGTTTGTTTGTTATTCGTCCTGGCTTCCAAAGGAGCGCAATCTCATGTCAGAACAGGTTCAAGATACACCGACTCATCTGCGTGGCAATGGCCGGCCGATGTTCGAAGAGCGTACGCTCTCGAACCTCAAGGTCAGCGGCAGCATCCCTGAGGAGCTAGATGGCCGTTATCTGCGCAATGGCGCCAATCCGAAGAGCGGGTTCAGCGCCCATCCCTTTCTCGGCGATGGCATGATCCATGGCATCCGGCTCAAGGACGGCAAAGCCGAGTGGTACAAGAACCGTTACGTGCAAACACCGTTCATCTCCAATCCGGACCTGAATGTGCTCGATCTTTCGGTTGCGCTCGACATGACGGCCTCCAAGGCCAACACCCATATCGTGGGGCATGCGGGCAGGTTCCTGGCACTCGAAGAGGGCCACTTCCCCTACGTGTTAAACGGTGATCTCGATACGGTAGGACCCCTTGATTTTGGCGGGTTGTTGAAGGGTTCCTTCACCGCACATCCGAAGATCTGCCCCGTGACCGGTGAGATGCTGGCGTTTGGTTATTCGGCCATGCCACCGTACATGCGATATCTGCGCGTGGCGGCGGACGGTCAGCTGGTGCAAACCGAGAACATCACCGTCGGCGGGCCAACGATGGTGCATGATTTCAACATCACCCGGAATTACGTGATCTTCATGGATCTGCCGGCGGTGTTCGACATGAGCCTGGCGATGAAAGGCGAACTGCCGATCCGTTGGGACGAGAGTTATCCCGCGCGGCTCGGCGTCATGCCGCGCAATGGCACCGATGCCGACGTGCGCTGGTATGACATCAATCCGGGTTATGTGTTCCATCCGCTGAATTCGTATGAAGACGGCGACAACATCGTGCTGGATGTATGCCGCTTCGACTACATGTGGCGTGAATCGACCATGGACTTTGCGTTGCCTTACCTCTGGCGATGGACCATCGACACCCGCACCGGTCGCGTCAAGGAAGAACAGATCGATGACCGTTCAGGCGAATTTCCGAGAGTTGCCGACAGCGTGATCGGGTTGAAGCACCGCTATGGCTATCTTATGGCGATGGCCGAGGGTTTCGGCACCGACCCCAGCAAGAACAGTGGCGCCATCCTCAAGTACGACCGGGTAACCGGGAAACGCACGGAGATCGACCTCGGTCGTGGGTGTATGCCAGGCGAACCGGTGTTTGCGCCGAAAGCGGGCGGGCGCAACGAGGACGACGGTTATCTCATGACTTACGTCTACGATTCGTCAAAGGACGCCAGCAAATTCGTGATCATGGATGCTGCCACCATGGACAACACACCTGTAGCGACGGTTGAATTGCCACGCATTCCAGGTGGATTCCATGGCAGCTGGGTGTCGGCGAGCGTCGCCAACTGAGGGCTGCGCGCGGAGGACTGATCTTGAAACCACTACCGCCGGTAGAAGAAATCCGCGCTTTGGTTGGCCACCGGTTTCCCGGTGGTCACTACACGATCGCGCACTGGGAGAACTTCCTGCTGACGGAATGCACGGGAGCCGGGCCGTTGCCAGACGATCTTGCTCATCCTGTGGCACTCTTTCACATGCCTATCCTCGGCGCGGGTACGAGCATTGGTGAGATGTTTGCGCTCGGTCAGGCAGACTCGGACTCGTCGATCGGCATCGAGAGCTATCAGTGGGAGTTCTTCCGGCCGCTTAAGGAAGAACTGCGTTACCGCATCGATGGGGAAATCATCGAAGCCGACCGGCGGGAAAAAAACGGCCGCACCTTCGATCGCATCGCCTTCCGTTTTGACCTTGCCGACCCGGATGGCGCAGCCGCTGCGCGCACTACGGTGACCTGGCACTACAACCGGGGGCGACGATGAGCGACGCACCGAACGGCCTCAAACCAGACGAACTCAAGAATGTAAAAGCCGGAGACCGTATTCCGGAGTGGGACATGCCGAGTGTACGTCCCGAGCGGATGCGAACGATGGCCGCAATCCTGCGCGACCCCAATCCGGTGCATTGGGACAAGCGGGTGGTCGCAGCCCGGGGGCTTGGTGAACACACCATCAATCAGGGACCACTGGGCTTAAGCTACATGGTCAACATGTTGCACGCGTGGGCCGGGCCCACCTGTGTGCGACGACTTGTCATGCGTTTTCCCTTACCGGTCTTCGACGGTGACCACATCATCGCGCAAGGGCGCGTCACTGCAGCTCGATCAGAGGGCGGCAAACGATTCGCTGATTGCGAGATCTGGCTGCACCGCGAAGGCACCGCCAATCCGCTGGAAGGCGAAGCAACCATCGAGTTGCCTGCCTGAAGAGCCAAAATCTCCCAGCCACTTTTTTCGGAGCTCACGTAATGAAAACCCGCAAGGTTACCTTTGCTTCTCGCCCACAGAATCAACCGGACGCATCGACGTTCGCAGTCGTGGAAGAAACCCTGCCGCAGTTGCAGCCCGGACAGGTGCTGGTGCGGGTCGATCACCTGTCGATCGATGCGTGGATCAGCACGATGCTCGGTGCGGGCAGCCTGCACGGCGCGTTGCCGATCGGTGGCACGCTGCCAGCCCTCGGTGTCGGTACGGTGTTACGGAGCCAGGATCCGTCGCTGCAGCAGGGCGATGCGGTATTCGGGCCGTTGGGGGCGCAGTCGCATGTCGTCTACCCGGCTGGCATGTTGCGTGCACTCGATACCAGTGAGATTCCGGCGCGGGCGCACTGTGGTGTGCTGGGGTTGACCACCGGGCTTACTGCCTGGGTAGGGCTCAACACCATCGGCGGATTGAAGTCGTCAGATACAGTTGTGGTTTCTGCAGCCGCCGGTGCAACCGGATCGGTTGCCTGTGAGATTGCTCGTCTGCGCGGAGGCCGGGTGATTGGCATTGCCGGTGGTCCGGACAAGATGGATTACCTCCTGAATCAGCTCGGTATCGCAGCTGCAATCGACTACAGGTCAGAAGATGTGGCGGCGCGCATCAAGGCGTTGGCCCCACAGGGCGTTAATCTCTTCTTCGATAACGTTGGAGGCACGATCCTTGACGCGGTCCTCGACAATCTCGCCATGGAAGCGCGGGTCGTAATCTGTGGCGCCATCTCCCAGTACCCGCGGCTCGATCAGGTCACAGGCCCGAGCCGCTACCTGAAAGTCGCTGAACGCAACGCATCGATGCGTGGTTTCACTGTGGACTACTGGTCAGCTGCGCACGCCGACGCGGTGGCGGAAATCAGCGCCTGGCAGAAAGCAGGACAGTTCCGGTTGCGTGAAGAGGTTCTGCAGGGCATTGATCGTTTCCCTGAGGCCATGCTCAAGCTCTACAGCGGCCACATCGGCAAGCTCATGGTGGCACCGTGATTCGTCGCCGGGTGTTGATGGCGCTGAGCGGATTGTTGTGTGCAGTTTTCCTCTCCGCTCACGCGCAGGAGTCCGAAGCTCCGCGACGGCCTTTTCAGCTGCCACCCATAGAATATTCGTCTCCCGATGACGTCGGACTCATCGCGCGGATCCACTTCGCTACCCATACCCCGGATTTCAAGCGGGCGCGCGAGTTCTATCGCATGCTCGGGTATACGACAGGGATGGGCGGGTTCCCGCTCACCAATACGCACACCATGGCACGAGCGCTCGGCATGTTCGACATCTGCCAGTACGAACTGGTGGATGGTGAGGTTATCCAGATCCCCGGAAGCCTCAATACGACGAGTGTTGACCTGCTGCAGTTCAAGACCCCCTTCAACGGTGATCCGCCCTATGCGTTGCCGAATCACCTTGGGATGGCCTACGCCTCCATGCTGACGACCGATTTCGGTGGTGACTTGGCCTATCTCCAAAGCCAGAGTGTGAGATTCCTGTCCGAACCATGGGGCGTTCCGGGTAACCGCTATGTGTTCTTCAAGGACCTGGACGGCGTGCTCTACAAGCTGGAAGAAGCCTTTCCGCCTTCGCTGGTTCCTCCGGATTCCGCGACGGATTTGGAAAAGAAAGTCCATATCGTTGCCATGCCTTACATCGGTGTGAATGTCAGTGATCTCGAAGCGTCACTCGCTTTTTATCGACAGCTTGGCTACACAACGGTGGCGCCGTTCGAATATCACGGCAGCCTTGAAGAAGCGCGCGCCTGGGGGCTCGACAAACCTTTCCACATCAAGAGTGCGGATATGGCGCTCGCACGTGGAGATTTTCATCGGCTCCGCCTGACGCAATGGATTGAACCGTTTGATCCTTCGCCGCCGTATCCGCCACCCATCAATCACATCGGCATCAACCGGATTGCGCTGATCGTGGCTGACCTGGATCGGGCAGTGGCTGTACTGAAGTCCAAAGGCGTTCCGTTTCTCTCGGAAATTGCGCCATGTTGTTCCGGCACCGGAGAGGATGAATTCGCGATCATTCATGCACTGGATCCGGATGGCGTCTTTGTTGAGCTGGTGGGGGCGATAAAGAAGCAGAAGCCTGTACCGCCACCACAGGGTTGTCCCGTGCCGGCAATCAAGACAAGGTCAGCGGATCCGTTGGTGCCGCCGGCCTCGGAGAATCCGGGCTCACAACGGTAGAGAAAAGAGGGAACCGGGACGATGACGATGCCGTCCCGGTTCAGTGATCTGTGGTCGGGTCTTACTTCTTCGGCAACCGATGCAGAGCGCAGATCTTGTTGCCGGAGGGATCGCGCAGATACGCGAGGTAGAGACCGCTGCCAGGGCGTTCACCCGGTGGGTCTTCGCAAGTGGTACCGCCATTTGCTACTCCGGCGGCGTGCCAGGCATTGGCGGCTTCCGGAGAAGCGGCAGCGAAGCCGATGGTGCTGCCGTTACCGCCGGTGGCGGACTTGCCGTTGATCGGCGGAGTGATTGCGAACATGCCGGTAGGCGTCATGTAAAAACAGCGGCCCTTGCCGTCCATGTTGCCCGGCTTGTGGCCGAGCGCGCCGAGTACGGCATCGTAGAATTTTTTCGATGCGGCGACGTCGGTTGCGCCGACCATGATGTGACTGAACATAGTGAATGCATGCCTCGCTGGCTGGTTGAGAGTGAATAGCTTAACCAGCACGACGGGATAACCCAAGTGATCAGCCTTCATTTCGGCAGGCGAATGCAGAATGTGTACGACCAGAGCCAACAAAGGGCAGGAGAAAACATGACCGTACCCAACACCGCCGCAAGCACAGCCGCCCGTCGCGGTGCGAATGAGGTTCCGGGTTGCCACGGTGGCCTTGAGAATCTGGATGAAGAGCACGCGTACTGGCTTGATGACATCGATGGCGAAGTTCCCCGCGATCTGACCGGAACGTTTTACCGCAACGGTCCGGGGAGGCAGCGCATTGGCCAGAGCCAGTACGGTCACTGGTTCGATGGGGACGGCATGTTGTGTGCGTTCAGCTTCCTGGATGGCCGTGTGCATTTTCGTAATCGCTACGTGCGAACACCAAAATACGTGGAGGAGACGGCGGCGCAGCGCGTGTTGTATCGCGGTTTCGGTACCCAGGTACCTGGAGGCTTCTGGAAGAACTTCCTGAAGATGCCAGCGAATCCCGCCAACACCAGCACCGTCTGGCATGGTGGTCATCTGCTTGCGCTGAATGAAGGCGGCAAACCCTGGAAACTGGATCCTGCCGATCTCTCGACCATTGGCGAGTACACCTACGACGGTGGCTTGCAGCGGGCGGACGTATTCAGCGCCCACGGCAAAGTGCACGCGGCGAGTGGCGACTACATCAACTTTGGCGCCGGTATCGGCGGATTTGGTCTGTCAGGTCCGAAGCCCTGCCTGACGATCTACCGTATCCGGCCGGACGGACGACTGGCAGAGCGCAAGCAGGTGCCGATCGCCACGTTCCCGTTCTGCCATGACTTTGCACTGACGGACCGGTACGCGCTGTTCTTCATTGGCAGTATCGTCTTCGGCAACATGGTGCCGGTGATTTTCGGAACACGGAGCATCTCGGACCAGATTACGTTTGATCCGTCGATCCCGATGAAAGTGCTGGTGGTCGATCTCAAAACGCTTGAACTGGTGAAGACCTTCGAGACGTCACCGGGGGCGATGATCCACTTCGGCAATTCGTGGGAAGAGGGCGATGAGATCGTGATCGATGGTATGTTCACCGACAACTTCGAGGCCAACCAGACGCTCATTGATGTGTTCAATCCGAGTGGTAAATTCGGTGGTGGTTCATACATGCGTTACCGGCTCAATAGGGCGACGGGTGCACTGTCTGCCGAAAAGGTGACTGCCACGGAATCGGAGTTTCCGACTTTCAACTCAGCCTGGACCGGCCAACGCAACGAAGTGACTTACACCGCCTGTTCAGTAAAGAACGGTGCGGACAGTTTCTTCAATGCGATCCAGCGGATTACGCAGGGAGGAGATGCACAGGTACTGGAACTGCCCAAAGGGCTTTATGGGTCCGAACCACTGTTTGCCCCTCGCGCCGGCGCAACCGAAGAAGGGGATGGTTATGTACTCGAGGTAGTTTACGACGCCTGGTCGCATCGCAGTGAACTGCAGATCTACCGGGCGGCCACCATGGCGCACGAAGCTACTCTGAAGCTCCGGCACCACATTCCCCATCAATTCCACGGCCACTTCACCCCGTCAGTGTTCATGCACTGATGGTCATCATTGATCAGATTTCAACGAGGTAGAAACCATGAGCGGACAAGCGACCAACTACGATGACGTCAAACAGTACCGGCTGGACCCGGAGCGCGAACAACAACTGCTGCAAATGGCGGGCGAGTGTGTGTTCTGCTGGGCGAACAAGGAAGGCCATCCCCTTGGGGTGATCACTGCCTATGTGCCCGTGAACGGCAAGATCTGGATGACTGCAACCCGTGAGCGTGTGCGTATCAAAGCGATCGCCCGCGATGATCGATCGTCAGTCGTGATCACCAGCAAAGGCACGCCGCTCGGTGGTGGCAAAACCGTGACCTACAAAGGCCACACTATCATTCACGACGATGCCAAGACCAAGCAGTGGTTCTACGGACTCCTGGCGCAGGGTATGGCCTCCGCAAAGGATGACGGTAACGCCTTCACCAAGGGGCTTGTACCGGAACTCTTCGTGAAGTTTCTCGATACCCCTGAACGGGTGGTGCTGGAGTTCACGCCGGAAATGTCCATCCCCTTTGATGGCGACAAGATGGCCCTGGGAACAGCGGCTGCGTATCTCGAGTTTGCGAAAGAACAAGCTTGAGCGAACCAGATCAGCTCTCAAACTAACGGATCTACTCTGAGGCGTTGGTCCCGTTTTCTGACTTGCTCTTGATGCGGTACACAATGAGCGCGTTGCCGCCTTTTTGTCCGAAGCTGCCGTAGCCGCTCTGCAGGAACACCATGTCACCTGCAACGTAGGGACCATGCACGTCGATGGTCCCGCCGGACGTCGGCACCCCGTTCACGGAATTGAACGTGGCCCAGGTGTCGTGAGTAAAAAGGACCTTACCCGTCCGGGCATCGTGGACCTGGAATCGGCCATCAAGTGTCGAGGCGAACACCAGTTCATCGGTTGCGGTGATCGACGCGGACATCCCGTGGCGACACGGGTCCTTGCCGGCGCAACCGTCTTCGAGGGGAGCGCTCCACAGTACCTTGCCGTCATCTATGGAGATCGCATAAAGCCCGGGTTTGGCAGCCCCTTCAGCCACGCCGAGGGGAATGTCGCTGATCGGCACAAAGAGTGCACGCATGCCTTCATGCAGTGCCATGCCCCAATGCACACCACCCAGATATCCACCTCGACCAAGATTTGTCGACCAGAGGTGTTCACCGGTATCTGCAACCATCGCATGCACATCACCGGACTTCTGGCCCGCGAGAATCAGGCCACGACCATCTGCTGTGGTGGTGAGTATGGGTGCTGCGCCGAAATCGAGATCGGGGCCTGGCTCATCGGGACAGTTCGGGTGTTTCATGTGGATGGTGCAGGCGAGGTTGAATGCATCCCCACCTGTGAACTGCCTCGTCCAGAGCTTGCGCCCGGTTTTCAGATCCATGGCAATGACGGCATCG